>Ga0335069_10004398_pt1 | contig 20936 bp, 14 predicted proteins | sample Lox_Sample_11_FD_206714 | JGI IMG/M metagenome (GOLD analysis project Ga0335069, IMG submission 206714) | Soil microbial communities from Loxahatchee National Wildlife Refuge, Florida, United States - Lox_Sample_1.1 | ecosystem: Environmental > Terrestrial > Soil > Wetlands | place: USA...
TGAACGGGCGCTCCTGTTCCTCCTGCCACCGCCCGACTGAAGGCTGGTCAGTATCCGCGGCCGAGATTCAGTTGCGGTTCCTGCTGACGCGAGGTTTAGACCCGATCTTTCGCACCAATGACGGATCCAACTGCGACCACAATATTGACACTTCGACAATCGCGGGGCGGCAAGCGGCGTATAGCTTGTTACTCAGTAGGGGCTTGATCCGCATTTTTCTACCGGTCCCCGCCAACGCTCAATTCACCGTGGTCAGCGTGCAGAATCCGTACGGGTGTAGCGATACGGCGACGCTTTCGATGTACCGGCGGCCGTTGCCGTCTACGAATCTGCAATTCCTCAGTACGGTGATGTTTGACGGCCGCGAGTCGTCGCCGCAAACGGGAACCCAAAAGATCACTTACGCCACCAACCCGGGCGACCTGCTGGCAGACCTGGCGCACCAGGCGATCGACGCGACCACCGGCCATGCGCAGGCGTCCGCGCCTCCGAGTGCCGCGCAGGTTCAAGATATCGTCAATTTCGAAACCAGCTTGCGGACAGCACAAGCAATTGATTTCAGAGCCGGCTTTCTGAACGCAAATGGAGCGGGTGGCGGGCCTTCGGCGCTCGGTTCACTGCCATTCTACGTGGGAATCAACGATTCTTTCCCGGCCAGTTTTGGATTCAACCCGTTCGGCCTTCTGTTTAACCCTGCAATTTTCAATCTCTTTGACGCCTGGGCAAACTCTCCCACGGCGGCGCGGGCCAGCATCGCGCGAGGTGAAGCGGTATTTAACAGCAAGCCGATTAACATCACAGGCGTGGGGGGCGTCAATGACGTTCTGGGCCTGGCGTCGCTCACGGGTACTTGCGGGACCTGTCACGACACGCCGAATGTAGGCGACCATTCCGTTTCGGCGCCGCTGAACATCGGCGTGGGAGATCTGACAAGTCCATTGGACGTCAGTTACCTGCCGGTTTTCACACTGCAGAACAACTCCACCGGCGCAATCATCCAGACGACCGATCCAGGCCGCGCCCTGATTACGGGACTTTGGGCGGACATCGGAAAAGTTAAAGGACCAATTCTGCGCGGGCTGGCGGCGCGTCCACCTTACTTCCACAACGGCTCGGCTGGCAACTTGAGCGACGTCGTGGCGTTCTATGACCAACGGTTCAATATAGGCTTTACCGACCAGGAGAAGGCCGACCTGATCGCATTTCTGAACAGTCTTTAGCGGATCGCTTGTTGTCGAGCGGTAGGAACCGCGGCTGATAACAAGGGTACGTGTGGAGGCCCGTTCGGCGTGTTCTTTATTCCGCTCGTGAAGCTGCACTGGCTCAGTGCCGGCGGCGCGACGTACGGGAATCAATACAATGGAACCATGTCGGAAGAACCGGTTCGACACGTCGAGCCGCGATGGCCGGCCGCGCTCGCGCTGCTATCCATCGGCGCCCTCTACTACGCACTGCCATCGGCATTAAAGGTCGGCCCCGACTGGCTGGTGCTGGGGTTCGTCTGCGTGCTGGCGGTTCCGGCAATGATCACTCATCGCCGAGGTAATTGGCGTTTGAGCCAGTTACTGGGGTACACGGCAAGCGCCGTCGTGACTTTGTCAGTCTCCATTTCCTTAGTGCTGTTGATCTGGCGCCTTCCCGGGCACAAGGAGACGCCCGCGCAGTTGTTGCACGCGGCAGGCGCGCTTTGGATTTGCAACCTGTTGATTTTCGCTTGCTGGTATTGGCGGCTGGACGCGGGCGGTCCGCACCAGCGCGCGTTGCGCCGGTCCCATACGGATGGCGCGTTTTTGTTTCCGCAGATGGTGTTGGACCCCGATCTTCGTCGTGAAATGGGTGAGGATCAGTGGCGGCCCGGTTTCGTCGACTACCTATTTCTCGCGTTCAACACCAGCACGGCGTTTTCGCCCACCGATGTTCCGGTGCTCTCGCGCTGGGCCAAAGTCCTGATGATGTTGCAAGCGACCATATCGCTTGGGACGGTCGCAATCCTCGCGGCCCGAGCAGTGAACGTACTCTAGCATCGACAACGCTATCCCGCGTTATTCGATACGGAATAGGATTCCAGCCCCTGGTGCCAGCCAGTCCATTTCGCGGCCAAACGGCTCTTCTTTGCCAGAGTACGGCGACACTCGTATCAGCTTGCGGCCCTCCTGCTTCAGGTCTATTTGAAACTGAAACGAGTTCCTGAGGTCCTTGTTCACAATCAGGAAATAGGGCCGGTTGCCGTTATCTCGAAACTCTCCAATCAAAAACCGCCCCGCCACGGGAGGGCGCACATAGCGCTGCGTCATTTCGACCTTCCTGATGAGTTTGCTCGCCGCCAACGGCTGGCTTTGCTCGGGAACATCCGGATAGTGATATACGCCGGTGCTGTGCAACGTAATCAGGGTTGGTGCAAGCACGTGGATCTGGTTGTTGATACGACGCAGTATGTCCCACGTTGCGGTTCGATTGCCGAATTGGTCTACCGGCGCAAGGCGGTAGTTACCTATTTCAGGGGCGAAGTACGTAAAGTACTGAATGCCGCGGCCCCCATACGCCATCGTGCTATACACCTGCAAGTTAAAGGTCGCATCGGAAGGCTCCATATAGTTGAAATGCGCGTTCGCCAGAATGCAGTTCCAAAAGGGCGTACCGGTTTCGAGGCTTAGCCGACGGATAATCTCCAAGTTGACATAGAAATAATCCAGCATGTCGCCGTTCACGAGAGAGTAATTGTCATAGCTCAGGAACGGCTGGCCAATGCTTTTCACCAGCATCCGAACATAGGAATCGTAATCGCTGGTGCCGAGCCGGTCCGGACTGACCCGGTAAGGAAACAGATTCACGTAAGGCCACTTATCCGGCATGATCTCGCGAACCATCTCCGCCAGTTTGCCGAGCCCCGCCATCGACGGGACATCCGGTTCGTCTTGCAGGAAGAATCCAAGTGCGGCCGGGTTATCGCCGATCTCTTTCTTCAGCTCGGCGATATGGCGGCGGAGTTCCGCGTCCGGTGGAAGATGCAATGGGTTGTACGTCTCAATCGTTTGATCGTTCACGAAGCAAGTCAAACTCGCGGCCCGCACCCGCTCCAGATCTGCCGCGCGGCAGAAGCCCGAGATATTGAGACCAGCCTCCCGCATACCCTCAAGCTGCCCGGGACCCGAAGGCGAATCGCCCCAGGCCATGACGGCGAAATCCTTTGGCGGCACAGGTCTGGCGCTATGGAGGGACTGCGTTAGAGCTAACGGAACAAAAAGTAGACGTGCGGCGAGGCGGAGCATCGATTTCAATATACCGGGAATCGAGGGAACGAGATCTTCTGCCGCAAGACAGTTGTGCGCAGAGCGCTAGTGGGAGACGCTCATCTCGGCCCCGTCAATTGAGAACACAGCAATCATGCCACGGGGGTCAAAGGCGAACTCCACCGCGACAGCTCCCTGGGACCTCTGGAATTCTGCGGTGCGGCGATAGACCTGCATTTCTCCAGCAGACGTGACGCTTTCGCTCAGAATGCGTGTCTCGGCTCCCAACTGGCGGAGGGTTTGATCGTGGAACTCCGCCAGGTGCTTTTCACTTCCGAATGCCTGCTGCAACACGGGCGAAAGTCTCAGCCAAAGGTCAGCCAGTTTTCCTTCGTAAAACAACTTGGCACACGTTTGTCCCCTTTGCTTGGCATCGTCGGCCGGAATGGCCCGCGTCTTGTTGGCCGGATCCTCTCCCTTTTCCCAATTCAGCGGCCAAACTCCGCCATCCTGGCTCCAGGTTCCGTTTATGCGCGAGCCATCGGGCATAAGTGTCCCTTGGTAGACGCCGGCGACGCTTTTGATTTCGAACTGCACTTTGGCGCCATTCACGTGAATGGAATCAACCGGCAAGGCAGTTACTCCCTCATCGGCGCTATCGACACTGGCTGTATTCGGATTGGCGACGTGCAGTGCGAGACGCAGGGGCGCATCATTGGGCACTTCCACCGAACCGTGCCAATCGCCCGAAACCTCTTGAGCTGGCGCGAATACGGCGGTGATCCATAGGGTTGCGAGAAGCACGGCGCTCTTCATCGGTTTTTTAATTAGCCCGCCTGCCATTATCCACGAATTGCCTACCGGCCAAAGCAACTTTGGTGCAGTCTGCAACAATTGCGACAATTGAAGCAAATGTCCAACAGGCGCGGTCCGTGAGGGTTGCATGAGGAATCTCGAAGAATCGCTGTTTTGGGAAATTTTATACCGCCGCCAGGCGGTGCGATCGGAACTAGCGCGTCTATTCGACGTCAGCGCTGCTACGATTTCCCGATCCGCCGGTGTTCTATTAGCCAAGCGTTTGATCGTCGAAACAGGCGCAACGAAAGCGTCACGGGGCCGGCGACCGGCTGTTCTACAGTTGAATCCGGAACTTGCGTATCTCGCGGGGATTGAGATTGATCGAGACAGGATTACGGCAGTCGTAACAGATATGGCGGGGAACCTGCGAGGCCGTGGTGCGCTTGCCGCCAGTGCGCGCAACCCGGTGGGCAAGACTCTGCGAGACTGCCGGAAGGCCATGCGGATCGCTCTGTCAGATGCTGGCGGAGTCGATATCGCGCGTGTCGGTGTCGGGCTCGGCGGCACACTCGACGTCGAGCACGGTGTATGCGTGGAATGGGAGGGCGTGCCGCATTGGCGTGGTGTAAATCTTCTGGACGCCCTGCGCGAAACTTTCGACAAGGACATTACCCTGGATGACCGGGCGCGTGCCGTCGCGTTGGCCCAGCACCTGCTTTGGCCGGATAACCGGCGCCACCGCTCCGCCATCTACGTGCAAATCGGGACCGGCATTGGTGCCGGCATCTTCGTGGATGGGCGTATGTGGCGGGGCGCGACCCTGGCCGGCGGTGAGATCGGCCACATCGTAATCGATCGCAACGGCCCGCTGTGCGCCTGCGGAAGGCGAGGTTGCGTGGAAGCATTTGCTTCGCTCGGCGCCACGATGATGCGTGTGCGTCAGGGGCTTGAGAAAGGGGTTAAGACCGTGCTGGGCGACTTGGTGAGAACCCCTGCGCAATTGTCGTTGGAGTTGATCGTTTCCGCGGCCCGGCAGGGGGATCCGCTGGCGCGGACGGCCGTGACGGAAGCGGGCGAGGCGCTGGGGATCGGAATCGCCAATTCGGTCCAACTGCTGAATCCGTCGTTGGTTGTACTCGCCGGAAAATTCGCGAATGCTGCCAGCGATTTTTTTCTCGAAGCCGTTACCAAAGCGGTACACGACCAATGCTTTGCAACCATCGCGCGGGGACTCGAAATTCGCGTTGCGCCGTTTCGCAAAGACGCCGCGCCAGTGGGTTGCGCCCTGCTGGCTTCACTCGACGTGGCCAAGGGATTCATCCAGCGCGCGCTGTTCGTGCCTGCGTCTTAATTTCAACATGCAAGGAATCTGAGAGATGGCTCTTGAAATCAGGCAGCGGTCGGCTTTCTAATGAGTGTCGTTGCAAGTTTCCGGCATTAGTGCCGGCTGGAGTGACGATTGAACCGCTCGTCGGCTGTTCACCCTCGAAAGTGTATGCGCACTGTTCTCAAAACGACGGTGCTGGCCCTGTTCGTTTGGCCATGTGTGGCGGGACCCTTGGATGTCCGCGATTTTGGCGCCAAAGGCGACGGGGCCACGAAGGACACCAAATCCATCCAGTCAGCCATAGACAAGGCGGCGGAAGCTGGGGGAACTGTGGTGATTCCGGCGGGCCGATACGTGAGCGGCACGATCCACCTGCGGAGCAATCTAACGTTACGGATTGAGCAGGGCGCCACGCTGGTTTTCAGCCCGGATGATGGAGACTTCGACCCGTACGAAGAGTTGCCTTACCACATCGACGCACCGCCCAAGAAAGTGGAGCCGCAAGTCAGCTTCGTGACCCATACGCTGCCGGAACGCAGGCGCCTTTCGGCCCCTCCGGCGTGGGACGATACCGAGACCAGTTACTTTCATTACGCTCTTCTTTCGGGCGACGGCGTTCATAATGTCGCCATCGAAGGCACAGGCACGATCGATGGCAACCGCCCGCGCCGCGGCGGCCCAAAGCCGATCGCCATCAAGAATTGTGAATGGATTTCGGTTCGAGGGATCACGATTCGCAACGCGCCCAATTACAACATCAGTTTCGCCGGGAGCGACTACATCGAAGTGGAGGGCGTGAAACTGATTAACGGTTTTGCTGACGGCGTGGATACAGATGGCTGCCGTTACGTCCGCATCACCAATTGCTACATCGATGCATGGGACGATGCGGTGTGCCCCAAAGCCAGCATGGCTTTGGGAAAGCCTCGTGCGACGGAGCACCTGGTTGTGGCGAACTGCGTCCTGCGTACCTCGTGCGCTCACTTCAAATTCGGCACGGAAACCGCCGGCGACCTGCGCGACGTATCGGTGACCAATTGCGTGATGCTGCGTCGCCCTGATGGCCGCAAGGGCCTAGGAGGCATTGCCATTGAGTCTGTTGACGGATCGAATGTGGATGGGGTGGTCGTTTCGAACATCTCGATGGAGGACGTAATTTCTCCGATTTTTATCCGCTTGGGCAACCGCGGACGGGGAATGAAAGTTCCTAAGCCCGGCTCCATCAAAAACATCTCGATTCAAAATGTAGTTGCACGGGGTGCCTCGCTTGCCAGCACGATCACGGGAATCGAGGGCGGGCGGATCCAGAATGTGACTATTGATGGTTTGAACGTCACCACCGCAGGCGGGGTTGCGGCCCGCAACATCAACCTTCCCGAGGCTGACGCGAAGTACCCGGATCCAGACTTGTTTGGCGAATTGCCAGCGCTGGCTTTGTACAGCCGGCACGTCGACGGGCTTACACTCCGCAATGTGAAGGTTCATGCGGCGGAGCCGGACGGACGTCCGGCCATGGTGCTCGACGACGTCAGCCGTCTGGAAATTTCAGCGTTCGATTCTACGAATAGCCCCCCGCACCAGCCCTCGTTGTTATTCCAAAATGTGGCGGGCGCATTGTTGTACGGCAACCGCGTTTCGTCCGCCACCGATGTCTTTCTCAGCGTTCTGGGCGGAAAGAGTCGTGATATTACCCTTCGAGGAAACGATCTTCGGCTGGCACACGAACCTATCCGACAGTCTGCCGAAGTGCCTGCTGGAGTGGCTTCGATGGATAACGGCGCCGCGCACTGAACCTTCTATGACTCGAGCGAATGGAAAATTTGATGTTACTCAAAAGCTAGCCATCGACGGAGGCCGAGCGGCGGTTCAAACGCCCATTCCGCCGAGGAAGCGGCACGGTGAACTCGAAAAACGCTATCTGAACGAGGTGATCGATTCCGATACCTTGTTTTTCTATCTCGGCGCCAAGGTCCGGGGGTTAGAGCGCCGCTTCGCGTCCATGTACGGAAAGAAGTACTGTGTGGCATGCGCCAGCGGCACCGCGGCAGTGCACATCGCGGTTGCATCGTTGCAACTTCCACCTGGCAGTGAAGTCATCACGTCGCCCATCACCGACATGGGAACGCTTACGGGCATACTGTATCAGGGCTTGGTGCCGGTGTTTGCGGATGTCGATCCCCACACACTCAACTTGGACCCGGGCGCGGCGCGCGCCGCCATTACACCCAGAACCGGAGCGATCGTCGTCGTGCACCACGCCGGACTGGCCGCCGATACTGACCGCTTTCTGGAAATCGGCCGGGAAACTGGAGTTCGCGTCATCGAAGATAGCGCGCAAGCTTACGGATGCGAATACGCGGGCGAGCCCGTCGGGACGCGGGGCTGTATTTCGTGCTTCTCGCTAAATCACTTCAAGCACATAACGGCAGGTTCCGGCGGCATGATCCTCACCGATGACGATCGCTTGCGCTATTATGCCTCGTTGTTTCTCGACAAGTGTTACCAGCGGGAAGAGGGAATTCGCAATCCTTTCTTCCTTGCGACGAACTATCAGATGACGGAGATGCAAGGTGCTGTCGCACTAGCGCAGCTGGAACGCTTGGCCGAATTCACCGAGCGCCGCCGGATGCTGGGAACACGCCTTTCCGAGCAATTGGCGAAAATTGATGGAATCACATTGCAGCCGATTGCTCCCGGCTCGAAGCATTCGTACTTCTTGTACTTGTTTAAGCTCGACCTGGAGGCTTTCGGGTGCTCGGCCGAGGATTTTGCGGCGGCGCTGCAGGGCGAGGGGGTGCACGCCAAGGCACATTTGCTCACGGGGGGCCGGCCGGTCTACTTATATGACATATTTCAGAACCGGTCTGCGTATCCGTTTTCGCATTACCCGTTTCAATCACAAGACACCGGGACAGATCGCAGCTATCCCCGCGGCCTGTGTCCAGTCGCCGAGGATGCTTTTTCGCGCTGGATGACCTTGGAATTGACGGAGAATTACACCGAGCAAAATATCGACGAGATCGCCTTCGGCATCGGCAAAGTCGCGTGCCATATGGCGCGGCGGCCCACGGCCTCTGAGCGCCGGTGACGAGTGGCCCTTTCCGGTACCGAGAAACGCCGATCGAGAGTCCGCTGGTCGATCGGCGCAATGCTGTTTGCTTCGAGCGTGATCAATTACATCGATCGGCAGACACTCAGTGCGCTCGCCCCGATACTCAAGATTCATTTTCATTGGACTAATTCCGATTTCGCTTCTTTGTTGATCGCATTTCGGCTGGCCTACACGATCATGCAAGGCGTGGGTGGTCGATTGATCGATGTTCTAGGCTCTCGTCTCGGTTTCGCCCTAGTGGTCGCCTTCTATTCAGTCGTCGCCATGACGACGTCTTTTGCACAGGGATTGGCCAGTTTTCGCATCTTTCGATTTTTGTTAGGGCTGGGTGAGGGCCCGAATTTCCCGGGTGCCGCGAAAACCGTTGCCGAGTGGTTCCCAAGCCGCGAGCGCGCCTGGGCGGTGGCGTTGTTCGATAGTGGAACCTCCATCGGCGGCGCCGTCGCTCCGTTTATCGTGCTTTACGCCTATAAACTGCTGGGGACGTGGCGGCCCGCGTTTGCCCTCACTGGTTGTTTGGGGATTATCTGGCTGGTTGTTTGGCTGCGTTTTTATCGCGATCCCACCAGCCACCCGAGAGTATCAGCCGAAGAACTGGCCTACATCCAGGAAGGGCGCTCAATTCAGCCCCAAGGCGCCGCGGCGCCGCGATGGCGCGATTTGGTTCGCTACCGCCAGACCTGGGGCATCGTGCTCGGGCGCTTTCTGCTGGATCCATTCTGGTTCTTTGTCGCCGAATGGTTCGCCATTTATCTTGCGAGCAAGGGGTTCCGCCTGGAGTTCAGCATCCTCGGTTTTTGGATGCCTTTCCTCGGCGCCGATCTGGGCAACTTCGCCGGCGGCGGTCTTTCCAGCTATTGGATCTCGCGCGGCTGGCCGGCGGGAAAAGCGCGGCGGACCGTGCTACTCATCTTCGGGCCCAGCATGGCTTCGCTGGTGTTCGTTCTCTATACGTCGAATTACTTCCTGGCGCTTCTGCTGTTCGCCTATGCCTCGTTCGCCTACGCCGCCTGCTCGACGATGTTTCTATCGTTACCGACAGACGTGTTCCACTCGCGCGCCGTCGGCACTGTGGCTGGCATGGCCGGAACGGGCGCCGGCATCGGCACCATGATCTCCACGTATGTAATCGGCCGCGTTACTGACGCAACCTCATTCGCGCCGGTGATCGCGGGCGCGGCGATCATTCCGTGTCTGGCGACTTTAGTCTTCGTAACGCTGGTGCGATCCTCCCGGCAGCCCGACCCAAAAGGATTGCTTCAGGACTTCTGATCCTCAGAACAACACTTTCAGCGAGAACTGAAGAATGCGCGCATCATTGGCTGTCGCGGTAAGCTGTCCGAAACTGCCAGTTCCGATGAGGTTGCCGGGATTGCTCAGATTCGGATCTCCCGGATTATCCAGATTCGGGCGATTGAACAGATTGAAAAACTCGCTGCGGAACATCAGCCTGCCACCTTCTCCCAGGAATCGAAGCGGGAAGGCGCGTGACACGGTGAAATCGACGTTGGCGAAGCCGGGACCAACCAGAGAATTACGGCCCAAAGTTCCGTAAGTGCCTGGTGCAGCCTGTGTCACGGCGCTGGTGTTGAAATACTCGGCAATCTGTGCGCCCCGGCTGCGTGAGCTGGAGAGCGCCACCTGGCCAATCACATCGGCGTTAGCCGTGCCGGCGCCGGCAGCCGAATCATCCGTACTGTAAATGCTGAAAGGACTGCCGGATTGCAGCGTTACGATGCCGCCAGCCTGCCAATCGCGGAGAATCGCGCTCGCGAACGTGGATTTCATTCTCTGCCCCACGTCAGGAATCTGCCACACAAAGGAGTCCACAAAGCGCTGGCGATGGTCGAAATCGGATGGGCCTCGGAAGCGGAAGGGATCAAACGGGTCGGGAATGGTGTTCGAGGTGGCTTCGAAGTTGGATGACATGTAGTCGATATTCTTCGACCACGTGTAGCTGAGCTGATTACTGAGCCCATGTTGCAGCCGTTTGTTCAGGGAGAGCTGAAGCGAGTTGTAGGATTGATTCAAACCCGCGAACAGCAAATCGACACTTTCGTATTGCTGGCGCGGCCGGCGTGGATCATAGCTCTGCTGGTTGGCGCTGAGAGATTCGGCGAAGTTGTAGATCGGTGCGTTGGTGTCGTAGTCCGCCCAAAGATGCGTACCTTTCGTTCCGACATAGCTCACCCGCAAGATCCAGTCCTGGCGGAATTGATGTTCGACTGTAAGGTTCCAGTTTTGTGAATACGCGCGCGGCATGGTGGGTTGCAGCGCAACCGCGTCGTCGGGATTGGGAAAGGGCGAATTCTTGCTGAAGTCTCCCGAAAACGGAAAGATGTTGTATTGCTGCCGTCCGGCGTAGGGATTATCGAACGATCCGTTGAGGAACTCGACCGTAAAACTGAACGGCGCCTGATCGTTCATGTTGTTTAGCTGAAACAATTCAGGTGTGTCGTAGTAAATTCCGTAGCCGCCGCGCACGCTGGTCCTGCCGTTGCCGAAAACGTCGTAGGCAAAGCCGACCCGTGGTGTCACGCCTTTTAATTGACTGCCATAACCACCCCGAGGAATCGTTTCGCCCCCGAAGGTATCGCCTGGGAAAAGCAGGCCGGGCGGTGCGTTCACGTAACGCTGCGAAATAAAATCTGCGGCATAGGCCTGTTGTTCCCACACCGCGACGCGGTCGTTCAGGTCGGTCATGGGAAAGTACGGCTCGTACCGCAGACCGTAGTTCAGGGTCAGGCGCGGTGTGATACGGAAGGTATCGCCCGCATAGAAGCCAAAATAGTGAAGCCGCTTGAACTCAATCTCACCGTTGCCTTGCTGGAAATCGGACATGTCGCCGATCATGAAATCTGCCTGGTCGAATCCGGTCCAGCGCCCGTTGAATTGGAACTGCCCCGAGCCGAGGAAGGTGTTGTATTCGTTGTAACGGGAATCCTCAATCTCGGCGCCAAACACCAGGCTGTGCCGGCCGGTGACCCATTGCCACGAGTGCGTGAGTTCGAAATTTGCTCTGGCGAAAACAGCGGGCCGTGCACTGGTCAGGTTGATGTTACTCGTTCCGTTGATGGCCACCGCGATTTCGCTCGAGGCTGGGTTGATATTTACCCCCAGGGTCTGAATGCTGCCGGGAAAATCGTTGATCCGATTGCCTCCAAAGCGGTTCGCCGTGAAGTGCGTGTCGATCACGAGGTTGGGCGACGCCGTGAAGGTGTCCGCCACCGTCCCGGTCTCGGTTGTGCCGGTGACGCCCCGCTGATTGGAAAAGATGTTGTCGGCGTCCATTTCGGCTGGTGATTGATTCACGTTGTGATAGAGCCTGACATATACGTTGTTCCGGTCGTTCACACGGTAATCGGCGCGCGCCAGCCACTCTTTGGCATTCTGTTGCGAGGGTAGGGCGAAGTGAACGAACCCGTCCGGGCCGGGTACGGGTGCGTACTTAAGCAGATTTTGTGCGGCCGCCGATAATTGCGAAGCCGGAATTTGATTGTTCGGGTACGGCTGGCCTGTTGTCGGATCAGTGATCACCACGGGACTCGATCCGGTTAACAGGCTGGAGAAATCTCCGGTGCGGAAGGCGGCCGGAACGCTCAGTGCCGTGCCGCTGCCGCTTTGCTGCCGGACCCAAGTTTGCTGATAGCCGCCAAAGAAGAATAGCCGGTTCTTGATGGCCGGACCACCGAAGGTCCCCCCGGTTTGGTTGCGCTTTAGCTGATCGGGCGAGTGCGAAAAGAAGTTGTTGGCGTCGAAAGCCGTGTTCCGAACGAACCAGAAGGCATCACCGTGGAAGGAATTCGTGCCGCTCTTGGTGACGATATTGATGGAGCCACCCGAGGCCCGGCCGAACTCGGCGCCTGCGTTAGCCGTTTCCACGCTGAATTCCTCCACGGCATCGGGGAAGGGAAACGGTAAACCAGTATTTTGCAGGGTATCTTCGTTATCGCCACCGTCAAGCGTATACCGCAAAACGTTCTGCCGGGAGCCGTTCACCGAAAAATAGCGCGTGGTGACCGGAGCTTTGGCGCCATCGCCGCTTCCACCTGCCGCACCGGAGGCCGATTGCACGCCGGGTACGAGAAATGTGAGATCCGCCAGATTTCTTCCGTTCAGGGGCAGATCAACCACACGTTGTGTATCGACGGTATCCTTCAGGGTGGCGCCGCTGGTTTCCACTGCGGCGGCCTGTGCGTCGACGTTGACCGTGGTACTTACCTCACCAACCGTCAGCGCAACGTCCACGCGGCGATTATCGTTGACCTGAAGTTCAATCCCCTTCTGCTCGACTGCTGTGAAGCCCTGTTTTCGCACGGTCAGGTTGTACACGCCGACAGGAATCGTCGGGAACTCGAACTCCCCGAGGCTGTTGGATTCAGCCGTGCGCGCAACGCCGGTCTCCACCTGGAGCAGCGTAACGGCAGCACCCGGGACGCCTGCCGCTTGCTGATCCGTGACACGGCCGTACAGCCCTGCCGTGTTCCGCTGCTGGCTCCAAATCGAGCCGGCGAAAATCGCGACGGAAGCAATCGTAGAAATCAGCCGCATCCAGCGAAGCATGTCAGGTCTCCTTGCGCCGACACGGATATTGGCGTGTTGTGAGTTGGCGAACAGACAGGGTCCCTCTCCCCAAGCGCCCCGTGCAACCTCCGGCGGTGCATTCTTTATACGGCTGGAAAGGGTGAATTGCAATACATTGGTTCCGGCTTCGTTTCACGGTGAAAAGAATGCATGAAGAAGTGGATTGCGCCACGCGATCAGCATGTAGAATGCAAGAAACCTGTGCCCTACCTTGACCAGAAAACAGCGGTCTTCGATGCCGTCGTGGTCGGCTCCGGTGCGGGCGGAGCTACCGCCGCCTACGTGTTGGTGAACTACGGATTGAAGGTGCTCTTGCTGGATGCGGGCCGTATGCTGCATCCTCCCAAAGACTTCCTCACGCACACCATGCCGTGGGAGTTGCCGTTTCGCGGGCAAGGCAAACCGGGCGAGTACGATGGGCTCTGGAAGATCAACGAATACACCGCGCACCTGTACACTAATCCGCGGAAGGAAACCTACGACTCCATCGACAACTTCCACTGGACACGCCTACGCGCGGTAGGTGGGCGTACGAACACGTGGGGTCGCTGTTGCTTTCGTCACGGCCCGCTCGACTTCAAATCTAAGACGCGCCAGGGATACGCGGATGACTGGCCGATCGATTACGAGGACATCGAGCCGTACTACGACAAAGTGGAGCGCCTGGTCGGAATCGTAGGCAATAAGGACAACTACTACAACATGCCCGACGGCGTCTATTGCGGCCCACCCCACAGGCTCCGCTGCGGTGAAGTGTTGCTGATGGAACGCGCCAAGAAGGTCGGGGTTCCTGTGTTGCACGAACGAACGGCTGTCTTGAGTGTGCCGTATGACGGCCGCCCGGCTTGCCATTATTGCGGCGAGTGCGGCAACGGCTGCGACGTGCGGGCGCGCTTCTCGTCCCTCGATGTCTTGATACCTAAACTGCTCAAGCAGCCGAACTTCACCCTGCGTACCAATTCTGCGGTTTATCAGGTACTTACCAACGACGAAGGTCTGGCGCGCGGCGTCTCGTTCTACGACTCGCTAAGCCAACAGTACAACGAGGTCAGTGCCCGGACTGTGGTTCTGGCGGCGAGCACCGTCGAAAGTGGACGCATTCTACTCAATTCCAAGTCGCGGCAACATCCGAACGGTCTTGGCAACTCGAGTGGCCTCATCGGCCATTACCTGATGGACACCACCAAGTCGGGTCCCGTCATGGGGGTCATGCCGCTGATGAGAAATCGCCAGAGAGTGGATGAAGACGGCGCGGGCGGTGGGCACGTTACGATCCCCCGCTTCAACTACCGGCGCAAGAATAGCTACTACGGCGGCTATTTCCTGCTTGGCGGAACCGGCTTCGGCCGCGGCATTTCGAGTTCGGGCGGCGCTAGCACTTGGGGTGCGGCTTTGAAGAAACAAATCCGCCAGGACTATGGAGCGACACTCTCCTTTCGCGGTTACGGCGAGCGTCTCGCCGATTTCAATAACTACTTCGAAATTGACCCGAGCAACAAAGATCGTTTTGGTATTCCGCAAGTCCGTTTTCATGTCTCAACAAGTGACAATGACATCAAAATGATGGACGACGCGTATGGTTGGATCGAAGAGGTGATGCGTGCCTGTGACGCTGAGATTCTGCCGTACAAGAAACGCGTGGAGCCCATGGGAGACGCCACTCATGAAGCCGGGGCTTGCCGCATGGGAACCGATGCAAAGACCAGCGTGCTGAATCCGTTCTGCCAATTGCACGACGTGAAAAACCTGTTTGTGACGGACGCCAGCTGCTTCGTTACCAGTCCGGGAACGCACGGCATTACAACCTGGATCATGGCGCTCTCCTGGCGTGCGTCCGACCATCTCGCTGAGCAGATGAAGAAAGGAGAGCTCTAATCATGGCACTTGGCCGCAGACAGGCACTCGCCCTGCTGGCTGCCGGGGTACTCCCAGCGCGCCTGCTCGAAGCGCAACACGCGCTGCATCAAATCGCTGTCGGCAATGGTAAGTATGTGCCTAAGTTCTTTCAACCTGCCGAATACGCGCTCATAGACCAGGTGGCTGAAATGATACTGCCCGCCGACGATCACTCTCCGGGCGCCCGCGGCGCACGTGTTGCGGATTACATTGATTTGATAGTCGCCAACAGTTCCACCCAAACTCAAGCTCTGTGGCGGGCGCGCATCAGCGGGTTTCAGTCAGTGCCTAAGCCGACGGATCCGGAGACGTTCGAGAAGCTTGCGGCAAAAGGCGACGCTCCTTCCACTCCTGCGGAGCAGTTCTTTGCCGACATGCGCCACATGACGCTCCAAGGATATTACACGTCTGAGATCGGCCTCATACAGGAGCTCGGTTATCAAGGTGGACAAGTTCGAGGCAGCTTTCCGGGGTGTGTACACCAGGTCAGCAACCTACGTTAAAGGAAATTCAATCGCGGAAGCCTTCCTCTGAACCTAACCGTTTTCGACACGCGACTTTATATCCAGGTACGCCATATCGATGAGCCGGCTTAGCGCGGCAGCATTTATGGCCATTCCCGGTCTCAGTTTCACATGGCGCATGAACTTGCCGGTGCCTTGCAACAAGTGGGCCGGATCCGGCAGCGCGGCGCCGTGAAAGAATCCCACGTTCACGTGCGACGTGAAAACATTTACGTAGCCGAAGGGCGCGTCTCCCAAACATGCAACCGGGCAGCCATCATGCAAGAGCTCCCGGACTTCATCCCCGCACTTTCGCATCACCTCGAACCACTGATGCGCCATGGCTCCCAATTCACCTGCGTGTTCGTTCATCCATGCATCGATGGCGGGGTTCCGCTCGACAGCGCCATTGAATCGCAGCAATTCCGATCGAATCTTCGCTCGACTTTCGTTGTTCTGCGACCTATAGGTGACCGAACTACTTGGCCGGCGCATGTTGACTGGGAAGCTTTGGCGAGGCGAGGCCGGCGTTCCAGTTCCAGGCAATGTCACCGCTCGCCTTGCTTCTGGAAACCACGGCCTCGTTGAATTCGTACATCCCGGGCAACAGGTGATCGGATGGATGTGGTGCGTCGGTGAACGCCATGTAGGAGTGCGCCGCTCCGTAGGCGGGCCAGTCCGGTTGATTGGCGGCTCGGGGCTTTCCGTCCCTGGCGAAGCTCGTCCAATAGCCGATCATGGCTTCGCTGAGACTCGTCTCTTGCGGAGTCGCCGGGATCTTCGGCCAATTCGGCGGCGTGGCCCCAAATGTCCCGAACACGAAAGGCAGCTCGCTCGCATGAAACGCGTGCAGACCTGCCGAGTCCTCCGCCGGATAGCCGTGGTCGAAATAGTAAAGATACGACGGCACGGGTAGCGCGGCCTGTTTGCGGACCAGCCGTTCCGCAGTCCATCCGTACAAGGCATCGCGCGTGGTCGCCAGGATGCTTTCCTCCATGTTCGTGCTGGGATAGCGCTTCAGGAAGTCGCCGGCGAGGTCGAGATAGCGTTCGCGGATGATGCGCTCATACTCGACAGCATTCGCTGGAGGCCGGGGTGCGAGTGCCCTGAGCGAGCGGATCTCGCCGGCATTGAAGCCGGCGAGCAAGGGCACCGGCGCCTGTTCGCCTCTGTCGAAAACGTCCACTAACTGGCGCGGCAGAATTTGCCCGTCGATCGTGCCCCAGGGCGCATAGCCTGCCGCCGGCGCAGCGTCCGCCAACGCATGGGCATCCATTGCACGCAACGCCGCCAGGTTCGGCATATGCAACGCCGCGGCCAGGCGCGTGCCGCTCTGTTCGGCCGCGTCGGAGCCGAAACGGCGCTGCTTCAACTCGGGCGTCGAGATCATGTAGGCGCTCTCGGCAATCGCTTTCGCAAACAGGCCCCGCGCAGGCGGCGCTGCCATCAGGTACATCACGCTCAATGCGCCCGCGGATTCGCCGGCGATGGTCACGTTCGAAGGGTCGCCGCCGAATGCCCCGATATTCCGCCGGACCCATCGCAGCGCTTCGATCTGATCGAGCAGCCCGTAATTGCCCGACACTCCCTGCGGCGACTCGGCGCTGAGTTCTGGATACGCGAGCCAGCCCAGCACTCCCAGCCGGTAGTTGATCGAGACCACGACAATGCCTCGCGCCGCCAGCACCGCACCGTCGTACAACGCCTCACGGCTCGCGCCAGCGGTCAGCGCGCCGCCGTAAATCCAGAAAAAGACCGGTGCCTTGCGCGCGCGGGCGGGCGCCCAGACATTCAGTGTCAGGCAATCCTCACTCATCGGCAGCGGATCGCGCGTGTAGACTGTCTGGATCTTGATCGTGGGCTGATAGCATGCCGGCCCGAATTCCATGGCTTTTCGGACATCCGCCCATCGAGGCATCGGACTCGGCGGCTTCCAACGCGCTTGTCCCACTGGCGGCAACGCATAGGGGATGCCCTTGAAGATGCGCAGCGTGCCGTTCATCTGCCCTTCGATTTTGCCTGCCGGAGCATCTACGATGGGACCGGGCCTCGCCGGCGGTGAGTCCGGCGCCCGCTGGCTTGGCGCAGCGCCGCACGCCGGCCAAAGAGCGAGACAGGCGAGCGCCCCGACCCAAACCGGCAAATAACGGTGCAGCATCATTGGACTATTCCTCCCACGGTGCCATTTGCAGCGAGTAATCCAGGCGCCTGACGCCGAAGAAGCCGCTTGCCGCACCGACACGCGGGGAGCCGGAAGATCGGCGCTGTCACCCCAGCGTCTGTTTTCGTCAACGCTTAACAGATTATCAACTCTCGATCACTGGCCGAAACGCATTTCAAAATCACTTCCAGTTCGCGTGGGCACGGAACGCCACCGGCGCCTCAGGTTCGCTCGTACCAGTTGAGGACCCGCAGTGCTCGCAGCGTGTTCCACCGGCTGGCCCGACTGTCACCGTCCTCGAGCGCAAAGTGGACCTTGCCGGGGTGCGTATTCTCAAGTAGCCAGGTACCATCGGGCTGCCGTCTGGATCGGAGTAGATCAATCGCTTCGTCCAATCGCGAGTCCGGCGCATCCCCGACCGAACGGAAGTAGTCGAGCGCACGGAGCACATCGTAGTGCCAGCGGGTTGGAAACGAAAACTGTAGCCACGCTGGGTTAACAATTTCGCCGGTACTCTTGCGGCGGACCAGATTTCGCTCGAGAAGGTACTCCTCACCCCGTCGCCGAGCTGCGGTGGATTTCGCAGAGCCGCCGGTTGCGCGCTCGTATGCCATGAGTCCTTCCAGAACGTTGATCGTGGTCGCGAACGACGAGCGGACCGAACCATTCTCCGCATCGCAGTTCCACCCGCCGTCGTCGAGCTGCTCACTCAGCAGGCGGACGACCACCGCCTCGACATCTTGATCAAAATAGACGCCCAATGAGACGGTCCTACCATTGATGCACGGCTCGACCTCGCCGCTGAAGAACGGTTGCCCGGCGTGCTCCCAACGGCAGCGATCCTTAACCAGCGTCACCGCTTGGCGTACCCGATCAGAGCTCGGGTCAATGCCGAAATCATACAGCAGTTGGAGTGTTGGCAGAGTGGCGGTCCAGGGCTGGCCCTGATTCTCCCCGCGCCAGTTGAGGCTCCGCGCCGGGAAGCACGCACCTCCAGCCCACTGGCCGTCTTCGCCTTGCAACGCTAGCAGTCTGGCGCCCCAGCCCTCGGTGGCGACACGCGCGCGCTCCGCCGCGACGACTTCAGCCGGCGCGTGGACAAGATCACGCAAGACCTGCCAGCGGATGGCGGGGTCCGAATCGAGCAGCCAGTCCAGCACGGTCATGCGGCTGAGTCTAACACGCGTCTGGGCCCTACTTGCGGCGCCGAACGTTCCACTATTTTGTGAAGTAGACAAGCGAGACAGGAGAGCAGCCGCGCCACGGCAGAACCTGTACATGATTGTGCGTCACTCATTGGTGCCTTGGTCGGCATGATACCGACGCTTCAGCTCCTCGCCCAGCGGCAGATAGTGTAGACTAGGCCAAACCGCGCCGACTTGCGTCAGGCACCTGAAGAAGGCGGATGCCGCGAGGCGGCTGGCGACCCAAGCCCTAAGCCGGGAACGAGAGGATAAATGAATCGCAGATTAATCAGTTGCGCCGCAACCGCAGTGGTGATTTCAGGTGGGCTCGGTATCCTGCAGGCGCAGGTTCCGGCTGAGGATACACGGAATAACTATGTACCTAACACCGATACACACTTCACGATGCCGGTGTACCAGACGTTGGCGGAGTGGGAAGCTCGCAAGGCGCATCTGCGAAAGCAAATTCTTACGGCTGCGGGTTTGCTGCCAATGCCGGCCAAGACGGAGATGCATCCCGTAATCTTCGGCAAGCTGGAGCGCAAGGGTTACAGCATTGAGAAGGTGTATCTGGAGTCTCTTCCGGGATACTATTTGTGCGGAAATCTCTACCGTCCCATGGGCCAGATTGGCAAGCGGCCGGGCGTGCTTCTCACGCAAGGTCACTGGACATACGGGCGGCTCGAGAACCGGGAGAATGCTTCCGCGCCCACTCTAGGAGCCAGTCTGGCCCTGCAAGGCTTCGTGGCCTTTTCTTACGACATGACCGGGTACAACGACATGATCCAGACGCCGCATGCCTTTGGATCACCGCGCGAACAGTTGTGGTCCTTCGGCCCCCTCGGGCTTCAGTTGTGGAACTCGATTCGGGCGCTGGATTTTCTCGAATCGCTGGAAGACGTGGACGCGCAGAAGATCGCGATGACCGGCGCGTCGGGGGGTGGATCACAGACTTTTCTGCTGACTGCGATCGACGACCGGGTGCGCTATTCGGCTCCGGTCAACATGGTGTCGGCCTACATGCAGGGCGGCGATTTTTGTGAGAATGCTCCGGGGCTGCGCTTCGACACCTCCAACCCGGAGATCGCAGCCATGATGGCGCCACGACCGATGCTCCTGGTTTCTGCAACGGGAGATTGGACCAGCCACGTGCCGGCGGAAGAGTTTCGCGCGATCCGCCAGATCTACGAGCTCTATGGAAAAGCCGATGCCATTGAGAATGTTCACATCGACGCGCCTCACAATTACAATGCCCAGAGCCGTGCGGCGGTTTACAAATTCTTCGGCCGCCACGTACTTGGGCGCGGCCCGCAGGATATCTTCGAAGAACGGGAAATCGAGATGGAGAACTTGCAGGACATGCTGGTTTTCCACGGGCGAAGCTTGCCGCCTGGCGCCCTGACCTACGATCAGGTTTTTGCCAAGTGGAAAGAGATCGGTGCCGGCTGGACTGCGGGGAGTGGAGATGTGGATGGCCTTAGGGAGACTCTGCGTCTGACGCTGGGAGCAGAATGGCCGGATGACGTGAAAACCAGGATGGAAGGGCAGCAGATTGTGCTCAGTCGACCTGTGCGCAAAGATCGGATTCCAGGTTTGTGGCAGCCGGGAAAGTCGGGCGCCGCATTAGTGGTGGATTCGCGCGGCGCGGAAGCCGCCAGAAAATCCGCCTTGGTACAGGATCTGCTCAAGGCTGGGCGGTCAGTGTTGCTGATCGACTGTTTTCAAACCGGGTCGGCGATAGCGCCCAGAGATCGCTCGCACAAGTTCTTTACGACGTTCAATCGAACTGATGACGCCAACCGCGTGCAGGACATATTGACAGCGCTTGCGTTCCTCTCGTCCCGCAAGGCCGGCACCGTGGAACTCTACGGCACGGGTGAGGCTTCGATCTGGTGCCTGTTTGCCGCCGCCATCACGCCGGTCGAAGTATCGCTCCACGCCGATTCGGGTTGGTTCCGGGGCTCTGATGCCGATTATCTGCATAGCTTCTTCGTGCCGGGGATCGAACGCGCCGGTGGGGTAGGTGTGGCCCAATGGCTTGTGACTCAGAAGGCCGAAAGAGTGCAATAACCGGTTTCGCCGACAGGAATCTGCATCCGACTTGGGAAACGCTCCGTGAAATTCGCTCCGGCCCTGAGGCG
>Ga0335069_10004399_pt1 | contig 20929 bp, 19 predicted proteins | sample Lox_Sample_11_FD_206714 | JGI IMG/M metagenome (GOLD analysis project Ga0335069, IMG submission 206714) | Soil microbial communities from Loxahatchee National Wildlife Refuge, Florida, United States - Lox_Sample_1.1 | ecosystem: Environmental > Terrestrial > Soil > Wetlands | place: USA...
GCGCACGGCGCCGACCAGCGCGTCGAGCTCGAGCGGACGCAGCGCTTCCACATCCTGCAGCATCGAGGTCTTCGCCGCGCCGAGCTTGCGCGTCACCGCGTGGCGGTCCTCGGGGGACTCGTGCACCGCGCAGCCGATGCGCGCGCCCACGGCCGCCGCCTCACGCATGGCCGCAGAGCAGAACCGGCGCACCAGCTCATCATCGAGCACCCGGTCGAGCGTCGCGCCGGTGAGCGCGGAGACCGGATTCATGGTCATGTTGCCCCAGAGCTTGTACCAGATGTCGTAACGGATACGCGCTGAGGCGCAGGCGTCGAACCCGGCCGCGCTGAAGAGCTGCACCAGCGCCTTCACGCGCGGCGACTCGCCTCCGGCCGGCTCGCCGATGATGAGCCCGCGACCCATGCGATGCGCCGCGATGCCGGGCGCGGCGGTGCTCACGGCGGCGTGCACCACGCAGCCGACGACCCGGGGGAGGGGCAGCGCCGCGGCTATCGCGCCACCGGGGTCGACGCTTTCGAGCGGCTGCGACCCGAGCGCCTCGATCCCCGAGCCGAACCACCACGGCACCCCGTTCATCGCGGGCAGCACCAGGGTGTCCGCGGTCAGAAGAGGTCGCAGCGTCGGTGCGAGCGCGGGCAGCGCCGGACTCTTGACCGCGAGGATGACGAGCTCCTGCGGACCGAGCTCGCGGGGATCGTCCACGGCATTCGCGACCGGAGCCTGCCGGAGCTCCCCGCCTTCCTGCAGCCGCCAGCCATGATCGCGCAGTGCCACGAGCGTCGTGCCGCGCGCCAGAGCGGAAACTTCCGCCCCCTGCACGAGCGCGAGGCGCGTGCCGAGAAAGCCGCCGATCGCGCCGGCGCCGACTACGCAGATTCTCAAGCGAGAGCTCGCGCGCGGCGTGCCGCTCAGCCCATGTGCAGGCCGCCGTTCAACGAGAAATCCGCGCCGGTGGCGAACGCGGACTCATCGCTCGCGAGCCACGCGACGATGGAGGCGATCTCATCGGGCTCGCCGAGTCGTTTCACCGGGATGAGGCTCACGATCTTCTCGAGCCGATCCGGGCGGATGGCGCGCACCATGTCAGTACCGATGTAGCCGGGTGAGACGGTGTTCACCGTCACGCCGCGCCCCGCCACCTCCTGCGCGAGCGCCATGGTGAACCCGTGGATGCCGGCCTTGGCGGTCGAGTAGTTGGTCTGCCCGAACTGGCCTTTCTGCCCGTTGACGGACGAGATATTGATGATCCGCCCCCAGCCGCGCTCCATCATGCCGTCGATCACCTGCTTGGTGACGTGGAAGAGCGAGTTCAGGTTCGTCTCGATGACCGCGTGCCACGCCTCGTTGGTCATCTTCTGAAACGTGCTGTCGCGTGTAATGCCGGCGTTGTTCACCAGGATATCGATCTCGCCGATCTCGGCGCGGGCCACCTCGAAGGCGCGCCGGGTCGACTCCCACTCCGAGACGTTGCCCTCGGAGGCATGGATATCGAGACCGGTGGCACGCATGTCCGCCAGCCACCGGTCCTTGCGCGCCGAGCCCGGGCCACACCCGGCGATCACCGTGATTCCATCGCGGCACAGGCGGCGGCAGATCGCCGTGCCGATGCCCCCCATGCCCCCGGTAACGTAAGCGATGCGCTTTGATTTCGATGCCACGGCCTGTCCCCACTGCGTCGATGCGCTCTGAGAATTTGCCGTATTAGTACGCCGATTTACCGCAGTCGTCCACGCGTGCCGCAGGCGCGGCGGCGGGCGCGGCGTGCTCAGCCGCGCACGTAGGTGCCGGGCGCGTCCTCGAGGGCGGTGCCATCGGCGGCGTGTGTGGCCGGCGCGCGGGGGGGCTTCTGGCGCGCAGAGGAATGCTCGGCAAGCCACTGCTCCCAGGCCGGCCACCAGGACCCGTCGTGGAGTGCGGCACTCTTGAGCCACTCATCGCAGGGAAGTGTGCTCGTGCCGTTCTTCCAGGTGAGGATGCGGTGGCGGCGTCGCGGGTGCACCGGCCCGCTCACGATGCCGGCGTTGTGGCCGCCGCTGGTGAGGAGGAAGGTGTAATCGGGACTTCGCGTGAGCGCCCGGACCTTGTACGCGGAGCGCCACGGCGCGACGTGATCGGTCTCGGTGCCGACGACGAACATCGGCAGGCGGATGCGGCCGAGATCGACGGGTACGCCGTTGAGTGTGAAGGTGCCCTGCGCCAGCTCGTTTTTCAGGTACAACCGCTCGAGATACTCGCTGTGCATGCGCCAGGGCATGCGCGTGCCGTCCGCGTTCCAGGCCATGAGGTCATTGAGCTGCGGCCGCTCGCCGCGCATGTACTGATTCACCGCGGGGCCCCACATGAGGTCGCGAGAGCGCAGCATGGCAAATGCCGCGCCCATGCGCTCGCTCTCCAGTACACCGCTCTTGCTCATCACGGCCTCGAGCATTGCGATCTGGCTCGGGGTGATGAATACCGAAAGCTCGCCCGGCTCGCTGAAGTCGACCTGCGCCGCGAGGAGCGTGAGGGATGCGAGCGAGCTGTCACCGCGTGCCGCGAGCTGCGCCGCCGCGATGGCGAGCAGCGTGCCGCCGATGCAGTAGCCGACCGCGTGCACGCGCTCACGCGGGATGAGGCGGCGCACCTCCGCGAGCGCATCGAGGAAGCCGAGCTGCACGTAGTCGGCGAGGCTCAGCTCGCGATCCGCGGCGTCGGGATTTTTCCAGGAGATCATGAAGACGGTGTGGCCTTTCTCGACCAGGTACCGCACCAGCGAGTTGCGCGGCGAGAGGTCGAGAATGTAGTACTTCATGATCCACGCCGGCGTGATGAACACCGGCTCGGCATACACGCTCGGGGTCTGCGGCGCGTACTGCAGCAACTCGATCAGGCGATTGCGGAACACGACCTTGCCGGGGGTGATCGCCACGTCACGCCCGACCTGGAACTTCTCGGTGCCCGGAGCATGGCCGCCGCCATTCACCGTACGCTGCACGTCCTCGAGCCAGTGTTTGAGGCCACGTATCAGGTTGTGGCCGGACTCGGCGGCGGTGCGCTTGAGGAGCTCGGGATTGGTGTGCAGGAAGTTTGCGGGCGAAGCCGCTTCGAGCAGCATGCGGCCGGCGAAGCTCACGCGCGCGAGATTCGGATCGTTCGCCGCAGCGGGCGGGGAGAGGGCCTGCTGCCACCAGGATGCCCAGCTCGCGTAGGTATGGGCGTAAACGTTGAAGGGCCAGACGTTCCAGGCTGCGTCACTGAAGCCGAGGTTCTCGTGCCCCGGCGGAAGCGGAGCGCCCGATGCGGCGCGCGCGAAGAATTGCCAGCTGTCGAGGAGCTTCTCGTAGGCACTGTGAGCGAGCTGTGCCTGACGGGGGGGATGGCTGGCGAGATTGAGATACCACTCCCACCACGCCTTCAGGTAGTCATCCGGGGCCATGCCGCCGGTGAGCGCGGCAAGCTGCGCCCGCAGGTCTCTCAGGATCTCGGCCTTCTCGGTCGCCTGCGCAGCTTTCTCGGAGGGGCGGGTGTCGTCGGAGGCCGGAGCGGCGGCGGCCGCAGCGGTGACGGAGGGATCAGTCTTTTTCTTGCGGCGGGCGGTCAAGCGGCGGTCTCCTCAACAGCAAGCCGCACCCGGGAGCCGCGAGGAGGCGCCCGGGTGCGGCGATACCGCCAAGATATCAGGCCGCTTTGCGTGGGGGCACTGCCTTCGCGGCGACCTCGTGACCAAACTGGCTGAACTTCGCCTGGATCTCGGACGTGACCGTCGCGAACTCCTCGGCGCGCGCACGCAGCTTGTCGACGAACTGGGTGTTGAGCTCGGTGTGCTTGCTGAACAGCTCGCTCGGGGTCGTCGAGGCGAGCGACGCCTGCACCCGCGCAAGGCCCGTCTCCAGCATGTCACCCGCCACGGCGTACTGCAGCCGTGCGAGGCGCTCGAGCGTCCTGAAGCCTTCCTGCTGCGCCTTGAGCATCGGCGCAAACGCGTCGCGGGCGGCAGCAAGCATCTGGTTGGTGTCAAAAGTGCGGTCGGTCATGGTGGCATCTCCCGTGGAGGTTGTTCCTGTGACGGAAGATTCTACTCTTTTTTGTATGCACTGCAAGAAGAAAATCTCAGGAGAAATACTTAACTAGGATTATAATTACAAGTTGTTGATATTAAAAATAAATTGTGAAAGTCTATGTATTGAGACCATCCAAATATCCTGGGGTTAATTTTGCAACGCAAGGAGTCATCGGCCTACAACCGCAGACCCGCGTCGACCTCCACGCATCGCCCCGTGAAAAGATCGTTCTCGAAGATGAAGCCGACCGCGTGGGCGATTTCCTCGGGCTCGCCGAGCCGGCCGAGCGGGATCGGCGAGGTCATCTTGGCGAGCGCCTCGGGCTTCATGGTCTCGACCATGGGCGTGCGTATGAATCCAGGGGCTACCGCGCCGACGCGGATGCCGTAGCGGGCGAGCTCCTTCGCCCACACTACCGTCATCGCCGCCACCCCGGCTTTGGCGGCGCTGTAGTTGGTCTGCCCGGCGTTGCCGGCACGCGAGATGCTCGAGACGTTGACGATCACACCACGTACGTTGTGGCTGATCATGCGTTCGGCGGCTTCACGCGCACACAGAAAGACCCCGGTGAGATTGGTATCGATGACGGCCTGCCACTGCGCGAGCGAGAGCTTGCCGACCACCTGGCCGTCTTTCACCTTCACCAGCATCCCATCGCGAACGATACCGGCATTGTTGATGAGGCCTTCGAGCGTGCCGAAGTCGGCCACGATCTTGTCGAGCGCACCGACGACACTGTCCTCGTTGGCGGCGTCGGCCAGGTAGCTGCGCGCGGTGGCACCGAGGCGGGTGCAGCGCTCGCGCGTCTCGCTCACGTCCTCGGCGTTCACGTCGAGCAGCGCCAGGTTGGCGCCCTTGGTGGCGAAATGCGCAGCGAGTGAGCGTCCGATGCCGCGTCCGGCACCGGTCACGAGAATCGTCTTGCCACGAACATCCACGGGCTGGTTACTCCTGATACTCTGAAGAGGTCTGTCCCGGTGCGCCCTCAGCCGCGGCGCCGCCCGGACTCCGGGCGCGCAGGCCGGTCGGTTTTTTCGGGTTTCTCGGCCTTCTCCGGCTGGTCGCCCTTTTCCGCAGGTCCACCCGGCGGGGAGAACGCCGAGAGCATCGACGCCTGCATCTTGGCCCACATCTCCATGTTCTGGCGCGCCATCTCCGCGATGGGCGCCATCGGCGTCTCGAGCGCTTTCGCCATCTCGGCCTGCAGCACGCGCTGCTGGCGCAGCAACGTGCCGATGCTCTGCTCGAGGTACGTGGTGAGCATCTGCTGAATGGGGTTGCCGTAGAAACGGATGATCGCCTCGAGCAGCTGGGTGCTCAGAACGGGGGTGCCGAACTGCTCCTGGCTCGCGATGATCTGCAGCAGGATGCTGCGCGTGATGTCCTCGCCGCTCTTGTCGTCAACCACCTTGATCCGCTGACCGCCCGAGATGAGCTTGCGCAGGTCATCGAGGGTCACGTGACGGCTGTCGTGCGCGTCGTAAAGCCGCCGGTTGGCGTATTTGCGTATGAGGCGTTCTTCGGCCATGTTAGGTGAATCGTCCGGCAATCCGGCACGCGACATCGTCTTGAGCTCAGCCGGTGCTGCGAGGAATAGTAGCCCTTGTGTATGCAGCGCACAATGACGTCTTTCACGTATTCCGTTGCCAGCGTACGCTGGCAGACCCTGTTTTCCCCGAGGGTTACGGCAATTGACAGCAGCCTCGGGTGATCCTCCCATACTTACTTACGGCAGTGCACAACACCATGCAGGACCAAGGATCGAGCGCATCGTTCAAGCCCGAGGAGGCGTACGCGGCAGCAGCTGCGCGCTTTTTCGAGATGATGAAAACCTTCGGCATGTCGGGGGGCACGAGCGACTGGACCGCGCTCGCTGCGCCACTGGCATCGCAGTTCGAGCGCTGGCTGCAGATGTCGCAGGCAGCCGTACCCGGGTCCACGGACGCAGCGGGCGGCGGTCGGGCCGCTCATGGCCGCGCTCGGCGGCGCCATCGCTCCGGCGCTCATTTACCTGGCGTTCAATCCGCGCGCGACCGCGGCCGGCTGGTCCGTGCCGACCGATACCGGCACACCGTTCACGCTCGGCCTGCTCGCGCTGTTTGGCTCACGCGCCTCGATTGGCCTGAAGGTGTTCGTTACGACTTACGCGGTGGCGTGCGATGTTCTCGCGATCCTCATTCTGGCGGTGTTCTATCCGCGGGCCATTCACGCCGCCTGGCTGCCGGCCAGCGCCGCCACTGTTCTCGTCATGGTTATCTTCAATCGTTGGCGTGCCCACGCGACCTGGCCATATCTTGCCGCAACGGATGGCGGCAGGAACACCTGAGGGGAACCCCTGAGTTACGTCTGCCGTAGTCATCGGCCGGTCGGTAGACTCAAACGCCATCCGTATTCCGAAAGGAAGTGCATCACCTTGAATACGCAAAGGCACACGCCCAGCAAATTCGAAAGGCTTCTCCGAGCCTTTATGGCTAGCCCCGTCGAGGCCGCATTATTCATTCCTGAACGTATCAGTGGACGTCATGAATACCAACCGCGCTACGAGCCCGATCCCGACTGGGAGGCGCGCCTTCACAGGTGGTTGGCAGTCCCGTGGCCTTGCCCCGACCGTGCGAAATTGGATTTGCTTTGGCGCGACATCGCGTCGGAACTTCAGGCAAAGGGGCTGCAATTTGGTCGCCAGACATACGGTGAGTACAGCGATGCCGAGATATCGCTGGCGCGCGCCGCTTGGTGTGCCGTGCTACATCAGCGTCCGTCAGTGGTTGTTGAGACTGGGGTAGCGCGGGGGGTGACGAGTCGGATCGTACTTGAAGCGCTCAACCGTAATGAGCGGGGGCACCTTTGGAGTATCGATTTGCCACACCTGTTCGAGAAGAACCTCCACACGCAAACCGGAGCAGCGGTTCCTAATTCATTCAGAGGACGTTGGACGTACATTGAAGGGTCTAGCCGCAGACGGTTACCGTCGCTGCTTCGCTCGCTCGTTCAGGTTGATGTGTTCATTCACGACAGCCTGCACACCTGCCGCAACACGCGATTCGAGATGGAACGGACGCTAACAGTTCTGGCTCCGGGAGGCGTCATGATTGTCGACGACATAAGCACGCATCAGGCGTTCTTCAATTTCGCACAAGATTTCCCATCGCTAGAAACCCTCGTATGCCCTCACTCCGATAGGGTGGCGTCGTACTTTGGGCTCGTTCACAAACCTACCAAATAGCAAATGCGTGATCTGAACCGCTGCTTTGCAAGAAGCAAGCGAGGGACAGGAGATTGGGCAACCGAGCAACTCCGAAAAGCGTCTAATGTCACCGCGTCACATCCCGACTCTACAGATCTAGGCGGTCGACCTATGTGGCCGCTCCTGGCCCGGATCCTGCCGTCTGTGAGCAGGGATCGCTACAGACGCATCTCGGCGGTTATCGCGTCGTAAGGAGTCGATACACGGCCGTCCTCGCGCTCCAAGAGTCCTGAAGCCGCCAAAGTCTCAACCTCCTCGTAAACTCGTTTGTAGTCGCGTCCAAGCCGCGCGGCGAGCGCCCTCACGGAAGATGCCGGTTCCCGGTGTACGTTCCCGAAGCAGTTCCAGGCGTTTGGGTGTCAGCGCATTGAGCATCGAAGGTAGATCTAGAAAAGTCACATGGCGCTCCTGTCCCAGGAATGTCCCAGATGCGAAGGTGGCGACGGGCCGCTTACGTCGAACTGCCGGTCGCAAGCGGCTGCTCTTGGGCAGGCCCGCGAACAGAGTTCCTTATCGCAACTCCCAGGTCTGCCGGCGGCATCAACCAGGCTTCTTCTTTGATTGGCGGAGGTGCCCGGCTTATCCTGTCTCGAGGATTGCCTGTCGAGCGCTAAGGGCGATTTCCAGCCAGTTTTGCCGCCTCGCTCGGGCGCGATTTTTATGTTTCACGATTGAGAGCGCGGTTACCTTCGGTGGGATAGACATCGTGTAGGCGCGTCGGTCGTCGATCTCCTGCGCTGCAAATGCTTCCCACATTGCGGAATAGGAATTCCTGAAGCCTTCCGCGTACCGCTCCTCGTACGCGATTTGCGCATCATCCTTGACCATGAATATAGTGCGCATGCCATTCGCCATCGCAATTCCACACACCGAGGCGAGGCAAAAATAGCTTGGCGAATTCTACTTGAAGCAATCGCGAAAACGCTGCAGCTCTGGGTTGCGGTCAGTCTGATCTCTGGTGACGAACATCGTGCGCTCGGGCCCAAGGCCGAACAGACTGCCGTTTACGTAGGAGAACGAGATACGGGAAACGCATCTCTCCTCAACATAGCACAAAACCTGAGATCGCCTTCGTACCTGTTATCTTCTGTGGCGCGCAGCGTAATTGTATAATGCGTATCGTCTATGACTCGATGCAAAAGCTCGAGTCCACGCGCCGAGTGATAGACAGAGCCGTGATAGATAAGCCCGTAGTTCTGCCCTTCAAAGGTATAATGAGTAATGGCGCAGTCAACGCGTTGCGCCAACGTAAGGGCTTTCGATAAATAGTAGTAGTGCGTGAGAAAGAAAAACGTATCCCGCTCGTTCTGATCCGAAAAGTAGGGTCTCATGAATTCAGAGACCACAGGCGTTTTAGCTTCAATGGGAACGGCAGGTCCTGCAAGCCGCCATCAGTCGGAGCGGAGCCAGCCAAACCTCGTGCGCTTCGCTACCGTGCTCGAATTTCCGGGAGCGGAAGCGTTTCACCCATCGAGTACTAAATTGTGGGGTATGCGACACGGTCTCGCGATTACCTTGGCCTGAGAAGAATATAAGTGTCGAACTCGGGAGCTCCTTATATACACCACTTGACGGCAGCGATAAGGGCAGAAGTGCGATTCGCCTTTAAGCTCGCCCCATCGTGGGTCTGCTGGGCATGCAATCAGCCTCGAGCAGCGGGACGACGTCAGGCGCGTCCAATCGGATTTGTTGGGCTGGCGCTGGGCAGGCAACGGACGGCCAACTTGGGTCACACGGGACCCCGAAATGCTCGCCGCAAGCGGACAGTCGCAGACTTGGCTAGGCTGCGCTACGTGGGATTGCTGACTGAGGACGCTATGAAGAAACATTTGCTTAGCCGACGTCAGTTTACCGCGCAGTGTGCGGCCTTCGGTTTATCGTTGCCGGCCGTCAGTGCAATGTCTGCGCCGCGGCCGAGTGGCACGGCGCTTGTCCCCGGCGCAGCCGCCGAGACTGCGACGCGTACTGTAAAGCTTCCAGACGGCACTACCGTCCCATCGCTCGGCCAAGGCTGCTGGCATCTCGGTGAGGGAAGGCATCCGATAGCTGTTGAGGAAGAGGCGCTGCGCACAGGCATTTCGCTCGGCATGACGTTGATCGATACGTCGGGAAACTACGGCAGCGGCCGCTCCGAGCAATTCGTTAGTCGCGTGATTGCCGGTCAGCGCAACCGCGTATTCCTGGTCTCCAAAGTGGAGGCCAATGAAGTCTCTGGCGAGGGCATCGCGCGTGCTTGCGCGGCGAGCCTCGCCCGTCTAGGCACCGACTATCTTGATCTCTATTTGATGCACTCGCCGGTGCCCAAGGACCAATTCTCCGGCATGGTGAGGGCGTTTGAGCAACTACGCGCCGCGGGCAAGATTCGCGCTTGGGGCGTATCCAATTTCAACGTTGGCCAGATGGAAGATCTCTACCGCGTTCCAGACGGCCATCGCTGCGCCACCAATCAGATCCCTTACAGTCTCAACAATCGTCGCATTGAGCGCGATGTTTTGCCGTGGTGCAAGCAACACAACCTGCCTGTCATGGCGTACTCTCCGCTCGGCGGCGACAATAACCTCGTGGTAGGTGACCGTACGCTGGCGCAGATCGGCGCTACCCGTGGTTGTTCGGCCGCCGCGGTTGCGCTGGCCTGGGTGATCCGCAGTGGGAGCGTTATCGCAATTCCCGAATCCGGCTCTCCAGCGCACGTCAAGGAAAACGCGGTGGCACTTTCAATTGCACTCACGCCGGGAGACCTTCGGACTTTGGATGCAACGTACCCGCAATCTTGGTGGCAACGTCTGCTAGGAGGGTAGCCTTGAGTGCGCTCGCGCGCCGCCTCCGCGATCTAGTGTTGTGACCTACGCGGAAGCTCGTTTGCAACTCGCGTCCATTGCACGCTCGCAAACCTGCCGGCGGGGTTGGTGAAGCGCGCGCAGATGGTATTGCGCATGGCCGATGGCGAGTCCAACGCCGCGGTGGCCCGTCGCTACCGGGTGAGTCGACCAACGGTGACGCGGCGGCGCACACGGTATCGCGAGCGCGGCATCACAGCCGATCCACAAGATCGCAGCGCTCCCGGCTGCGACGCTGTCACTCGCAGATCGCGGCCGCCTTTTGAGCGGATACTTCGCCGACGTGGGGGTGTTCGATCCTGCAACCCTCCAGGATCACGCGACCTACGAGCACCAGCATCAACTCGCCACCGGTGTGGACGAGGTGTGGGTGAACGGGGTACGGGCACTGCGGGACGGGGTGGCGACCTGGGCAGCGAGCGGTCGCACTGTTCTCGGCCGCGCCTGGACCGGTGCAGGCGGCGGGGGCTGCCGCGCGAGCGCACAGGGGTGGACCTGGAGTCCCTGAGCGCAGCGCCGGGCGCGGCGCCCTGCACCGCGACCGCGACTGCACCACGCGACGGCTGGTACGTGCTCGCGGTGCTGACGGTCGTCTACGCGCTCAACATCGCCGTTTCTCGATCGCGACGCTCGTCGAGCCGAGCCGCGGAGCTGCGCTTGAGCGATACGGGCATCGCCTTCCTCACCGGAGGTGCGCTGGCGGTGTTCTAAGTGACCGTGGGCATCCCGGTCGCGGCGCTCACGGACCGCGCAGACCAGCGCCAGATCCTCGCCGTGGCGCTCGCAGCGTGGTCTGCCATGACGGCGCTGCGCGCCCTGGCTCACGATCGTCTGCAGCTGACGCTGCCGCGCTTTGGCGTAGGGATCGGCGAGGCCGGCGGCACTCCACCTTCCACCTCGATTCTCGCCGACAAGCTCCGTCCGGCGCGCCGGCCGATGGCGCTCACCATTTTTGCCTCGGCACCTGTCTCGGCGGCGGGCTCGGCTCTTCGGTGGCGGGCACCGCTGCGGAGCGTGGCGGCTGGCGGGCGGCATTTCTGGTGCTGGGGATTCCCGGGGTGGTGCTTTCGGTGATCGTTTGGCTCACGGTGCGCGAGCCACGCCGCGGCCAATTGGATGGGAGTGGATCCGCGCTGGGCGGCCGCAGCTCGTTTCTCGCGGCAACTACGCTACATCGCCAGCCAGCGATCGGGCCATGCACCTGCTCCTCGGGGGCTCGGTGGCGACGTCCTGGAGCTGGGGCTCATGTGGTGGACACCCGCCTTCCTGCAGCACCTCGCATCACCTGAGTGTCGGGGAGGCTGGGCAGCTCATCGGACCGATGCACCTGATCGCGGGCACCCCCAGCACGCTGCTCGCCGGCTGCCTCATGGCGCGACGCGCCGCCGCGGACCCGTCTTAAGTGATGCGGCTCCTCGGCGTGGTCACCGCGCTCACCACCCTGCCTTCGCTGCTGCTCTACTGGGTGATGTCGGAACGGGCTGCGGTCGCGCTGCTGTGGATCTTCGTGCCCGCGGTGCATCTCTATATTGGCCCGATCCTCGGCCTGCTGCAGAGCTCGCGCCGCAGCTCGTCGGCTGGCTGAGCGACTGATTCGCCGCATCCTTCGGTGCCGACACCGGACTCGCTGCGCCGGGCGTTGCTGCTGCTCGCACCCGCCGGGTTCCGGGCAGCCTGGCACCCGTGGAGCAGCGGAAGCTCGATCCGCGAGGACGCGGCACGCGCCCGCTGAGCCGCACTGCGCCTGCGATGTTGCGAGTCCTGCCTGCGTCCGCCCGCGAGCCGGTGACGCTTGTCGATGACTTAACCTCGAAGCATGGCGGTACTCACATGAGCGCCCCGATTACCGCGCTCGTAGTCGATGACGAGCCGCTCGCTCGGCGGCGCCGAGCGCAGCTGCTGCACGACGACCCGGACATCCAGGTCATAGGTACGTTCGGCTCAGCAACCGAGGCGGCCGAACGCGCAGGTGAGCTCGCCCCGCAGCTGCTGCTGCTCGACATTCGTATGCCGGGACTGGATGGCTTCGAGCTGGTGCAATCGCTCGCCGTCCGGGGTGTGAATTTTTTCGTCATCTTCGTAGCGGCCCGAATCGATCGCTCGATGGACGCAATGGCCATGCCATTCTGCACAGACAGTGATCCCACGACGGTGCCAGCTCCGGCTCAGCCAGGAGCTTCGCCAGGCGCAGCAGCGTGTAAAGCCCCACGGTGAGCGTCGTCACGAAGTTCACTTGCTGCGTGCCGACGAGTTTCATCTTGCGCATGGGTCGAGCGTCGTTCCCCCCAGCCGAAGCACGCCTCGATGCGCTTGCGGATCCTCTGACTGAGGAGGTAACCCTCATACCGAGTCGTGCGTGCATCGATCGCCCAGTCGCGTTGCTCGGTGATGTTCATCGCCACGTGAACAGCCACTCGGTGCTCGCGGCACTCGGCGATGAAGTCGGCGGTGTCGTAGACCTTATCCGCCGGTAACCGTGCCTGATGCGTGGCGTTTTTCAAATGGGATGCTAATGGCTCACCAGCCGCTCAGGCCTTTAGATGCTGCATTGCGGCGTTCGGGCGCGGATTGCAGGGACGAAGCTATGGTTCCCGGGTCGTAGAGCTGCACGAAGCATTACGTGCAGCGCTTACTCCATTGAGCCACCAACACCGAATTGCGTATTCGTCTCAAAGGGAAGCTCATATGCGACCCCCGCGACGCGCAGCTCACTTCGTACGTGGAGCTGCAGATTTTCGACCGCGACCTTATGGCTAACCGCCGGGTGGACTTACGCGTGGGTCGGCGCCGAGCGTCAGGCCGAGAGAGCAAAAAGACGGGATTTCGCGGCCACTCGCGCTGCGTTCTGCGCAGGGCCTGTGAAGTCGCTCACACTTCGGGCGATGCTTCCTCTGGTTCGGGCATAAGCGGTCGGTCATCGGCGACATATTGCCCAGGACAGGCGCCTCGGGCTTCAATCAGCGTCCTTGGTCCTTGCGTGTGGAATCAGCCAATGCATTCGTATCTGAAAAAATGTGCCGTGGTGGCACTGTGTCTCTCGGGTGTCGCACAGGCCGCTACCAACTGGCAGGACCTCGAGGTCGGCGGGGGCGGATTCGTTCGCGGCCTCATCGTGCACTCCGATGGCACTATGGTGGGCCGTACGGATACCGTTGGGGCTTATCTCTACAACGGCACGTCCTGGGTGCAGCTCGTCAACTCCTCCAGCATGCCGGCAGCTTTTATCAATTCGACCGACATTGCCACTTTTAGTACAAGCGGGCCCGCCGGGGGCGGCGTGTACGAAGTGGGGATTGCACCGCTCAACTCCAGCCTCATGTATATGGCTTTCGATGGCTATGTGTTCAAGAGTACCAACAAGGGTGGCACTTGGACGCAGACCTCTTTTGCTCAAGACACGAGCATGAACGCCAACCAGGACCCCTATGCTCAAGTCGGCCAAAAGATCGCTATTGACCCCGCCAACAACAACATCGTCTACGTGGGCGCGCCGTCAAGCGGACTTCGAGTCACGACCGATGGCGGAAGCACCTGGAATACGGTCGCCGGAGTTCCTGCCGGGACGAATGCGGGCATCGTGGGGATACTGTTCGATCCGAGCAGCCCCGTGGTGGGCGGTGTGACACAAGGGATTTATGCGCACCGCGACGGCACTGGCCTGTATCACAGCACCAATGGCGGGTCCACCTGGACGCAGACCACCGGCGGCCCTACGGACGTCAGATACGCCGCCATAACTACTACGGGTCTTTATTATGCCGTTGGCGGGGATACCGTATGGCTCTATAACGGCAAGACGTGGACGAATCTCGGTCCTACCTCTGCCGGGAAAATCTTCCACTCGATTGCCATCAATCCCTTCAACCAAAGCGAGATTGTGGCTGGAACGGAAAGCGGCCAGATCAACATCAGTTACAACGGCGGGTCTACCTGGACGGGCATGCTATTCGCAACAGGCTCTGGCCTCGCCTCCAGTGACATCCCGTGGCTGGTTTCTGCAAATTCAAACAACGGCGTGAACGGTCCCTATTACTATCTCACGGGAGGCGGCCTGGCGTTCTCGCCCATCGTGAATGGGCTCTTGTTTCAAAGCGCAGGGACCGGCATGTGGCGGCAGAACGTGCCGACCAATGCCACCGCCTCTACGCCTTTTGTCTGGAACGACTTCAGCGCCGGCATCGAGAATCTGGTCACTAACGCGATTGTCGTTCCTCCCAGCCCCGGCACGGGGCTCCCGATACTGGTTTCCTGGGATCGCCCATTCTTCAAGGTCACGAACCCCGATGCTTATCAGTCAACTTATGGCCCGGTCAGTGCGGATAAGGTCGTAGCGGGTTGGTCGGCTGATTACGCTTCCTCAGATCCAACTTTCATCGTTGGTATTGCCGATGGAGCGGTCTTTGGCGCTCCTGAACAATCAGGCTATTCGACCGATGGCGGAGCCACCTGGACCCGCTTCGCTACAAACGCGCCGGGCTCAGGTTCTGGAGGAACGATTGCCGCTAGCACTCCGCAGAACATCATCTGGGCGCCGGCTGACCGGGCGCAACCTTCGTACACGACGAACCAAGGCGCCAGTTGGAATCCTATTAACTTGCCCGGCGTGGGCGATTGGAGCAATTTTCATTTCGCTTATTACCTGAAGCAGCGCTCGGTGACGGCGGATCGGGTGCTCGCCAACACGTTCTATCTGTATTACGGCAACTACGGCGTATTCAAGACGACGAACGGCGGTGCCACGTGGACCGAGGTTCATACGGGCGCTCTCGATCCGGGGTACTACGGCTACAACTCGACCATCATGTCAGTTCCCGGTAACGCCGGGCACCTGTTCTACACGAGCGGGAATATTGGCGGCACTACGCCCAACAGTCCCCGCGCTGTTCCCTTCTATCGCTCGACGGACGGCGGGGCGACCTGGCAAGCGGTGGCTAACGTCATTGCCGTGACTTGCTTCGGCTTCGGTGCCGCTGCTCCCGGCAAAACCTACCCCGCGATTTACATCGTAGGGTTTGTCAACAACGTATACGGCATCTGGCAGTCGATCGACAATGCATCGACGTGGACCAACATTGGAAATTACCCACTCGGCAGACTCGAATTTATTGGCGCTATTTCTGGCGATCCAAACATCTTTGGTCGGGTGTATGTCGGCACGGGCGGTGGCAGCTATGCCTATCTGCCGGGAAGTGGGGCACAGCCGCCGCCGATACCCATGGCGCCGACAAATTTGACTGTGCACTGAACGGAGATGGCGATAGTCCCAGTACCGCGCCGCTCGGGAAGACGATTCCGGTAAGAGGAGCCCGTTCGGATCACGGGATGGCCGCGCAGGATCCGCGCGCTCAGTTGGGCATCCTTGCTCGGCGCGGACTCGCTCTTGTCGCGCAAGCTCGGGGATGAGCGGTTCGAGCCAGTCACTCGCTCGGCCGGCTGCGTCATATTCGGACGTCTTGCAGATCGACGTACGCGTCTGCAATCGCGTTCGGTAGTCGTGCGAAAAGATCGGGACCTCTTGATTCGAAGGCTATCTCAATGGTAGTTGCCGAGCTGCATGAGTTAGTCGGCAAGCTACGAGCTATATGACCCATCGTTAACCTTTGGCGCGCCGGGCGGCACCGACTGCGGGGCGCTCGGGGCGACGAAGTTGCAGTTTAGTTGGGAGCGTCGGCCAGAGGCTGAGCTGCTGGGGATGGGATCAGTATGCTCCAGGCGGACGTCGTAGTTATCGACCGCCGGGTGCCTTCTGCCCGGCCTTCGGTCGGTCAGACCGCGCTTCGGCTTCGCCGCGAGGCAAGCAGATTCGCTAGAGAGACGAGATTCGAGATGAAGAGAACCGACGGCAGTTCATCAGATCGATGGATCACCGGTTCAAAAAAAGTGCGAAAGAGTATTGACACTGCCCGTTGATTGTGATCGATTCCGGCCCTGCGCCGGGCGGCGGACGGAGTTCGGCCTTCCCGGGGATCGCTTCATCGTGTTAATGGTCAGCTCCCTGATTCCGAGCAAGCGCGTCGACGTGGGGGTTGAGGCGGTCAGCCGCATTCCCGATGCGCATCTCGTGGGGACGGGCCGCTCCGCAACAGGATCGCGTCGGCCGCCTCGGATGTACTGCCCGGCAGGTTCACACGCGTGTCGCTGGCGGCGGAAAGAATGCCGATCCTTTACCAATCGGCAGACGCATTTCTGCACTGCTCGAAGGACGAGTCCTTCGGAAGCGTCTTCGGCGAGGCGATGGCGTGCGGACTGCCGATTGTTGCACACGACACGCCGCGAGTGCGCTGGATCGTCGGGGATGACGAGTTCCTGGTCGATACGAATGGTCCGGCGGCCGTCGCTGCAAGTCTCGAGCGGGCGTGCCGTTCGGACCACGACGCGAAGTCGAAGCGATTTGAACGGGCGAGAGACTGCTCGTGGGGCGTGATTGCTGAGAAGTACCGACAGTTTTTTACCGACGTCCTGTCCGGACACACGGGCCTTTGAGCCCAAGTGTCTAATCGGACCGGCTCTGTTGAGCGTGGAAGCTCCCGCTAACCTATTGTCCCACGCGCTCGCGGGTTTCCGCATCGTCGCAGGGACTACAAGAGGAGGCGGCTCCGAACAATTTTCAACCTTGCCTATGGAAGTCCGGCGAGAAAGAGCGGCTAATTGCCGCGACGCGGATGAACTCACCTTTCGAGCTCCCGGCGCAGGAGCCGATCGCATGAGACACCCGTGAAGTGGGCTTTCCTCGTCATAATGGCGGCGCTCGTGCGCCCCCTGTCAATGCGTCTGCGACGCAACCCGAGCGACCTGCTCAGAATATTCGCCTTGGCGGCCTTCCTGCCGTTTGTGCTCAGCACCCTGCACCTCTTCTGGGCGTTCGATAACTGGAAGTGGGTGGGCTACGTCAAGGGGGGCGAAGTCTCCCTTCTGGATTTCATCGCCGTGTCCATTTACCTGACCCTGCCTCGCCCGGAGGGTAGGTTACCGTTTCGCTGGTCGATGGCGCTCTACTTCGCCGTGACGGCGCTGTCGGCGATCCAGGCGATGGTTCCGGTTGCAGCGCTTTTCTATCCCCTGCAACTCGGCCGGGCGTTCCTCGTCTACGTCACTGTGTACCGAGGCGTTTGCGCGGACCCGCGCGTTCCGGACTCGGTCCTGAAAGGCCTGGCCGCCGGAATGTTCGTAGAGGCGGCCGTCGCAGGTTGGCAGCGCGCGGGGCTCGGGGTGCTCCAGACGCCGGGGACGTTCTCCTCCCAGAATCTTCTGGGTCTCATTTCACAGTTCGTGATCTTTCCCTTCTTTGCAGCGATGCTCGGCGGGCGAAGCGGTCGGCTGGCGCCCGCGGTCGTCGCGGCGGGGCTCGTCATCGCAGTCTTGACGGCGTCGCGCGGCACAATCGTGCTCGACTGCCTCGGACTTGCAACCGTCTTCGTCCTGTCGGCGCTCCGTCAGTGGACCCCTCGAAAGACGAAGGTCTTGTGGGCGGGCGTCGCGGCGATGGCGGTGTTCGCTCCTCTCGCCGCCTCGTCTTTGCAGCAACGCTTCCATAGCGGACTCAATGGGGGACCGAATATGGGACTTTCCGAAGAAGACAAGACGCGGCTTGTCTTCAAGAAGGTCGCGGCCCAGATGCTGTCGGACCATCCGATGGGGGTCGGCGCAAACCATTTCACCGTCGTCGCCAATACCGAGGGCTACTTTTCGGCCGCGGGCGAATACTGGGGAGCGAGTCGAGCCAGCAACGTCCACAATGTTTACTGGCTGGTCGCTGCAGAAACTGGTTACATTGGCGTGGTTGCGTTTGTGGCTTTTCTTGTCCATCCGCTGATCGCCGCTTTCCGCTGCAGTTTCAGGCATCGCAGGGACCCAAGAGGAGATCTGCTGCTCGGGCTGGGGGTCGCGTTGTTGGTGGTCTACATTCATTCATTCGAAGAATGGATTTTCGTCGTCTTCGAGTCGCAATACCTGCTTGCAATTGTGATTGGTTTGGTTGCCGGTCTAACTCAGGAACTCGGCTACTGGCGCGCTAAGACCGGTGCGACTATCCTAACCCACGACGCAGAGTCGAGAGAACGCGAGGTGCAGGCGCCGCCAGAACGGGTGGCGGGCGTGGGTTGAACCCTTGAGACCTCGACGTGCAATCGTTGAGTGGGCAACGTATATGGTTCAATGTGCGTCCATTGAATCGACGTTGCGTGAGCCAAACGCGCTCGGTCCGCTTGTCATAGAGGCTGGCCGCGGGAGGCCGGTGAGCCCGGACTTGGACCGAGAGCGGAGCATTCAGTGAGCCCGATCTCTGACGCGAAAGCACCCTGGGAGGCAGCTGCCAACAGCGCTGCCGGTCAGATCACGCACACCGTACGCGCCGGCATCGAGTGAGCACATCGGTAAGGAGGTTCCGCATCCTGTTGCCGACCTCTGCCGGTGGTCATCTCACTGAGATCCTTCAGTTGCAGGAGCTCCTGGATGCAAGCGAACACCTGTTCGTCACCGAGGACCTGCCGTTGTACCGGCAGCTCATGCAGGGCCGGCCGTGCCGTTTCATTCGCCCGAACGGGCGCAATCGCGACTGGGTTTTCTGGTGCAACTTCGTGGTCAATTGGCTGCTGGCGGTCCCCATTCTGCTGCGCTTCCGGCCGCATGCCATTGTGACCACAGGCAGCCACACCGCCATCCCGTTCTGCTACCTCGGCAAGCTCCTAGGGTGCAAGATCATCTTCATTCTGTCGTTCTGCCGCATCAGCTCGAAAGCCGCCGCGGCCAGCGCCGTGTATCCGATCGCGGACCTGTTCTTCGTGCAATGGGAGCAGATGCGCAGCGGGTATCCGAAGAGCACTTATGTCGGTCCGCTGTTCTAAAAGTAATGGACGATCATGACCTTTGTCGTTTTGGGCACCTGGGAAATGCCATTCGTGCGGCCATTGCGGGAGATCGAGCAGGCGGCCATTGCCGGTCTACTGCCGGAGCCGGTCATCGTGCAGAGCGGACATACCCACTATGCCTCGGCCCGTCTGCAGCTGGTGCCGTTCTTCGGCCGGGACGAATTCGAGCGCATGTACGATCAGGCGACACTGCTCATCTGCCAGGCCGGTGTCGGCTCGATCATGCTGGGTCTGCGCAAGCACAAGAAGATCATTACGATTGCCCGCCTCAGCCGCTTTGCCGAGCACATCGACGATCATCAGCTGGAAATTCTCGAGGTGTTCTCGCAGATTGGGGCTGTGCTCCCGTGGCAGGGCAACGGTGACCTGACCGATGTGCTGGCTCGCGCCGCGAGCTTCGTGCCGGCCAGCTATCAGTTCGCCAGGGAGAGAATCTCGAGCGCGATCCTGGCTTACCTCGCGGGCAGCGTTTCACTTTGACCTCGCGCAGCCGGCAGCGGCGCCTGAATCGCCAGGACCCCCGCAACGCTCACGACTGCTCGAGCGGAGCACGGGACAGCACGGAATTTGCTACCTCGAGAAATTTCTCGTTCTCGAAATAACCCAGCAGGACAGATCGAGCATTGGTGACAATGCGCCGCCGCTCGGCCTCGTTTTCAAGATAGCGGCGGCAAACCTCCTCCAAATTGGAGAAGTCCCATTTGACCGGAACGTATGTCTCATAGGCTTGGAATATATTGGGATCCGTTTCTATGTGTCCCATGTCGGGTTTTACGAGCAGCGAACCGCAGAAGACCGCCTCAAAGTCACGCCAGCAGATTTCGCCAAACCCGAAGGGACTCACACAAATCTTGCTGCGCTTTAGTTCAGCGTAGTATTGAGCCTGATCGACCCGCTCGGCGGGGGCCAGGATTTTGTAATCGTTTTCCATAGCCCTCAATTTGTCTGTTATGCCGCCCCGAAGAAAGGAGACGACCGTGTTCTTGGCGGCGGAGCCTCGAAAGGTTATGTCGATCTCCCTTTCGAAATTTATCGGACTGCTGGCGGCATTCTCCCGAATTGCTTTTAGCCTTCGATCGAGGCCGATGTTCCAACCTACGACGATTTTTTTTAAGTCGTCGGTATCGATAGGCCCTGTTGATCGGATGACCACCGGCTCATCTCCTAAGTTTCCGTAGTCTAACGGACCGACTTCGTGTCCAAAATTACGAAAAACGTAGTCATGCAAATTACTCTTGCCAACGAAAGTCCTCTTGTATTCAGATCTATCGACAAAAGCATGTTTCTTAACGTACAAATCAACTTTCGATATAACATGATTCCACTGTACGCATATGTCATCGTCCCCATCTAGGTAAACGATCCTGGCTCCGGGTGCAGATGCTCTGACTCTGTCGATGACATCAGTAGCCATGTCACATGGAGTGCGGTAGGTCATCTTTAGGCAAATGATGTCGAATCTAGAAAGGGACTTGAGTCCAGAAATGAGAACGTCATCCAAGTTCATTTGGCGAAGTACAATTTTGTACTGATCGCGGAGCCGTTCCCGATATTCACACAGCGGGGAAATTTGCTCTTCGCTGCATCCGGCGAAGCCGTCGGAGATGATTGCCACTCGCCTCGTTGCGGAAGGATCGCTCTTTCCGTTGAACTGCACAGCGATGCGATCTGCCATGTATCGAAGTGGGTAGCAGGCGTGTTGCTTGATTGCCCTTGCAACGCGCTGCTTCACGCTGGGCTTTGCACCAAGAGTCCGTTGATCAGGCATTGTCTCCTCAACCTATGTTTGCTCGCGAAGTGGCGCGCACCGGGAAACTTCTGGGATGCGTCGCGAGTGTCCGAGCACGGCGCGTTGAGTTAGGTGGCGGCATCGGAAAACCACGCTGATTTCCGGGATGCAAGTGGCGTGCTGCAGCCGATCCTCATCAACAGTTAAGC
>Ga0335069_10004400_pt1 | contig 20929 bp, 23 predicted proteins | sample Lox_Sample_11_FD_206714 | JGI IMG/M metagenome (GOLD analysis project Ga0335069, IMG submission 206714) | Soil microbial communities from Loxahatchee National Wildlife Refuge, Florida, United States - Lox_Sample_1.1 | ecosystem: Environmental > Terrestrial > Soil > Wetlands | place: USA...
TCGGTGCTGAACGACTCGCGCCAGGCGTTGCTCGACCTCGGGGAGCTCGCGGCCGTGGTCCTCGTAGCGCGCCGGCGCGCGCCGCGGGACGACCTGATGTCGATCTGGGCGCATGCGTCGCTCGGCGGCCGTCCGATGGACTTCGAGACGATCTGGTTCGAGCTCGGGCTCGTCGTGCCGGGCGGCGTCGACACCACGCGCACGACCATCTCGCGCGCGCTGATCCTGCTGGAAGAGCGCCCCGACCTCTTCGAGCGGATGGCGCGCGAGCCCGCCTGCATCCCGGGCGCCGTCGAGGAGCTGCTCCGCTTCGTCACGCCGCTGAACAACATGTTCCGCACGGCGGTCGCAGAGGCCGAGCTCGGCGGGCGCGCGATCCGGCCGGGGGATCGGCTTTGTCTCCTCTACGCCTCGGCCAATCGCGACGAATCCTGCTTCGCGAACCCCGACGAGCTCGACTTCGACCGCGATCCGAATCCCCACGTCGCCTTCGGACTCGGCACGCACTTCTGCCTCGGCGCCAACCTCGCGCGGCTCACCTTGCGGGTCTTCTTCGAGGAGCTGACGCAGCGAGTGTGCGAGCTACGCGCGCTCGCCCCGCCCGTGTACGAGCCGAACGTGTTCATCAAGGGCGTGACCCGCTTCGACCTGGCCTTCCGCGCGCGCTGAGGCCGCTCCGCGCGACGTGCGCCGCTACGCGGGAGGGATCTGCTGGATGTAGGCGCGCAGGTGCCGGATCTCCTCGCCCTGCTCCTCGAGCTCGTCGCGCAGCAGGTCGCGCATCGACAGCATCGAGATCACCCGCCCGTCGTGGACGACCGGAAGGTGTCGACAGCCCGCGCGTTGCATCTTGTGCAGACAGCGGTCGACGCTCTCGTCGAGCCCCGCGGTGACGACTTCGTGCGTCATCACCTCGACCACGCGCGTGGTGCGCGGGTCGCGCCCGGCGACGACGACGCGCGTCATCAGATCGCGCTCCGAAAAGATGCCGACGAGCCGCTCGCCTTCGATGACCGGAATCGCGCCGATGCGCCCGTCGCTCATCGCGACGACCACGTCGAAGACGTGCGCCTCCGGTTCGGCGCTGATCAGGTTGAGGCGCTGGATCACCTGGCGAAGGGTTCGCATGCCGAGGCCTCCTCCGTCGCGCCGACGGCCGGACGCCGCCTGCAGCGACGCATGACGGGATGGAGAAGTGTCGGGTTCCCGCTCCCGCTCGCGGGACCTTCGCCGCCCATCGAAGCACGAAATGGCCGCGAAGGGAACCGAGATGCAATGGCCCCACGGGGCCTATGCGGGACGCAACCCGCGGCGGCGCCCGGACCGCTCAGGAGCTCAGGGCAGGTTGACCGTCAGCCGTTGTCGGGCCTGGAACGCTTCGGGCGAGCTGGCGTAGTGCGTCACGAGTGTCCGGAAGATGCGATCCGCCTCGTCGAGCCGGTCGAGCGCCGCATAGCAGTCGCCGAGCTTCAACAGCACACGGGCGTCGAGGCCGAGCCCGGGGTTCGCGTCGAGCAGCAGCCGATAGCGCTCGGCGGCCGCCTCGTACTCCGAGCGACCGCGATAGAAGTCCGCGATCCGCTCCTGGTGCTCGGCGAGCCGGATCTGGAGCTCACGCCACATCGGCTCCGCGTCCTCCGCGTAGCTCGAGTGCGGGTACTGCACGAGCAGGCGGTCGAAGAATCCGAGCGCGTTGCGGGTCGCGGTCTGATCGCGCTGCACGCTCTCGATCCGCTTGTAGTGGCACATCCCCGACTGGTAGATCGTGTACGGAACCATCGGGTGCTGCGGATGCAGGTCGCCGAAGTCGCGGTAGTACGAGAGCGCCTCGTCGTACTTCCCGTCCTCGAAGTAGGCGTCCGCGATCTTCAGCTCCGCCTTGATCGCGTAGTCGCTGTAGGGATAGTTGTCGATGATCGCCTGGAAGATCTCGATCGCGCGCGAGTAGTCGACGCGGGTGTAGAACGGCAGGATCTTCTTGCCCGCGAGCTCCTTCTCGCCCATCGCGTAGAGATCTTCCGCCGGCGGCACCTCCTCGAAGAGCGGCGCCTTGCTCTTGCAGGCCTGCGCGAAGATCGCCGCGACGAGGATCAGCGAGGCGATGCGGGCGTAGCGCACGGCGGGCGGGCAACCTATCAGCTGGCTCCTCGGCGTGCCAATTCGCTAGAGTGCGCGCCCTCGTACGCCGGAGGACCCCGTGAACCGCGACGCCTTGCAGAAGCTCCGCCTCGACCGACGCCTGCTCGAACGCCGCGGCTGGATGGGCGAGGCCGAGCTCGAGCGCGAGCTCGCCGCACTCCCCGACATCGCCGCCAAGGCGACCACGCTCGGCGAGGCCGCCGACGAGCGCGAGGCTGCCGCGGGGTCGGCGCGCGGCGGCGCGGGGGAGTCCGGCGCCACGCAGTGACAGCGCCTCGCGCCGGGTCGCCTCCGCGAGGAGATCTCTCGTGATCAAGTCGATCGCCGGACAACGCCTCGACCCGCTGCTCCACCGCCTCTTCCCGTTTCTCTTCGTCTGGCGCCTGAACGCGAACGCGCTGACCGTGATCGGCGTGCTCGTCTCGCTCGGCGCCGCGCTGGCGTTCGCCGACGGCCGACCGCGTCTCGCCGCGGCGCTCGTGCTCTTCGGCGGCTTCTTCGACCTCGTCGACGGCGTGATCGCGCGACACCAGGGCACGTCGTCTCGCTTCGGCGCCTTTCTCGACGCCACGCTCGATCGCCTCTCCGACATGGCGCTGCTGCTCGGCATCAGCGTGCACGCGGCCGCACTCGCCGACCCGGGCGGCGTCGCGCTCGCGGGCGCCGCGCTCTGCGCGAGCGTGCTGGTCTCCTACTCGAAGGCGCGCGCCGAGCTCGTCGTGCCGGGCTTCTCCGCGGGCTTCATGGAGCGCGGCGAGCGCGTGGCCATTCTGGCCGCGGGTGCGGTCTTCGGCCTGCTGACCCCCGCGCTCTGGCTGATCCTCGTCGGCAGCAGCATCACGGTGGCGCAGCGCTTCGCCGTCGCCTACCGGGAGATGGATCGCATGGATCGGGCTGACAAGGCCGCGGAGCAGACGGGATGAGCGAAGAGCTTCCGAAGATCGACTTCTCCACCTTCCTGCTCTCGCTGGCCGCCTCCGCGATGGTGCAGCTCGGCCTCGCGCCCGGTCCGGAGGGCGAGAAGCGCGAGTCTCCCGATCTCGCGATGGCGCGTCACACCATCGACACCATCGAGATGCTGCTGGAGAAGACGCGCGGGAATCTCGACACCGACGAGGAGCGCCTGCTCCAGAGCGTGCTCTACGAGGTGCGCATGAGCTTCGTGCGCGCCGAGCGAGGCCAGTGATCGCGCGCTCGCGCCTGCGCGCGCCGGCCAAGATCAATCTCGGGCTGCGAATCGTCGGGCGACGCGCCGACGGCTACCACGAGCTCGAGAGCCTGTTCGCCGTGCTCGACCTCGCCGACGAGCTCGAGCTCGAGATCGAGCGCGGCGAGGGCCCGAGCGTCGCGCTGCAGCTCGAGCCCCGCGAGTCGGGCGCGCCGGAAGGCGCGAGCAACCTCGCCGCGCGCGCGGCCGAGCTCTTCCTCGCGGAGACGGGGCTCGCGCTGCGTGTCGCGATCGCGCTGCGCAAGGACACGCCCGTGGCCGCCGGTCTCGGCGGCGGCTCGAGCGACGCGGCCGCCGTCCTGCGCGCGCTCTCGGGATTCGCGCCGGACGCGCTCGATCCCGATCGCCTCGCGAAGCTCGCGCTCCGCCTCGGCGCGGACGTGCCCTTCTTCCTGGATCCGCGCGCGGCCCTCGTGCGCGGGATCGGCGAACGGATCGAGCCCGTGCGCGGTCTCCCCGAGCTGCCGCTCGTGCTCGCGAACCCGGGTGAGCCGCTCGCGACGCGCGAGGTCTTCCGCGTCTACGACGTGCTGTATCCGGATGACCGCCGCGCCGCGAGCGGAGCGCCGCCCGACTTCGCGCGACTCCCCGGCGATCCGGGCGCGTGGTCGGCTTGGCTCCACAACGACCTCGAGACCGCAGCGCTGCGCCTGTGCCCCGCGATCGGGCGCCTGCGCGCCGAGCTCGCTGCGCGCGGCGCCCGGGCCGTCGGACTCTCCGGCAGCGGGCCCACGCTCTACGGAATCTTCGAGAGCCATGCGACAGCGATCGCCGCGGCGGCGTCTCCGCTGCGGTCGCCGGCCTGGCTGCGGGTCGCGACCGCGCGCGAATCCGGATAATCTGACGCGCCGCGGGGGATCCCGGGGCGGCCGCGCCGGACCGGAGCCTCCGTGACCCCCGGCACCGACCCGCCGAGACCTCGAAGTCCAAGTCTGGTGGGGCGTCGCCAAACTGGTAAGGCAGCGGCCTTTGGAGCCGCCTATTGCAGGTTCGAGTCCTGCCGCCCCAGCCATCCCCCACCGATCTCGAGAGACTCCGAGGCAAGCCATGCAGGCGCTCAAGCTCTTCGCGGGTAACGCCACGCCCGATCTGGCTCGCGCGGTCGCCGCGCACCTCGACATCGACCTCGGCAAGGCGCACGTCGGCACCTTCAGCGACGGCGAGGTGAACGTCGAGATCAGCGAGAACGTGCGCGGCTGCGATTGCTTCGTGCTGCAATCGACCTGCGCGCCGGCCAACACACACCTGATGGAGCTGCTCATCATGGTGGACGCGTTGCGGCGCTCGTCGGCGCGGCGCATCACCGCCGTGATCCCGTACTACGGCTACGCGCGTCAGGACCGCAAGGTGCGCCCGCGGCTCCCGATCTCGGCCAAGCTCGTGGCCGATCTGATCTCCACGGCGCGCACGGATCGCGTCCTCTGCATCGACCTGCACGCCGGGCAGATCCAGGGCTTCTTCAACATCCCGGTCGACAACCTCTACGCGACGCCCGTGCTGCTCGACGCGATCCGCAGCCGCTTCGGGCGCGAGCTCTGCATCATCTCGCCCGACGCCGGCGGAGTGGAGCGCGCGCGCGCCTACGCGAAGCGCCTCAATGCCTCGCTCGCCATCGTCGACAAGCGGCGCGAGGCCGCGAACGTGGCGGAGGTGATGAACATCGTCGGCGACGTGCGCGGCCGCGCCTGCGTCGTGGTCGACGACATCGTCGACACCGCCGGCACCTTGACCGAGGCCGCGCGAGCGCTGAAGGACGCGGGGGCCGCCTTCGTCGGCGCGGCCATCACGCATCCGGTTCTCTCCGGCCCCGCGATCAAGCGCATCGCGGAGTCGCCGCTCGAGGAGCTGGTGGTGACCGACACCATCCCGCTCCGACCCGAAGCGAAGGATTGCCCGAAGCTCCAGGTGGTGTCGATCGCCTCGCTGCTCTCGGAGGCGATCCGCCGCATCAACAACGAGGAGAGCGTCAGCTCGCTCTTCGTCTAGGAGATCCGACCGTGGCCGAGTTCCAGCTGAACCTCGAAGTGCGCGAGAGCGCGGGCAAGGGCGTCGCGCGCAAGCTGCGCGCGGGCGGGCGCATCCCCGGCGTCTGCTACGGCGCCGGCGTCGCGACCGTACCCGTGGCGCTCGATCCGACGCCGCTCGAGAAGGCGCTGCGCGCGAGCGCGGCCGGCCTCAACACGCTCTTCGACGTGCGCGGGGGCGGCGCCTTCGACGGCAAGAGCGTGCTGGTGAAGGAGCTCCAGCGCGATCCCGTGAAGGGCTCGCTGCTGCACGCCGACTTCTACGCGGTCGATCTCACCAAGGAGATCGAGGTCGAGGTGCCGCTGCACCTCACCGGCAGCGCGGTGGGCCTCATGTCGGGCGGCATCGTCGACCACCAGCTCCGCGACATCAAGGTGAAGTGCCTGCCGACGGCGATCCCCGAGTCGTTCACGCTCGACGTCTCGGCGCTGAACATCGGCGACTCGCTGCACGTGCGGGACATCGCGCTGCCGGAAGGCGTGACTCTCGTCTCCGATCCCGGACTCGGCGTGGTGTCGGTCGTCCTGCCGGCGAAGGCCGAGGAAGAGGTCGCCGCCGAGGCGGCAGCGGCCGAAGGCGCCGCCGCGACGGCCGAGGGCGAGGCCGCTGCGCCGGCCGAGGGCGAGGCCGCGCCGGCGAAGAAGGAAGGCGCGAAGAAGGAGGAGTAGGCGCCGAAGGCGCGCGCAGCGAGCCGAAGGCGAGCGAAGATCAGAGGAGCGACCCGGCTGGATCCTCTCGTCATGCTCGTGGCCCCCTGCGCGCACCGCTCGTCGTGAAGCTCGTCGTCGGTCTCGGCAACCCCGGACCGCGCTACGCGCGAACGCGTCACAACGTGGGCTGGCGTGTGGCCGAGCGCTTCGCCTCGGACTGCGGCCTGCGCCTCGACGCGTCCGCGTACGGCGGGCGCTTCGGGCGGGGCCGGCTCCACTGCGCCGCCTCGGACACGCAAGACGTGGGCGTCCTGCTGCCGCAGGACTTCATGAACCTCTCCGGCGACGCCGTCGCCGAGGCGGTCGCCGAGCTGCCGCTCGGCGACCTCCGCACCGATCTCCTCGTCGTCCTCGACGATGTCGACCTTCCCTTCGGACGACTGCGGATCCGCCCGGGTGGCGGCGCGGGCGGCCATCGCGGCCTCTCGCACGTGATCCTGCGACTCGCGCGCGAGGACTTCCCGCGGCTGCGCTTCGGCGTCGGGCGGCCGGCGGACGCGACCGACACCGCCGACTGGGTGCTGCAATCGTTCGCGCCGGACGAGGAGGCCGCGCTGCCCGAGCTCGTCGCGCGCGCGGCGCGCGCGACCGCGAGCGCGCTCTGCGAGGGCATCGCCGCGGCGATGAACACGTGGAATCGCGATCCCGTGGCGTCGGGCCCGGCCGAAGCGATTGTCCCATTCAATCCGGCCGATCGTGCATCTAAGAAGTACTGATTTACCGGTCAAATCATCATTGACCCCCGACAAGCGGACGCCTAATCTCGGCCGCCATGCGCTTCGCCCTCCAGCGAGACGGCGGACGCGACGAGCGGCCCGTCTACCGGCAGATCGCGGACCAGATCCAGCGGGAGATCGAGTCGGCGCGGCTCCAGGCGGGCGCCCGCCTGCCGACGATCCGCGAGCTCGCGCGCTCGCTCGGCGTGAACCGCGACACCGTCTCGCAGGCCTACGAGGCGCTGGCCGAGGCGGGCCTGCTCGAATCGACGGTCGGGCGCGGCACCTTCGTCACGACGCGGCGTTCGAACGGAAACGGTCACGGCTTCCAGCCGGTCTTCCCCGCGCTCGTCGAGCGCCTGCTGGCCTTCGAGCGCGCGCGGCCGCGCTTCGGCCTGGCGAAGGGCGCGATCCCGCTCCACGCGGTGGTGCCGGATCCTGCGCTCTATCCGGCCGACGCCTTTCGCAAGGCGCTATCGCGCGTGCTCGCGCGCGGCGGTCCCGAGCTGCTCCTCTACGGCGAGACGCAGGGCTTCGCCCCGCTGCGCGCGACGCTTTCCGCGCGACTGCGACGCACTGGGCTCGAGGTCGGTCCGGAGGGCATCGTGCTCTGCCACGGCGCGAGTCAGGGCATCTCGCTCGCGCTGCGCCTCTTCGCCGGTCAGGGCGACGCCATCGCTCTCGAAGAGCCGACCTACAACAACGCGCTCGCGGCCGCGCACGCACAGGGCCTGCGCACCGTCGCGGTGCCGATGACCTCCGACGGCCCCGACCTCGCGGCGCTCGAGCGCGCGCTCTCCCGCCCCGACGTGAGGCTCTTCTACACGATCCCGACCTTCCACAATCCGATGGGCACGACGACCTCGCTCGCGCACCGGCGCGCACTGCTCGAGGTCGCGCATCGCTGCGGCAAGCCGATCGTCGAGGACGGCTACGAGGCCGACCTCCGCATCGACGGGCGCGCGACGCCGCCGCTCGCGGGGCTCGACGGGTCGGGGATCGTGGTCCATCTCTGCTCGTTCTCGAAGTCGCTCTTCCCGGGCGCGCGGGTCGGCGCCGTGATCGCTCGCGGACCCTGCGTCGACGCGCTCCTCGCGCTGAAGCAGGCGAGCGACCTCTCCGACTCGCTGCCGCTCCAGGCCGCGCTCGCGGACTTCATCGAGTGCGGCGAGTACGACCGGCACCTCGCGCGCCTGCGGCGCGCGATGCGCGAGCGCCGCGATGCGCTGCTGGAGTCCCTCGCGAAGGAGATGCCCGACGGCACGCGCTGGAGCGCGCCCGACGGTGGCTACCAGGTGTGGGTCGAGCTTCCGGGCGCGATCGACACGCGCGATCTCCTCTCCGACGCGATTCGCGCGGGCGTGCTGTTCGCGCCGGGCTCGCAGTTCCAGCACGACGGCCGCGCGTCGAGCGCGTTGCGGCTCTCGTTCGCGATGGCCGGTCCGGAGGATCTCCGCACCGGCGTCGCGCGGATCGGGCGTCTCGTGCGCGAGCGCCTCGCGGGCGACGAGCCCCGCGCGGTCGGCGTGCACGTCTGAACTTCTCGAAGGAGGTACCAGCGATGAGCGACGGCAACGGCAAGGGCTCGGGCCGCAAGGGCGCGGAGTCCTTCGCGATCAAGGTGGGTCTCGCCGAGATGCTGAAGGGCGGCGTGATCATGGACGTGACCAACCCCGAGCAGGCGAAGATCGCCGAGGATGCGGGCGCCGCGGCCGTGATGGCGCTCGAGCGCGTGCCGGCCGACATCCGCAAGGAGGGCGGCGTCGCGCGCATGTGCGCGGTGGAGATCATCGAGGGCATCCAGCGCGTGGTGTCGATCCCGGTGATGGCGAAGGTGCGGATCGGCCACTTCGTCGAGGCGCGCGTGCTCGAGGCGCTCGGCGTGGACTTCATCGACGAGAGCGAGGTGCTGACGCCGGCCGACGAAGAGCACCACATCTGGAAGCACGACTTCCGCTCGCCCTTCGTGTGCGGCGCGCGCAATCTCGGCGAGGCGCTGCGCCGCGTCGGCGAGGGCGCGGCGATGATCCGCACCAAGGGCGAGGCCGGCAGCGGCAACATCGTCGAGGCGGTGCGTCACCTCCGCCAGGTGATCGGCGACATCCGCGCGCTCGGCGCGTGCGCGCCCGAGGAGCTGCCGACTCGCGCGAAGGAGCTCGGCGCGCCGCTCGAGCTCGTGCGCCGCGTCGCGGCCGAGGGCCGACTCCCGGTGCCGAACTTCGCCGCGGGCGGGATCGCGACGCCGGCCGACGCCGCGCTCTGCCGCGCGCTCGGCGCGGAGGCCGTCTTTGTCGGCTCGGGGATCTTCAAGAGCGAGGATCCCGCCGCGCGCGCGAAGGCGATCGTGCGCGCGACGACGCACTGGGACGAGGCGAAGGAGATCCTCGACGCGTCGCGCGGGCTCGCGGGCGCGATGCCCGGCATCTCGATGGAGACGCTCGCCGAGCACGAGCGCCTCGCGAACCGGGGCTGGTAGCGCGGTCGTGGCGCGGCGGAGACCCAGGGTCGGGATCCTCGCCATCCAGGGGGACGTCGAGGCGCACACCGCTGCGCTCGAGCGCGTCGGCGCCGACGCCGTGCGCGTGCGCCGCAAGGAGGATCTCGCGGACCTCGACGCGCTCGTCCTGCCGGGCGGCGAGAGCACGACGATCTCGAAGGGCCTCGAGCGGCTCGGCCTCTACGAGCCGCTCCAGGACTTCGCGCGCGCGGGTCACCCGATCCTCGGGACCTGCGCGGGCGCGGTGCTGCTCGCTCGCGAGGTCGAGAACCACCCCGTGCGCAGCCTCGGCCTCCTCGACGTGGTGGCGATCCGCAACGCCTACGGCACGCAGGTCGACTCCTTCGCGACGCGCGCCGATGCCGCCGGCCAGCCGGACCTCGAATGCGTCTTCATCCGGGCGCCGCGGCTCCGCCGCCCCGGCCCGGACGTCGAGGTGCTCGCGCGAGTCGACGGCTGGCCCGTGTGGATCCGGCAGGGCGCCGTCATGGCGACCACCTTCCATCCCGAGCTGACCGACGACGGACGCGTCCACCGCATGCTCCTGGAGATGGCACTCGAGCAAGGGCCGGGCTAACCATCTCGCCCCCAACCCTCAGCCCCACCGTCGAAGGGGCTCGGACGCCGTCGCCGACGGCTCCGTCCACGAGGAGACGCCGTGCGCGAGTACGAGTTCAACTTCGTCGTCCAGCCCGAGATCACCGAAGAGGGGATCGCGCGCATCTGCGAGCGCTTCGAGGGCATCGTCGAGCGCGCGGGCGACACCCGGCTCCACTACGACGAGCTCGGACGCCGCCGCCTCGCCTACGAGATCCGCAACTTCCAGAAGGGTCACTACCTCGCTCTTCACTTCCTCTCCGACGGCAAGGTCGTCACCGAGCTCGAGCGCGCCGCCCGCATCGACGACTCGATCCTGCGCTTCCTGACCGTCGTCGCGAACCAGGACGTGGTCGACATCGAGGCGCGCAAGCAGGAGGCGGTCGGGCTCGAGGAGGACCGCAAGCGCAAGGCCGCCGAGCGCGCAGCCCGCGAGGCCGAGGAGGCCGCCGCGCGCGCTGCGCGCGACGCCGAGGGCGGTGGGCGCGACGAAGACGAGGACTCCGACTCGGAGGTCGACCCCGACCGCGACTCGGACCGCGATCGCGACCGGGATCGCGATGACGAGGAAGTGGAGGAGTCCGAATGAGCGCCGTGAAGCTCATCCTCACGCAGTCGGTCCACAACCTCGGCGAGGCCGGCGACGTCGTCAGCGTGAAGCCGGGCTACGCGCGGAACTTCCTGCTCCCGCAGGGCAAGGCGATCCCTGCCACCGATTCCCGCGTGAAGGAGCTCGAGCACCATCGGCGCATCGTCGCCGAGAAGGCGGCGAAGGAGCTGAAGGACCTGCGCGGGCGCAAGGATCAGATCGAGGCGCAGGCCTTCGAGATCAGGGCGCGCGCCGGCGAGGGCGGGCGCCTGTTCGGCTCGGTCACCTCCGCGCAGATCGCGGAGCTGCTCGCCGCGCGCGGCTTCGAGATCGACCGCCGCCGCATCGAGCTGCGCGAGGGCATCAAGCAGATCGGCGAGCACTCGGTGCCGGTGAAGCTCCACCGCGACGTGGTCGCGCGCATCAAGCTCCACGTCGTCGCGATCGAGGGCGCGTCGCCGCAGGAAGACGACGAAGGAACAGAACCGCGTCTTTCCGACGAGAGCGATCGCCGAGAACGCCGCGAGCGGCGCGAAAGACGCGAAGAGTCCGACGAGGATTGAGGTAGAATCGGCGCCCGCACCACACCACGGGGGGTGAGGTGGCTCGCGCGCGCGAGGACAGTGCGAATGCGACGGGGATCGGTAGGGTCCCGCCGCACGATCTCGAGGCGGAGAAGGCGGTCCTCTCCGCGCTCCTGATCGACAACAACGCGATCCACGTCGTGCTGAACGAGGTGGTGCCGGACGATTTCTACCATCCGTCGCACCAGCAGATCTACCGCGCGATGCTCGCGCTCGCCGACGAGAACCAGCCCGTTGACCTGCACACGCTCTCGGATCACCTCAACACGCAGAAGCGACTCGACGCGGTCGGCGGCCTCGTCTTCCTGTCCGAGCTCTCCGACTACGAGGCCACCGCCGCGAACGTCGTGCACCACGCGCGCATCGTGCGCGACAAGGCGGTGAAGCGGAACCTGATCCGCGTCGCCACGGAGATCGTGGAGACGAGCTTCGAGCAGGCAGAGCGCTCGGAGCGGCTGCTCGACGAGGCCGAGAGCAAGATCTTCGAGCTCTCGCAGGCGAAGTCGCGCACGACCTTCACGGCGCTCGAGAATGGCCTCCACGACGCGATGGACCACGTCGAGATGCTGATGGAGCGCAGCGGCGAGCTGACCGGCGTGCCGACCGGCTTCCGCGACCTCGACGATCTGACGGGCGGCTTCCAGCGCGGCGAGCTGATCGTGATCGCCGCGCGGCCCTCGATGGGCAAGACCGCGCTCGCGCTGAACATCGCGAAGAACGCGGCGGTGACGCACCGCAAGAAGGTGGCCGTCTTCTCGCTCGAGATGACGAAGCGCTCGCTGGTGCTGCGCCTGCTCTCCTCCGAGGGTCAGGTCAACTTCACCAGCTTCCGCAAGGGCTACGGCAGCGCCGACGCCTATCGGCGCATCCAGCGCGCGGCCAACGCGCTGGCCGGCGCGCAGATCTGGATGGACGACACGGGCACGATCACGATCCTCGAGATCAAGGCGAAGTGCCGCCGGCTGATGTCCGAGCACGGACTCGATCTGGTGATGCTCGACTACCTCCAGCTCGCGCACGGCAACGCGCCGGTGCAGCGCAAGGACCTCGAGATCGCGGAGATCAGCCACGGCCTCAAGTCGCTGGCCAAGGAGCTCGACATCCCCGTGATCGCGCTCTCGCAGCTGAACCGCGGCCCCGAGCAGCGCGACCCCGACAAGCGACGCCCGAACATGGGCGACCTGCGCGAGTCGGGGGCGATCGAGCAGGACGCCGACGTGATCGCCTTCATCTATCGCGACGAGGTCTACAACCCGAACGAGGAGAACCGCGGGCTCGCCGAGCTGATCATCGCGAAGCAGCGCAACGGACCGACCGACACCGTGAAGCTATACTTCGACGCGCAGTACGCGCGCTTCCGCGACTTCACGGACGAGCCGGGCGGCGGTTCCTTCCCGGGCGGCGGTCCGCCGCGCGGTCCTGCTCGCGACGGGAACGACGTCGGCGGCTTCTTCCCCGGACCGGGCGACGCCGACGAAGAGCCGGTGCCGTTCTAGCCCGATGAGCTTCGCTCGGCTTCGCCTCGCTGCGCGCCGGACGGCTTGCTGATGCCTCGACTTCTCAAACCGCGCGCGCTGCGACCGGGCGACACGATCGGCATCGCGGCGCCCGGCTTCGCCGTGGATCCGGAGAGGCTGGCCGAAGGGCTCGCGCTGTGGCGCGAGGCCGGCTTTCGCGTGGTGCACCGTGACGACCTGTGCGCCCGAGACGGCTACCTCGCTGGCGACGACGCGCGCAGACTGCGCGAGCTGAAGGAGCTGGTCGCCAGTCCGCGCGTCGACGCGATCCTGTGCGCGCGCGGCGGCTACGGCTGCGACCGCATCCTCCACCGCCTCGATCCCGCGCGCTTCCGCGCCGCGCGCAAGCCGCTCGTCGGCTACAGCGACATCACCGCGCTGCTGCTCTGGCAGCAGCGCCGAGCCGGGCTCGCGAGCTTCCACGGCCCGATGCTCGACAAGGGCAGCAAGCTCGACCGCGACGCGCTCGCCGAGCTGGTGGCCCAGCTCGGCGGCGCGACGGCCGAGCCGCTGCGCGGTCGCGGCGCCGCCGGCGGGCGCGCCGAGGGCCGGCTCGTGGGCGGCAGCCTCACGATGCTGGCGGCGAGCATCGGGACGGACTGGGAGATCGAAACGCGCGGGGCGATCCTGATGCTGGAGGACGTCGGCGAGCGGCCCTACCGCATCGACCGCATGCTCCAGCAGCTGCGCGGGGCGGGAAAGCTCGCGGATCTGGCCGGCGTCGGCGTCGGCGACTTCTCGACCTGCACGGACGTGAAGTATCCGCAGCCCGACGTGGAGCAGGTGCTGCTCGACGTCCTGCGGCCGTTGCGCGTGCCGGTGGTGCTCGACCTGCCCTTCGGACACGGGCTCGCGAACCGCGCGTGGCCCTTCGGAGCGCGCGCTACGATCGACGCCCGTCGCGGCGAGGTGCGGATCGTCGAGGCGGGGGTGGCGAGGGGGTGAGAAGCGCGTCGTGAAGTGGAGTCTCGTCCGGCGCAAGCTCGCCCGCGTCGATCGCGCGATCGACAAGGCGATCGAAGCCTCCGAGATCCCGGGCGCCGTCGTGCTGGCGCGTATGCGGCACGAGGGCGAGCCCTTCGAGCACTGCTCCGTGCGCGGCCAGTCGGTCGTGCGTCCCGAGAGCCTGCCGATGACGCGCGAGACGCTCTTCGATCTGGCCTCGCTGACCAAGCCGATCGCGACGACGACGTCGCTCCTCTGGCTGACACACGACGGCGCCGTCGAGCTCGACTCGCCGGTCGCGAAGTACCTGCCGGAGTTCGCCGAGCGCGAGAAGGAGCGCGTGACGGTGCGCCACCTGCTGACGCACTCCTCGGGGCTCAAGCCCTGGCGCCCCTTCCACGAGCTGCTGCTCGAGAAGGAGCGCAAGACCGGCGAGCGCTGGCTGGGGACGCCCGCCGGGCGCGAGCTCATCGTCGGGCGCGTGCTGCGCTCCGGACTCGTGCACGAGCCCGGCGCCGCGGCCGTCTACGGCGATCTCGACTTCATCGCGCTCGGCGCGCTGGTCGAGGCGGTGTCGCAGCGCCGGCTCGACGACTTCACGCGCGAGCGCGTCACCGGCCCGCTCGGCCTCGCCGAGACCTTCTTCGTGCCGCAAGGCGTTGGCGGCGGCATGCCGGACGCGCTGCGCCGCCGCACCGCGGCCACCGAGAACTGTCCCTGGCGCGAGCGGATCCTGTGGGGCGAGGTGCACGACCCGAACGCCTGGGCGATGGGCGGCGTCGCCGGGCACGCGGGCCTCTTCGCCTCGGCCGACGACGTGATGCGCTTCGCCTGGACCGTGCTCGACGTCTGGCACGGGCGCAGCGACGCGCTGCCGCGCGAGCTGCTGCGCGCCTTCGCGACGCGACAGCGCCTGCCCGAGAAGTCGGACTGGGCGCTCGGCTGGGACACGCCGACCCCGGGCGCGTCGTCGTCGGGGCGCTACTTCAGCGCCACGTCGATCGGGCACCTCGGCTTCACCGGCACGTCGCTCTGGATCGATCTCGAGCGCGAGTGCGTCGTCGTGATGCTGACGAACCGCGTCCACCAGGTCGCCAAGCGCAGCAAGTTCGAGCTGCGGCCGATCGTGCACGATCTGATCCGCGAGGCGTTCGACGCCGGAGCCGCGACGTGACGAAGTCCCCGCGCAGTGTGCACTTCGTCGCGATCGGCGGCACGGGCATGGGCTCGCTCGCGGGCCTCCTGCACGCGCGCGGGCTCCGCGTGACGGGCTCGGACGAGAAGCTCTATCCGCCGATGAGCACCATGCTCGCGGGCTGGGGGATCCCCGTGCGCGAGGGCTTCCGCGCCGAGCACGTGCTCGAGGCGGATCCGGACCTCGTCGTGATCGGCAACGCGGTGCGTGCCGACAACGCGGAGGCACGCGCCGCGATCGACGAGGGCTTCACCTATCGCTCCTTCCCCGACGCCCTCTACGAGCTCGCGATGGCGGGGCGCCACTCGGTCGTCGTGGCCGGCACGCACGGCAAGACCACCACCACCTCGCTCGTCGCCTACCTCTTGAAGGCGACCGGCCGCGACCCGTCGCTGCTCGTCGGCGGCGTTACGCTCGACTTCGACGGCAGCTTCCGCGAGGGCGAGGGCGCGCACTTCGTCGTCGAAGGCGACGAGTACGACACGGCCTTCTTCGACAAGACGCCGAAGTTCCTGCACTACCACCCGCGCACCTTGCTGCTGACCTCCGTCGAGTTCGATCACGCCGACATCTACCGCGACCTCGAGCACGTGAAGCAGGCCTTTCGCACGTTGGTGTCGGGCATGCCGCCGGACGGCACGATCGTCGCGGCGACCGCGCACGCGGGCGTGCGCGACGTGCTGCGCGACGCGCCCTGTCGCGTGGTCGGCTACGCCGCCGACGCGATCCGCGCGCCGGGCGAGTGGCACGCGCGCGCGCTCGTGCCCGAGACCGGCGGCACGCGCTTCGAAGTCTGGCGCGGCGGCGCGCGGATCGGCTCGGCCGCGACGCCGCTCCACGGCACCTTCAACGTCGAGAACAGCCTCGGCGCGCTCGCATGCGTCGAAGCGCTCGGCGTGCCCTTCGCCGAGGCCGCGGCGGCGCTGCCGCGCTTCCAGGGCGTCAAGCGCCGCATGGAGGAGCGCGGGAGCGCGGGCGGCGTAACGGTGCTCGACGACTTCGCGCACCACCCGACGGCGGTCGCCGCCTCGATCGGCGCGGCGCGCGCGCGTTACCCGGGACGCCGCGTGGTCGCGGTCTTCGAGCCGCGCAGCAACACCAGTCGGCGTGCGGTCTTCCAGTCCGAGTACGCCGACGCGCTCGCAGAGGCCGATCTCGTGTTCGTGCGCCGCGTGCCGGACGGCCCCATCTACAGCGCCTTCGGCGAGGTGCGCGACCGGCTCTCGGCCGAAGCGATCGCCGAGGCGCTTTCGCGGCGCGGCAAGGAAGCGCTGTCGCGCGAGTCGGTCGACGACCTCGTCGCGGAGATCGCCCGCCGCGCGCGCCCCGGCGACGTCGTGCTCGTGATGAGCAACGGCGACTTCGGCGGCATCTGGGGTCGGCTGCTCGAGCGCCTCGCAGCGGACAGCTAGGGCCTTGCCGGGCCGACATTCGTCGGCCTGCTTGCTCGCTAGAACTCGAACGACGTGTAGCGCTCGAAGCGCAGGGTGTCGGACCAGTAGCGCCCCGGCAGCCCCGCTTTGCGCAGCAGCTCGCGCAGGAACTCTTCCGGCGCGGGCAGCGACTCCCACACCGCCGGCAGGAAGGTCGCGCCGCGCACGCTCTCTCGCAGCACGAGGCCGTCGACGCCAGGGCGGAGTGCGGCGAGGAGCTCCGCCTCGCTCGCGACGCGCAGCGGCTCGAGCGGCGAGAGCACGGAGATCTTCAGCTCGAGTCCAGCGAGCTCGTGCGGCAGCACGCGCTCGAAGCGCGTGTCCGCGCACGCGGCACGGTGCGCGCTGCGCGCGACGTCGCGCACCAGCGGGTCGACCGCCTCGAGCCGTCCGACGCAGCCGCGCAGCTCGCCCTCGAGCCGCAAGGTGACGAACGACGCGCCCGGCGCGCGCAGGCGCGGCGCGTGCTCGTCGGGATCGATTTCGAGGAGCGGTGCGCCGTGCGCGGCGCTCTCGACGGCTCGCAGCGCGACCGCGCGCAACGCGGCGCGCTCGCCTTCGAAGAGCTCAAGCGACTGCGAAGGACCCATACCCCACCACGCGGTCGCGCGGACCGGCCGTATCGCCGGAGTTCCGCAGATCGAGCGCGCGCACCGAGAGCCCGCGCGCGCGTGCCGCGACCAGCAGCCCGCGGATCGGCACGCGCCCGCAGGCGTCGTCCTCTCCGATCGCATCCTCGCGCAGCGACTCGATCGCGCGCGCGGTCGCGTGATCGAGGCGCCGTGCGGTCTCGTAGGGCTCGTAGTGCGAGAGATCCGAGCTCACCACGACGAGCGTCTCGTCACCGCCCCAGAGCGCGTCGAGCACCTGCGCGACCTCCTCGGGCGACGCGTCACCGGCGACGAGCGGCACCAGCGCGAAGTGCCCGAGCGCCACCTGGAGGAACGGCAGGTGCACCTCGAGGCTGTGCTCGGAGGCGTGCGCGCGGTCCAGCACCTGCACCTGCGGCAGCGCCAGAGCGCGCGCCAGCCAGGCGCGGTCGATCGGGACGTCGCCGAGCGGTGTCGCGAAGGCGTCGGAGTCGGGGGCCGCGAGACCGCGCAGGAAGACGCGGTGGGAGGGGCCGATCAGCACGACGCGCGTGATGGCGCCGCGGCGCGACGCCACGCGCGCATAGGCGCTGGCCGCGACGGGGCCCGAGTAGACGTAGCCCGCGTGCGGCGCGATCAGCGCCTTCGCGACGGGCTCGTGCGCCGCGCCCGCGGGCGCCGCGGCCAGGTAGCGCTCCACCGCCTCCTCGAGCGCCGCGGGCACGCCGGGATAGAACGTGCCCGCGAAGGCAGGGGGCCGGACCGCGCGAAATCGATCCATGGGGCCAGTGTATCGGGCGGACGCGCCGCGCGTTGGGCAGGCATGCCGCCGGACGTTAGGTTCCGTCGCCATGCAGGGGCATCCGACCCGCCACTGGCACGCGCTCGCGGACGGCAAGCTCCAGTGCGACGTCTGCCCGCGCCACTGCCAGCTCTCCGAGGGGCAGCGAGGGCTCTGCTTCGTGCGCGCGCGAGAGCAGGACGCGGTGGTGCTCACCACCTTCGGCCGCTCGAGCGGCTACTGCATCGATCCGATCGAGAAGAAGCCACTCGCGCACTTCCTGCCGGGCACGCCCGTCCTCTCCTTCGGGACCGCCGGCTGCAACCTGACGTGCCGCTTCTGCCAGAACTGGGACATCAGCAAGTCGCGCGACGTCGACACGCTCGCCGACGCCGCGCCGCCGGACGCGATCGCGCGCGCGGCCGCGCAGCTCGGCTGCCGCAGCGTGGCCTTCACCTACAACGACCCCGTGATCTTCCTGGAGTACGCGACGGAGACCGCGCGCGCCTGTCACGCGCGCGGCGTGCGCGCCGTCGCGGTCACGGCGGGCTACGTGTGCCCGGAGCCGCGCGCGGAGCTCTTCGCCGAGATGGACGCCGCGAACGTCGACCTGAAGGGCTTCGACGAGAGCTTCTACGAGAAGGTCTGCGGCGCGCGGCTCGCGTCGGTGCTGGAGACGCTCGAATACCTCGTGCGCGAGACGCGGGTCTGGCTCGAGGTGACGACCCTGCTCATCTCCGGCGCGAACGACGCCGACGCGACGCTCCACGCGATGAGCGAGTGGATGGTGACGCACCTCGGCCCCGACGTGCCCTGGCACTTCAGCGCCTTCCACCCGGACTACAAGATGCTCGACCGCCCGCGCACGCCGGCCTCGACCTTGACGCGCGCGCGAGAGATCGCGCGCGGCCACGGCATGCGCCACGTCTACACGGGCAACGTGCACGATCCGCGCGGCCAGAGCAGCTATTGCCACGCGTGCGGAGCCTGCGTGATCGAGCGCGACGGCTACGAGCTCGGCGCCTGGCGGCTCGACGAGAAGGGCCGCTGCACGGCCTGCGCGACGCCGCTGCCGGGCGTCTTCGACGGCCCGCCCGGTCGCTGGGGCGCGCGCCGGCTTCCCGTGCGGCTGGCCGACTTCGCCCAATCGGATCAAAGGCCATAACCCAGAAATCGCGCGCGCCGGCCACGGCTCTTCGCTTTCCGCAGCGCGTCGCGCAGGAACTCCCTCGACATGGCGATCGCGCTCTCGAGCGCGGCACCGCGCGCGAGGTGCGCCGCGATCGCCGAGGCGAGCGCGCAGCCGGTTCCGCGCACGGGGCCCGCGTCGATGCGCTCGCCGCGCAGCCAACTGAAGCTCGCGCTCCCGCCCTGGCGCAGCGCGAGCAGGTCGTCGGGCGGGCCTTCGCGGTGACCGCCCTTCACGAGCGCGGCATTCGCGCCGAGGCCCGTGACGAGCGCCGACGCCGCCGCCTCGACTCCCTCCTCGGTGGAGACGTCGCAGCCCGTCAGCAGCGCGGCCTCCGGCAGGTTCGGCGTGACGAGCGTGCAGCGCGACACGAGGTCCTGGAGCGTGCCGAAGGCGCGGCGCTCGAGCAGCGGCGTGCCGTCGGACGCGGCGAGCACCGGGTCGATCACGATCGGAACGTGGCGCGACACGTCGAGCTCGCGCAGGCCGAGCTCGACGCTGCGGGCGACGTCGTCGGTGGCCAGCATGCCGAGCTTCACGGCGTCGGGCTGGACGTCGCGCAGCAGCACGCGGAGCTGCGCGAGCACGACGTTCGGGAACACCGGCAGCACCTCGTGGACCTTCTCGGTGTCCTGCACGGTCAGCGCGGTGACCACGCCGGCGCCGTGCACGCCGAGCGCGCGGAACACCTGGAGATCGGTCTGGAGTCCGCCGCCGCCGGTCGGATCGGAGCCCGCGATGCTGAGCGCGACGCGCACGCGCGGAGAGTAATCGAGGTGCCGCGAGCTGCGAGCGCCCCGCTAAGCTCCGCCCCCGACATGGCGCGCCGCCCGGCCCTCGCCTTCTCCGCTGCCGTGTGGCTTGCCGCGGCAGCCGCGCTCGCCAAGGACTCCTCGCCCCCGGCCCCGACACCGCAGGCGGAGCAGAGCGCGCCCGCGCCCGACAAGGCCGCGACGCCATCCAAGGCGGCCGGCAAGCCCGCGGCCGGCAAGCCGGAGGAGAACGCCGACCACACCTGGTACGCGCAGGCGCTCGCGCGCGGCGCGGCGGGCCTCAACGTCACGCACTTCTGGTCGAAGGGTCCATGGCTGCGCGCCGAGACGGTCGTCGCCGGTCACAAGGTCGTGAACATCGTCAAGGGCGACTGGTACTACGCCTACGACGGCCTCACGAAGCGCGGGCTCGCGATCCGGCGCGATCCGAAGGCCGAGGCTCAGGACTCCCCGCAGCGGCGCCCCTTCGGACGCGAGTACGAGATCCTGGTTAAGCAGGGCGCCGAGCAGGTCGGCGAGGACAACGCCTTCGGGCGCCCGGTCGGCATCTACCGCGTCACCGACACGCACGGGAAGCGCGAGGTCTGGGTCACGCAGGACGAGAAGAAGCTGCCGCTGCGGCTCCAGATCTACGACCGCCAGACCACCGGCACGCGCGTCACCGATTACGTCAACTGGCAGAGCGCGCTCGCCATTCCCGATAGCTTCTTCGAGCCGGAGCCCGGGATCGAGCTCGAGAAGATGGAGCTCGAGCAGTACCTCAAGCGCAGCGTCGAAGAGGGTCCGGTCGGCGCGGTTCCCGTGCTATACGCCGACTTGTTACACGGGAAGCACGAAGAGTAAGCAACCGCGAAGCGGTTGCGCACAGCGAGCCGAAGGCGAGCGACGCTCAGAAGACGGACCCGGTATGCGAGGCCTGCCGAACGCGTGGGCGGTCGCGAGATCACCCGAGATCACCCAACCCACGTGATGTTCGCGTCGGCCACGGGCGGCGCGGCGTCGGCGAGCACCGCGAGCTTGCGCGCGATCTTCCCGGCGATCTCGCGCAGCGCCTGCGAGGCGGGCGCGTCCGGCGCGTCGAGCAGGATCGGGCGGCCCTTGTCGCCGCCCTCGACGACGCGCGGATCGATCGGCACCTCGCCGAGGAATTCGACACCGAGCTCGGCGGCGATGCGGCGCCCACCTCCCTGTCCGAACAGGTAGTACTTGCGGTCGGGCAGATCGGGCGGCGTGAAGTACGACATGTTCTCGACGATGCCGAGCACCGGCACCTGCACCTTCTCGAACATGAGAAGTCCCTTGCGAGCGTCGATCAGAGAGAGCTCGTTGGCGGTCGTGACGAGCACCGCGCCGGCTAGCGGCGCCTGCTGCGTGAGCGGCAGCGCGGCGTCGCCGGTGCCGGGCGGCTGGTCGACGAGGAG
>Ga0335069_10004401_pt1 | contig 20927 bp, 22 predicted proteins | sample Lox_Sample_11_FD_206714 | JGI IMG/M metagenome (GOLD analysis project Ga0335069, IMG submission 206714) | Soil microbial communities from Loxahatchee National Wildlife Refuge, Florida, United States - Lox_Sample_1.1 | ecosystem: Environmental > Terrestrial > Soil > Wetlands | place: USA...
ATGCCCGCCTTTTGATTGCGGAGTTTGGATTGCGGAATGCGGATTGAGGAATTTCCGCACCGTTCCCTCCCATCGGCAATCCGCATCCCGGCGGCTACTTGATCGCTTGGGGATTGATCGGTGAGCCGACCGCGCCGGTGATCGGCAGTGGCGGTGCGACGAAGAGGAACTCGTAGATTCCATCTCGGGCGCAATCGACTGCCAGATCCTCCAGGTTGAAGATCTCGCCGACGAGCATGCCCATGTTGACGATGGCGACGCAGTGCAGGGGCTGAAAGACGTCTGGCGTTTCGTTCGGGATCACTTCGGTCCCCCAGGTGTCAGTGGCGTAACCGGCGATCTCGTGTTTCGCCAACCACTCGGCGCATGTCAGGCTGAGCCCGGGAGCGGGCCCACCCGCATACTGGCCCCAGCTGCCAGCGGCTTTTACCTGCGCCAGTTGGCCGGTGCGGATCAGTACGATGTCGCCGGTGCCGACGCAGATTTTCTCCTGGGCCGCGGCAGCGTCGAGATCGGCGGGATAGATGGCCTCGCCAGGTATAAGCCAGTCCTTGCCGCGATGGCGTGGGATATCGAGCAGCACGCCGCGTGAGACGACCTTGTTCTTGAGCTTGTCGATCGAGTTGGCGCGGGCACCGCCGCTGTTCACCATCTCCGGGCCGCGATCGTTGTACATTTTGCCGTCGAAGTAGATGTGTGACAGTGCGTCCCACTGCGTGGCGCACTGCAGCGGCATGGTGATCGCATCGTCGCAGTAGCGCAGCGCGGGGATGAAGTCTTGCGCACCGGAGGCAACGTCGCCACCGTCCTGCAGCATGTAATGCAGCGGGTTGGTGCGTCCATGCGAGCCGGTTTGCGGTCCGTTGCTGTCGAACGGGATCGCCAGCGACAGCACCTTGCCCTGCCGCACGAGCGCGGCTGCGGCGATGATCTTTTCAGGTGTGATGTAGTTCAGCGTCCCGAGTTCATCGGCGGCGCCCCACTTCCCCCAATTGCGATAGCGTTTCGCCAGCGCGTGCACGGTGGCGATATTCATCTGCTCCGCCATGGACCCCTCCCCACTCTGAGATTCCTCTGACGACGTGCCACGCCCACGTGCGGCCCGTGTGCGGCGCTAGCGATTCAAAAACACCGGGCAAGGGGTGTTGCGCAAAACATATTCGGTGGTGCTGCCCAAGACCATTTCGAGAATGCGGCTATGGCCATAGGCCCCGATGAAGAGCAGGTCGTAGTTGCGCTCCTTGATGAAGTTGGCGATGCGTTCGGGCGCGTTGCCCGTCTGCTGCAACTCGAACGTGGTGCGGAGTTGGTACGGACGCAGGTACGTCTCAGCTTCGTCGAGCACGCGCCGCCCGGCGGCTTCGTCCTTGTTCACCGTCAGAACGGCGAGCGGCAGCGATAACGTCGCGCAGAACTCCGCCCCTGCTTGCATGGCGGCGGCGGCGCGCTGGCTGCCGTCATAAGCGAGTAAGGGGGTGGTGATCTGGTGGAACTCCATCGTGCAGATGAAGACCGGCTTGGGTGCCTTACGGGTAACGCTCTCGGCCGTGCTGCCAAGCAGTCCGGTCGAGAATTTCTCGTTCACGCCGCGATGCCCGATGACCACGAGGTCCGCCGTTTTCGCGTGCTCGGCGATCTCATTGGCGACGACGCCCATGCCCAACACGGTGTCGAAACGTACGCCGCTTTCGCGCGCCCTGTCCGAGAACTCCTGCAATAGCGCCTTGCCGCGCTCGTGCAGCACCTCGCGCATCTTCGACGAGAAATCCAAATACGGCTCGAATCCCAAGGAGCCGGAAATGTCGTGGAAGAACGAGCCCTCGATAGAGACGATGTCGACGACATGCAACCCGATGACCGTGGCTCCAAGCCGCTCACCGAGCCACAGGGCGTAGCGCCCGGCGGTGCGCGCGTGCTCCGAGCCGTCGAGGCCAACAAGAATCGTCTTGATCATGCGACAACCGCCTGCCTGTCTACTCTTTCGGGTCTGGGTCTTCAAGCCGTCGCCGTGCCCGCGCGCCGGTCCGGGGTTTACATTGTGTGAGGCCTCCAGTAAAAATCAGCCCGTGGCACGCCCAGCAGACAAACAAGGCCGTGGCGCCGGAGAGCAACTGGCGCTGTTGGAGGAACTCAAGGCGGTGGCGACGCGCCTCGGATTCGAGGTGCGTGAAGAAAGGTTGCTGCGCGAAGTCGGCTACCGTGTCCGCAGCGGGAGTTGCCGCGTGCACACGGCGCACGTCATCTTTCTCGATCGTGGCCTGTCGCCCGCGGCCCAGATCGATATTCTCGTGGACGAGTTGGCCGGGCGACCGCTCGATGATGTGTATTTGTCCCCGGCGGCGCGGCGTCTGTTGGATCGAGCCGCGCGTGTCCCGGCCGCTTCCTGACGGGCCGTGGCGTGGCGGCGCACAGCCCGCGCATGACCCGTGCGGCTCACAAGCTTGCCCCGGACCGCTTCGCGATCTTCAAGGAACACCTGCGCCAGCAGGGGTTGAAGTCGACGGCGCAGCGCGACGACATTGCACACGTGTTCTTCGCCAGTCAGCGACACATCAGCGTCGAGGAGCTGTACAACGAGGTGAAGCGCGTGAACCCGCACATCGGCTATGCGACGGTGTATCGCACCATGAAGCTGCTCACCGAGTGCGGTCTTGCCGTCGAGCGTCACTTCCGAGATGCCGAAGCGCGTTATGAGAGTGCGGCGGAAGGACGCCACCATGATCACCTGATTTGCGAGGGATGCGGCAGGATAGTCGAGTTCGAGGAGGAACGCATCGAGACGCTGCAAGCCGAGGTAGCGCATCGGCTCGGCTTCCAGATCACCGGGCACAAGATGGAGCTGTATGGCCTCTGCCGTGATTGTCAAAAGAATCATCGCACCCCCGCCGGGGGCACGGTGCGCTGAACGCAGACGCGTGCTGAGTCGACCGGGAGCGGGCGATCACTGGTGGTGGTGCCGCGCTGCGGTTGCGGGTTGCGTACGCGCGCGATACTGATGGGTAACATGGGTACGATTTCGATCGATGAGTTCCGCAACATCGAACTGCGCGTTGCGACGATTACCGCGGCGGGGCCGCATCCCAATGCCGACCGCCTGCTGGTTCTCACGATCGACCTCGGCAGTGAGCAGCGCCAGCTCGTCGCCGGCATCCGCGCGCACTATGAACCGGAAGCCCTCATCGGCAAGCAGATCGTCGTCGTTGCCAACCTCGAACCGGCCAAGCTCCGCGGGGTGGAGAGCCAGGGCATGCTGCTGGCCGCGTCAGACAGCGACGGTCGGTTGGCAATCGTGACGCCGGAGAAACCGATCGCTGCGGGCGCACACGTGAAGTGAGTTCGGTGGCGCCGCCCTCTGGCCGTGCGCGCCGTCCCTACTGATCGCCGTAATCCGGGGCTCGCTTCTGCAGGAACGCGGTAATGCCTTCACGGAAATCATTGGTGCGGGTGCATAGGATCTGATTGCGATCCTCCATCGCGATCACCTGTTCGAGGCTGCCGGCATCGAGACTGGCGTTGAGACATTCTTTGGTGAGCCGCAGGCCGATCGGCGAGTTCCTAAGCATGTCGTCGGCCATCGCTTGTGCCGCCGCGGGGAGGTCGGCGTCGCGCACCACGCGTGAGACCAGCCCGAGTCGCTCGGCGCGCGCGGCATCGATGAAGTTGCCGGTGAGCAGCAGCTCGGCCGCTACTGATGCGCCGACCATGCGCGGCAGGAAGTAGCTGACCCCGACATCGCATGCCGACAGCCCAATGCGGATGAAGGCGGCGTTCATGCGTGCGGACTCACCCGCGAGGCGGACGTCGGCGCCCAGCGCCAGCGCGAAGCCACCGCCGCATGCGGCGCCGTGCACGCAGGCGATGATCGGCTGCGGCGCGCGACGCATCATGATGACCAGCTCGCTGATCTGTCGTTGCGAGCGCAAGCTCGCCTGCACGGAGCCGTCATTGCCACCGTCGTCGGCGGCGCTTTCCTTTAGATCCAATCCCGCACAGAAGGCGCGCCCGGCGCCGCGCAGGATAACCAGACGCGTCTCACGGTCCTCACTCAGGGCGGAGAAGAAGGCACGCAGTTCGCGTACCAGTGCCCGGTTCATCGCATTCAGTGCATCCGGTCGGTTCAGCGTCACCCACGTCACGTGATCGCGGCGGGTTACTTCAAGCGTCGTGTATTCCATGCGGGCTCCTCGTTTGGATAAGTTGCGAGTCGTGTATGTCGTTGGCGCATTGAGGGTCAAGACCGCCGGTTGTGGCGGAGGTCGAAGTTCGAATATGCTCACTGCAGCAAAAGCTCACCGCAGAGGGCGCAGAGGAACGCAGAGGAGATGAGTGCGGACGCGGTTCCAATGACGATCAACGGGATTTCGGGTCAGGTCGTAGATCAACGTGCTTCATCTGAAAGACCGGATCATCAGGATGGCAAACGGACTCTGAACCTCCGCGATCCTCTGCGTCCTCTGCGGTAAATCAGGGGCACATCAATGGAACATAGCCAGCAGCGCATTCTCACAACCCACGCCGGCAGCCTGCCGCGCAGCAAGGCGCTCCTGGAGTTGCTCGTCCGGAAGAACCGGCGCGAGATAATCGACCCCGCCGCCTTTGACGAAGCGGTCGAGCAGTCGACGCGACACGTCGTGGCGCGCCAACTCGAGGTGGGTATCGACATCGGCAACAACGGTGAGCAGCCACGCGAGAGCTTCTTCACCTACGTGCAGCACTGCATGAGCGGCTTCGCGGGCATCGGCCACCGTCCCGTGATGCGCGACATCATTCACTTCCAGAGCTTCCTGGAAATCAAGCTGCCCGACTTCTCGCGCACGATGGTGAGCCTCGGGCGGACGCCCAAGGCTATCGGGGAAGTGCGCTACGTCGACCGCTCGATCATCGAGAAGGAATGCGCCGACTTCCGGCGCATCCGTGAGGCGCAACCGGCGCGGTTCGTCCAGTCGTTCATGACGGCGCCATCGCCCGGCATCGTCGCGCTGGCCATGCTCAACGAGTTCTACCCGAGTCCCGAGGCGTATCTCGCCGCCGTCGCCGAGGCGCTCCGGACGGAATACGAGTACATCGTTACGCAGGGACATATTCTCCAAGTCGACGGCCCCGACCTGGCGATGGAGCGGCACACGACTTATGCAGACCGGCCGGTCGCGGAGTTCGTCGCCTTCGTCGATCAGACGATCGCGGCGATCAACCGTGCGCTCATCAACATCCCGCGCGACCGCGTGCGCCTGCACGTCTGCTGGGGCAACTACGAAGCGCCGCATCAGTTCGACGTACCGCTCGACGACATCCTCCCGCACCTCTACGCCGCCAACGTCGGCGCGCTCATGCTGTCGATGGCCAATCCGCGGCACGAGCACGAGTACCGGTGCTTCGCACGCCATCCGCTGCCCAAGGAAATGTTGTTGATCGTCGGTGCGATCGATACGACGACCAACTACATCGAGCATCCCGAAGTCGTCGCCGACCGCATCGAGCGCGTCGTCAACGTCATCGGCGACCCGCAGCGCGTCCTTGCTGGTACCGACTGCGGGTTCGCAACGTCTGCGGGCCTCGGCGAGGTGGCGGAGGAAGTTGTGTGGGAGAAGCTGCGGGCCCTACGCACTGGCGCCGACGTGGCGACGCACCGCTTGTTCGGAGCATCGTGATGCTTCTGCCTTCGCCGAAGGTCCTGAACCGGTGGGTATCGGCGGTCCAGGCTTATTTCTCACCGAGATCGAGAACGAGATGCAGCTCGTCTGCGAATCGCCCCTGCCATTCGAGGGCGCGCGGTTCTCTGCCCCAGGTGCAGGGACTCTCAACTTCCCTTCTCACAGGCTAAATCCGCATCACCCCGCGTTGCGGCGTGCTGGTGCCGTAGCTCTCCGCCATCAGCGGTGCCTGCATCTCGATGAGCACCTCACGGTGTCGTGCGATCGGTGTGCGGATCATGCGATCCTCGAAGGGGATGAGCCGTGCGAAGCAGTCGAGCGCGTGCATCCGCTTTACGAACCCTGCTGTGCGCGGCCAGCGTGCGGTGTCGACCTGGAAGCGCGCAAAGGCAGCGTTGCGGAAGAAGACCGCGATGCTGATATCGGCGACCGACAACTCGCCGAAGAGGAAACCTTCCGCCGGCAGTTCGGCTTCCAGGTAGTTGAGCACCTGCGGGATGTCCTCGGCGAGCGTCTTCTTCAGCGCCGCCTCGTCCGTCTTCTGCCCCCACACGAAGGGGTTGATCGCCACCTGGTTGAACAGCTGCCAGATGAACACGTCGCCCATGCGCGTATCGGCAAACTCCTCCAACCACCGGGCCCGCGCCCGTTGGGCAATGTCGTCCGGGTAGAGCGCCGGTGTCGGGTAACGATCCTGCAGGTATTCGCAGATGACCGTGGAGTCGGCGAGGGTGACCTGGTCATCGATGAGCACCGGGATGCGCCGCAACGGGCTGAGCTTGGAGAACCGCTCGTTGCCCATGAACGGAATGATCGGATCGATCTCGTACGCTACGCCCTTGATGTGCAGTACGACGAGCACCTTGCGGACGTACGGAGAGATGTAGCTACCAATGATCTTCACCGGGGTTGTCATGTATCACCTCCGCGGCTGCCGAAGAGTGGTATGCGTGAGCCGTCGGTGTCCTTCAAGCCTGCGATCGAGTCAAGGCGATCGAAGCTGCGTGACGACTTCACTGCTGCGGAGGGCGGGTTGGTCCGCTTCCCAGATCCGCGAAGCGTCGCGCGGTGGCGTGCGTGCTGGGCATGCGACACAGCCTGGTACGCGATTCGCTGGCCGTTCGCCCGGGGGTCGCGTGGGGAGCGACGCCGTGCGTTCTACGAACGGACGCGGCGCCAACGCACGGCATAGCCCGCCGCCGCAAAGGAGGACGTACGCATGAAAAGGACTATCTATGGAATGGCACTGGGCCTGGCGGTGCTGTGGTCGGCAGAGGCCATGGCGGGGGAGGATCCCTTTGCAGGCTTCATCAGCCCCGTATCGAACCCGGTGAACTTCGAAGACCCACGACCGACGACGGAGATCAGGCCGATCTATGCTTACCATCATATCGCTCAAGACTTCCCAACCAACGGTGGCGATGCGCATGTCGTGGCTGCGCAGCTCCGTCTGGCGTTGACAGATCGGATTGGCTTCATCGCCACTAAGGACGGTTACACGTGGGTGCGCCCCGGAGCAAAGGGTGCGGCTCCAGTCGAAGGATACGCAGACCTGGCATTTGGCCTGAAGGGAGTTCTCTATCGTGATCCGGACCAACACACACTGGCGACCTTCGGCTTTCGCTACGAAGCACCGTCTGGGAACAAGGACGTTTTTCAAGGCCAAGGGAGCGGCCAGTTGAATCCATTCTTGTCCGGGCTGTGGGGAACCGATCGGGCGCACCTGATGGCTTACACCGGGCCCCGCATCTCGATCGATGGCGCCGACTCGAGCTACTGGGACACCTCGGTGCACGGCGACTACCGCTTCGAGAACTTCTTCCCGCTACTCGAAGTCAACTGGATTCAGGTCACGCAATCGGGACGGCGCTTGCCCGTCAACCAGGAAGGCTTCGACTTCTACAACCTCGGCGCGACCGGGGCGAAGGGGACCGGCGTTGTAACGATGGCCATGGGTGGGCGCTGGCGGGCGCTCGACGACATCAAACTATTTGATGGCCGTGTCGGAGTTCTCGACTTGGGAACGGCGTACGAGTTTCCGCTCTCCTCGCGCAAGGACATCTTCGACTGGCGTATCACCACCGATCTCATCTTCCACATCGCACCCGGAGCATTATTTTGAGTAGGGTCGAATAAAGGAATCGGGCGTCGGCGGCACTGCCGTCGGCGCCCCGTCGAGCGCCCGCGCGAGCGCCTGCGCAAGCGCCTGCGCGGGCGCCCGCACCACCCCCGTCAGATCCAACCCAACGGAATGAATACCGCGAGAGCCAGGATGTCCACAGCGTAGATTGCACCGACGGTCGCCAGCTTGGTGCGCATGTGCGGCGTGTCGTGGACCCAAAAGCCGATGAGGAACCAATAGAAGTAGCCGCAGAGAAAAATCAGCCACGGGGCACTGCGGTTCCACCACGGCCACTCCCACGTGAGCGCGCCGATTGAATTCAGCAGATACTCGACGAACACGCAGAAGAGCGACGCTACGATGCCGAGCGCGATGCGGTTGGGCACACCAAGGACTTTCCTCGTCTTGTCGGCCGGCAACTGTTTTACCCATACGATCCCGAAAACCGCGAACATGAAGGCGATCTCTATGTTGAGACCGATCAGGATCACATAAGCCGAGCTGCCCGGTGTGCCCCAGGCTGGCGCGTACTGCGTGAAGTGGAAGATCAACCCGTTGCAGATCTCGTTGAACCAATCGAGCCCCCAGAACGTGAGCCCCGCCAGGACGGCGCTCCAGTTCCGCCGTTCGACTTCGTTGGCGTAGACGTAGGCGACCACGAACAGCAATGGGATGACGTACCACTGAAAATGGCTGGGATCGCGGACCAAAGACCAGGCCCTTGCCGCTGAGTCTGCTGGCATTGATACACCCTCCTCGCGGACCGAACGTTTCTTCTCGTCGTAGGCGCCGGCCCCGCGGCTAGCGGCCTGTCGGAGTTCGCACTCAACAGCGACCAGCGGGAGCGGGCCATAGAAATGATGCTGACCGCCGGTCCTAGAAGGCGATGCGCCGCATCACGGCGCGTGGCAGCAGGCGGATCACCAGCATCACCCACCGCCAGATGCCCGGAACGTAGACGATGGGACGTCCGCGATCGATGGCTTTGAGGACCGCGGGCGCGATGGTGTCCGCCTCGCCGGCGAAGGGCGGTGCTTTGAGACCGGCCGTCATGCTGGTTTTGACGAAGCCAGGCTTCACGCACACCGTGCGTAGTCCCTGCGCACGGAACTTGTGGTCGAGACCTTCAAGGTACTGGGAGAGGCCCGCCTTAGCGGCGCCGTACAGGAGTACCGGCTTGCGCGCGCGTTCACCAGCCACCGAGCTGAAAACGCAGAGTGTGCCGCCCCCTGTGGCTAACAGCCGCTGTCGTGCTTGCTCGCAAAACTCGATCGTATTGGTGAAGTCGGCGGTGAGCACGTCGCGCCGCAGCGCCGCGTCCTGTTCGAGTCGCTCTTGCGTTGCGAACAGGCCGGCAGTCACGACCACGGCGTCGATGCCATTGAGCGCGCTTGCTGCCTGGTCGAGGGCGCTCGCAAAGGTTTCGGGCTGCAACAGGTCGCACAGCGCCGCCTCGACTTTGTTGCCACCGCCGATCACCTCGAGGTCCTGCGCGCTGCGCGCCAGCTCCTCGGCGTCGCGCCCGAGAAGGAAGAGCCGATCGTGACGTTGCGCCATCAAGCGGGCCACGGCCCGGCCCATGCCGCGCGTGGCTCCCAGGAAGACAACCTTCACGGCGCGTCTCCAAACACGCGCACCGATTGGGCGCTGCGCAGCCTGCCCTGCGGATCCCATTGACGTCGTACTTGAGTCCACCCGTCGAGGCGCGGCTCCATGGCGCGGAAATGCTCGGCGCGCGTGAAGGCATCTTTGGCGAGATAGATGCGCCCGCCCTCGGCGATGACGAACTCGTTGAGCGCGTCGACCAACGCCTGCGTGTCGGCGGTGATGGGCAGGTCCAGGGCGTAGGAGACCCCCGGCTTCGGGAACGACAGCATGCCTTTCCCTTCCGCGCCGCAGTCCTTGATGACGCACAGGAAGACCGGCGCGTTCAGCTCGTGCAGCCGCGCCAGAAAGCGGCGGTGGCGGCTGTCGTCGCCCCCGGTCGGCAGGACGGCCTGGTACTGCGTGAAGCCGCGACGGCCGTAGAGACGATTCCAATTGCGAACCACATCCAGGGGATAAAAGAACGTCTCAGGGTGGAAAATGCCGGTACGCACACGCGCACCGTGTCGGATGTAGTTCAGCTGATTGAACACTTTCCAGCTCTGTAGCCCCCAACTTGGAACGATGGATGGCACGGACAGCGCGTGGCGCAAGCGCGGCGGTGTCGCTGGTGCCTCGCCGGGTTCGGCCCAGCGGCCCACCATCACGAGCCCGCGACCGGCGCCGGCGCCCCTGGTGAGGAAGTCGGCCCAACAGACCGTCATCGGCCACTGCCGGCTGCCTGCGCGCAGGCGCTCAATCGTCGCGTCGAAGTCCGGCGTCCGCTCACTTTGCTGCCAGATCCACGGCGAGGGAATGCGACGCAGACGAAAGGCGACTTCCAGGATGTGTCCGGTCAACCCCATGCCGCCGAGCGTGGCACGGAAGAGGTCGCGTTCGATGTCGTCCGAGCATTCGAAGATGCGCCCGTCGGCGACGCGCATCTTCAGACGCGTGACGTGCTCGCCAAAGCAACCGTCGACATGATGGCTCTTGCCATGTACATCAGCAGCAACCATCCCGCCTAGGGTGACGTAGTGGGTTCCTGGCGTAACCGGCGTGAAGAAACCACGCGGTAGGAAGACGCGGTTCAGTCGCCACAACGGACAACCCGCCTCGGCGCGGACCACACCACTGTCTGGGTCGAAGGACAAGAGCCGATCCGCCAAAACCGAGCCCGCGACCCGGTCGCGTTCCGACGCCGGGAGCGACGAATCGCCGTACGAGCGGCCGAGTCCGCGCGTCAGTACCGCACCGCGGGTGATGCGCTCGAGATCCTCGGAGAGAGTCTGGCGGCCTGTGACGACAGGATGGCGTCCCCAACCGCTGAGTGTGACGGGCGGCGAATCCGCTGCAACCGCATCGTTGGCGGATCGATCGATGCCAATATCCGGCGGGGCGGGGTGACGGGGGACGGCAGCCAGGGTCATACGGTCTCTCTCCCGTGTGATTACCGACGACGCGCGCCGAGTCAACCGCCGTCAGCCATGACGCCCCTCTTTTTCGGGATTGTCCTGCCTTCATACTCAGCTCCTTGACGGGCGAAGAGCGTCTCGCCTTAGTGGCGGGACGGCTCGCGTGCGGGCGAAGGGAGAGGACAATGGCGGTACGTCTCTTTGCGATGACTTGCGGGTGGCTGACGGGAGCGATGACGGGCTTCTTCAGGGGCGAGCCCGGCCACCTGCGTGTCCCTGTTCCATGCTTCTTGATCGATCATCCGAGGGGTCGCGTGCTCTTTGACAGTGGCATGCACCCCGCCACGCAGTCCGATCCCGCTGGCCGCCTGGGACGGGCTGCACCCCTCTTCGATGTCGAGTTCAGACCTGGAGAGGAAGTAGCGTCCCGTTTGATGGCGTTGGAGCTCGAGCCGTGCACGATCCGCTACTTGGTCAACTCGCACCTCCACTTCGATCACACTGGCGGCAACGCCACTATCCCGAATGCGCAGCTCGTCCTGCAGCGCCCGGAGTGGGAAGCGGGACACGATGCCGACCTGATCCGCAAGAACTTCTACGATCCCAAAGACTATGACACAGGGCACGACGTGCTGGTTGTGGACGGCGAGCACGACCTCTTCGGTGACGGTCGTGTCGTTTGCGTGCCGACCTACGGCCACACCCCCGGCCACCAGTCGCTGCGTGTACGACTCGACAGCGGCGAGATCCTCCTCACGGGCGACGCCTGTTATCTGCGACGCACACTCGAAGAGATGCATCTCCCATCGGTCGTCTACGATGAAGAGGGCATGCGTCAGTCGCTCCTCCGCCTGCGCGCCCTCCGCGACGCCGGCGCGCGCATCTTCTACGGTCATGATCCGGACTTCTGGGCGACCGTGCGGCAGGCACCGGCGGAGATAGGATGAGAGGGAGGCTGCAGCCGCCGATGAACGCGCACAAGCGCGAGAGAGCAGGAATCCTTGAACGGCGTTCATGCATCGGGTACGACCGCTGACCTTCCTAAGCTACTAACTGCCATCGAAAGGCCTGCCGAAGGCACACCTTTGCTTTCAGTCCCCTCCTCATCGGGATGATCGTTGGAGCCAGCCGGTATGCTGCCTCTTCGTGTTCGTGATCGTGCTCGTGTTCGGGAGGAGGGACAAGAGCACGGCGGGCTGGGCCCTTCCTGTGCGCAGTCATCTCACCGTCTCGCAGCACCATCGTCTTCATGCGCGAAATCCGATCCGCCTCGCGTTTCGGCATCGGCGGCGTCATCAGCTGGCGGATCGCGTCGAAGACCACCTTGAACTGCACATCCTTCCGCTCCAGCGCCTCGAGCTTTCGGGCCAGGTCTCTGTGCGTCGCCAGCAGCTCACGCAGTTTCACAAAGGCGCGCATGATCTCGATGTTGATCTGCACTGCCCGTTGGCTCCGCAAGGCGCTGGACAACATGGCCACGCCCTGCTCAGCGAACGCCAGTGGCGCGTACCGGCGGCCGCCGTGTCCGGCGTTCGAGGTCGCAATTTGCGATCTCAAACTTGAGGTGCCAATTTGGTACCTCAAACGCTCTGATTCTTCGCCCGTGAGCTGGGACATGAAATTGGCGGGAAACCTCGCCACGTTACGCCGGACCGCTCGATTCAACGCCTTGGTTTCGACACCGTACAGCTCCGCGAGGTCGGCATCCAACATCACGAGCTGCCCGCGGATCAACAGGATCGCCCGCTCAATCTGCTCGCTTGGAACCACGGATGTTCTAGCATCGTACGCCATTGATCCACCGCAGCCCGGCGCACTCTACTCACGCCTGCACGTTGAGTGCAAGAACGGTATGAACAACATAGGTCGACAAGATTGATGCGCTGAGCAATTGCTGGTGTTCAGACAACGTCACGGGCGCTTTCCAGACCGCTCGCGACCGCGCTATAGTGCGCACCGCGATGACCGCAGAGACCGCCTTCCGCTCCGACGAGCACTTTACCCAGGACGAATTCCGTCGCTGGCTCGACGACCGGCTGCCGTCCGACATCAATCACTACGAGCTGATCAACGGAAGGATCGTGATGACCCCACCCGCGGGATGGCCGCATGGCCGCATCGGAACGAGCCTCACGAGTGTGCTGAACCAGCATGTGACCAGCCGCAAGCTCGGCATGGTCCTCGATTCCAGTGCCGGCTACGACCTTCCCTCGGGCGACACCGTCGAGCCCGACGTCTCGTTCATCGCCCACAAGCGCTTCGCTGCCGGGCCGCCTCCCGTTGAAGGCCAGTTCCTGCGTATCGTCCCTAATTTGGCGGTTGAAACGCTCTCGCGCTCGACGGCGCGGCGGGATCGGACGGAGAAGAAGAAGGTGTACGAACGCAATGGCGTTGACGAGTACTGGATTGTCGACGCGCAGCGCCGCACGGTTACCGTCTTCCACCTCGGCAAGCGCGGCTACGACGCTGGGCGCACCTTCGGCACGGGCAAGATCAAATCGCGCGTGCTCCCGAAGCTCGATCTCTCCGTCGAAGACGTCTTCGCATTCTGAGATCGGCACGAGGAGGACGCGTGCCGACCAACGTCGAGATCGCCCGTTCGGTCCATCCACGTCCGATCGCTGAGGTTGCGGCGACGATCGGATTGCAGCCTGATGATCTGTGGGCGTACGGTCCCGACGTCGCGAAGGTCGCGTTGTCGGTGCTGGAGAGGCCGCGTAGGCAGAGTGTCCCGCCGCGATTGATTCTCGTGTCGGCGATCACGCCGACGCCCGCGGGGGAGGGGAAGACGACGACCAGCATCGGCTTGGGGGATGCCTTTCATCTACTCGGCGAATCGGTGTGCGTGGCGCTGCGCGAGCCGTCGATGGGCCCGTGCATGGGCGTGAAGGGCGGGGCAACCGGGGGCGGCTACAGTCAGCTCATCCCAGCCGAGCGCATCAATCTGCACTTCACCGGCGACTTCCACGCGGTGACTGCGGCGCACAACCTGCTCGCGGCGTTGGTCGACAACCACATCTACTTCGGCAACCACCTGCGCATCGATCCCCGTCGCGTGCTGTGGCGCCGCGTGATGGATATGAATGACCGGGCGTTGCGCAATGTCATCGTCGGCCTGGGCGGTGCGCAGCAGGGGGTGCCGCGCGAAACCGGGTTCGACATCACTGCAGCGTCCGAGGTGATGGCCATGCTGTGTCTGGCGAGCGGCGTCGCGGACCTGCGCGCGCGCCTGGAGCGCACGCTGGTTGCCTTCACCCACGACGGCGAGCCGGTGACTGCCGGCAAGTTGTCCGCAGCGGGTGCCATGCTGGCATTGCTGCGTGACGCGCTGCGCCCCAACTTGGTGCAGACGTTGGAAGGGACGCCGGTGCTTGTGCACGGCGGTCCGTTTGCCAACATCGCCCACGGCTGTAACAGCGTCCTTGCCACGCGCATGGCCATGCACATGGCCGACTGGGCGATCACCGAAGCCGGCTTCGGATTCGACTTGGGTGCGGAGAAGTTCTTCGACATCAAATGTGCAGGCGCTGGCTTGGACACTGCGGCGGTGGTGCTGGTTGCGACGCTACGGGCGTTGAAGATGCACGGGGGCGTTGCGCTGGCCGATCTGACGCGCAGCGATCCGCAAGCGGTGGCGCGCGGCCTGCCGAATCTGGAGAAGCACATCGAGAACATCGGCTACTTCGGTGAGCGGCCGGTCGTGACGCTGAACCGCTTCGTCGGCGACGACGACGAGGAAATCGCCGTCGTCCGCCGCCGCTGCGCGGAGCTCGGCGTGCCGTTCGCGGTCTCGGATCACCACGCCCGCGGCGGCGTCGGCGCCATCGAGCTGGCGCGCGCGGTCATCGCTCACGCCGAAACGGCCAGTCGTCAGTTCCGCCCGCTCTACGAATGGCGGCAGCCGGTGCCCGACAAAATTCTTGCGGTGGCGCAGAAGATGTATGGCGCGCGGAACGTGGTGTTTACAAAAGCGGCCGAGCGTGACCTCGCCGAGGTGCGACGCCTCGGCTACGAACGACTGCCGATCTGTATCGCCAAAACGCAAAGCTCGTTATCGGATGATCCCCATCTTGCCGGGCGACCCGTCGGATTCGACGTGACGGTCCGCGGCATTCAGATCAACGCCGGCGCAGGGTTCCTGGTGGTGTTGACCGGCGACATCGTGAGAATGCCGGGCTTGCCGCGCAAGCCGTTGGCCGAGTCGATCGATCTCCAAGACGACGTGATCGTCGGTTTGCAGTGATCCGTTGCCGGCTTCTAAAAGTCCGATTCCTTCCCTTGCATACATTGGACGTCGCAGGTGTCGCGTTGCGTCTGGCAGGTGCGCTCGCAGCTCGCGCCGGAGCCCGGATGCGAACCCGTTGGGTCCGTGGTCCTCAGGCAGCTCGACTTGCAGGCATCCGCCATGTCGATGCACGTCCGCGCGCAGCGATGCGGGTCGAACGGCTGCTTCACTGATGCCACGCACCCGGTGAGCGCCATGCCGGCGCAGAGCAGCAAGATGACTCGGTGGAGCTTGCGCGCGGACATTGGTCGCCGTCACTCGCCGATGATCTTGACGAGCACTCGCTTGGTGCGGCGGCCGTCGAACTCGCCGTAGAAGATCTGCTCCCACGGGCCGAAATCCAGGGCGCCATCGGTGACGGCGACGACCACTTCGCGCCCCATCACCTGACGCTTGTGGTGTGCGTCGCCGTTCTCCTCCCCGGTGCGGTTATGGTGATAGCGCTCGGGGCTCGGATCGAACGGCGCCAGCTGCTCCAGCCAGCGGGCATAATCCTCGTGCAGCCCGGGTTCGTCGTCGTTGATGAACACGCTGGAGGTGATGTGCATCGAGTTGACCAGGCAGAGGCCTTCGCGGATTCCGCTCTCCGCCAGCGCCGCCTGGATCTGGGGCGTGATGTTCACGAACGCCATGCGCGCCCTTACGTGCAGCGGCAGGATCTTACGGAAGCTGCGCACGCCAGGCCTCGCAGGTCGTCATCGTACGCGGTCCCTACTATAGAAACGCTGCGGACTCCAAGGGGCCGGGCGCTAACGGCGGCGATCCGCGGCCCCCGCGTCTGCCCCCTATTGCCGCGGAGGGAGATCGTCGCGCCGCTGGCGCCGGAGTGGCGGGCGCCCGAGGGAGCGGGAGGGCTGCACAAGGAGCCCTCCCGCTCAGTGGTGACTAATCCTTGGTGCTCCCGGGTGTTGCCTTGGGCGTTGCCGGCGTCTGCTGCGCGCCCGGTGTCGCCCGAGTCTCCGCGGTCTTCTTCGCAGCGGCCGTGGGTGTGCCGTGTATCGGGGCGGTCGGTGTGCCCGCCGCGGCGGCTGGTTTGGGCGTGCCCACCGCAGGAGATGTCCCCACTTCGACGGCGGCGGTGGGCGCACCTCGGAGTTGCTCGAGGGCGCGCTGTACCTGATCCATGCCGCTCGGTGCTTCCTGCGTTTCCGGTTTGCCGGGCACGGCGGCCGGAGGGCCACTCCCGGCCGGTTGACCGCCCATGGCCGGTTGATTCCCGGAAGCGGGCTGCCCGCTACCACCGCCAGGGGCTGCTTGGCCGCCGGCCGCCGGCGCTTGTTGCGCGCCGCCGCCGGTTGGGGGGTTGCCGCCCGGGGCGGATACGACCGGTGGCGCGATCACACCGCCGCCGCCTTGCAACCCGCCGCGTGCCGGCTGCTGTTGTCCGCCGCCGCCGCCTTCCGACCCACAAATCTGTCCGTCTACGGTCGCCATCAGAGAGAAATCGCTGGTCGAGAGAGCTCTACCGGTCCCATCTGACCCGATGATCCTTCCCATACTCAAGCCGCAGCAGGCGTTGCCGCTGCCGCTCGACCGGGTGAAGCTGCAGCAGAAGAGGTCGCCGTCGGGAATCGGATTGGTGTCTGACATGGAAAAGAAGAGGGCCGTCAGATTTCCCGGGCCCGCCTTCAACGAAGTGTGGATGTCCTTGCCGGTTGCGGGGTCTGCGGTACAACGAGCGGCGACACCGCTACCGGCGTCAGCCGACATGCAAGCGCTGTCCCACTTGAGAGCCAATTGAACCCCGGCAACCACACCACCGCTACCGGACATCGAAATGCAGACGTTGCTGGCGGCGGCGGGTAGAGCGCTGCCCAAGCCGCCCATCAACGTCGTGGCGACGACGAGCGCGCTGCGCACACGACGGGGTAGGCGAGTTGAGGGTGTGCATGTGATCATTCAGGTCCTCCTTGGGTACATCAAGATCAACGGCAGGGGAGCTTAGCATGCAGACGCCGCAGAGGGACAGAGCGACGGGGATGGCGCGAAGCGTCGCGCTTTGGCAATGTGGGGCAGAGGAGGAAAACCCATGCATTTTGGGCTGATGATGTTCTCGACGGACTATTCGATCCGACCGGATGACTTGGCGCGGGAAGCGGAGGCGCGGAACTTCGAATCTATCTGGCTACCCGAGCACACGCACATCCCGACGAGCCGCCGCACGCCGTGGCCCGGTGGCGCCGAACTGCCGAAGGAATATTGGCACACATTCGACCCGTTCGTGGCCCTCGGCATGGCCGCGGCCGCGACCAAGAATCTCAAGATCGCCACCGGCATCTGCCTGGTCATCGAGCGCGACACCATCACGACCGCCAAGGAAGTCGCCACCCTCGACTTCCTTTCGAACGGGCGCTTCATCTTCGGCATCGGCGGCGGATGGAACGTCGAGGAGATGGGGCACCACGGCACCGTCTTCAAGACCCGCTGGAAGAAGCTGCGTGAGCAGATCGCCGCGATGAAGAAGATCTGGTCCGAGGACGAGGCCGAGTATCACGGTGAATTCGTCAACTTCGACAAGCTCTGGTCGTGGCCGAAGCCGGTGCGGAAGCCGCACCCGCCGATTCTCCTCGGCGGGCACTCGCCGCAGATGCTGCAGCGAGTCGTCGACTATTGCGATGGCTGGATGCCAATCGGGATCCGCGCCGCGCAGCTCTTGGAGAACATCAAGGAACTCAGGCAGCGCGCCGAGAAGTCCGGACGCGATCCCAAGACGATATCCATCACCATCTTCGGCTCACCGGCAGACGAGCAGGCCATCGCCCAGTATCGAGACGCAGGTGTCGAGCGTGTCAGCTTCGGGTTACCGCCCGCCGGCCGCGATAAAGTGCTGCCGATGATGGACCGCTATGCAGAGTTCGTGCGCAAAGTGTCGTGATCGGTCGCCCGCTGGCACAACCCGGGAGGGCTGGTCGGCATAGCCGGCCAGCCCGCTATTGGTGCCGGGGCATTCACCAAATCAAGCTCCGCGAGAGTGAGGCTCCATATGAGACGCGTTCGAGCGCTGGCGGCTGCGGGGATGCTTGCCGCCCTGTCGTCGGCATGCGGCACAAACAACATTGACAGCAGCTTCTTCACCCCGACGGCGACAGTCACCGCGACCTCGCCTGCAGCAGCAACCGCGACGCGCACCAAGGTGGCGAACCTGACGCCGACCCCGGTGCCGCCGACGGCTACGCGGACGGCGGTGCCGACATCGACAGCCACACCACTGGCCACGACGGTGTTGTTGAGCTCTCACCCGAGACATGCGTGTGCAGACGAGACATGCGCGTGCAGATATGATATCAGGCAGCCATGTGGCGGTGGTGGTGGTGGAGAGTCAGCCTCGTGCTCCTGTGCGTGACCCTGCGGCCGGCGCACGGAATCGAGGCGGCCGCCCCGAGCACGATCCTCATTGATGCAATGACGGGTCAGGTCCTGCGCGAAGAGAACGCGGCGGCGGCCGTGCGCGTGGGTTCGTTGAGCCATTTGATGCTTCTATTGCTCAGTCTCGAGGAAGCGGGGTTGGGAGCCCTGCCGCTCGACGCTGCGGTGACGGTGAGCGCGCCGGCGCCGAGCACGGCCCCGATGAGGCCCGCTGCCCTGCCGGGAGCGACGAAGCAGCACGGAAAGCGGCTGCAGGAGGCGCCGGGACCGCCCCTGCAACAACGGCTCTCCTTACGAGCAGACCGGGCCTACGTGTTGAGCGACCTGCTCAAAGCCATGCTCCTGGCCTCGTCGAGCGAGGCGGCTGTTGCGGTGGCGGAGGCCATTGCCGGAGGGGTCCCGGCATGCCTTGAGTTGATGAATGAGCGGGCGCAACGGTTGGGCATGACAGCAACGCACTTTGCGAGCATCTCGGGGGATAGTCCTGGGGACACCGGGACAACCACCGTTCGTGATTTGGCGCGCTTGGCGCACGCCTTGGTGCAATACCCTGCAGTGATTGAGTGGTCATCGCTCAACGGCTTGCCGTTCGATCAGGGTGGGACGCTGCTGCGCAACGTCAACCAACTGATCGGTATGGTTCCCGGAGTCGACGGCCTACAGGTGTCCTCGACGACTACGGGCCATTCCACGAGCTCCAACATCGTCGCCAGCGCGCAACGCGGCGCGCTGCGGTTGGTCGCTGTCGTGGCGGGTGCGCCGACCAGTGCGGCTCGGTACAAGGCCGCGGCCGAGTTGCTGGAGTGGGGATTCGCGAGCTACGAACGCCTCGAGATCGTGCGCAAGGGCGAGCCGCTCAACTTCGCCATCGACGTGCGACACGGATCATTGCCCGACGTCACCCCAGTAGCCGGTCGCACGTTCTCTCTCCTGCGCCGCCGCGACGAAGAGCATGACCTACAGCTACGCTATCAACTACCAACCGTGTTGACCGCACCGCTGAAACATCATCAACCGATTGGAGAGATCCTCATCGAGGAAAAGGGGCAGCTCATCGGGGTGGTACCGGTGCTGAATCCTACCACGGTGCGCTCGTCCGGTATCCTTGCCACGGCGCTGCGCTGAAACCGCCTCGCCGTTTCGCAAGGTCCGCCTCGGGTTTTCTCAGCTTAACGAAGCGGCGCCTCGGCTGCGGCGGGTGGTTCGTGCGGCATGCTGCCCTCGTCCTTGTGCATTTCCAACACACTCTCCGCCAGGAATCGCACGTCATCATCGGGATCAGCGAGGGCCTGCTGAATGGCGTTCCGCGCGCGTTCGGTGCCGACCTCGGCTAACATGCTGACCGCTTCGTAGCGAATGTCGGGAGACGGATCGTGCAACGCGCTCTCGATTGCCACGGTGGGGGCTTCGCCTGTGAAGTCGGAGAGCGCCTGCAGCGCCGCCATGCGTACTTCTTCGTTTTGGTCCGCGAGCGAGCGCGCGAGCACGGTGATGACTTGGGGATCCTCGGTAGCACTCAGCAGGGTGACCGCCGCAAGGCGTCGTTCCGGATCTGGGTCGCCGAACGCCACCTTGGTCAGTGCACCGATGTCCTCGGAGGCCTGTTCGAGATCGATTGCTTCCGGCGGCAGGTCGGTGACCACCCCGGGCCGGGGTGTGGGCTCACCTGCATCGGCGTTGGCCTGCGGCGCGACACGTGGCTTCAAGATGTTCGGTGCAATGCCCGCACTGGTTTGCGCTGTGAGCCGGCCCCCGGCCGTGTCGGGCTGCGCGTCGCCCCCGGCAGGCGGTTCGAGGTCGGGGCGCGGATGCAAACGCTCGCTGAGTTTCAGGGGCTCACGGGCTATCGGTGGCGGCGGAGGAAGTGCCGCCGTTTCTTCCTCCGGTTGCTGCGGACGCATGAAGAGGATCGCGATGATTACCGCGGCGGCCGCGGCCACGCCGATCATGATGTCGAGCGACAAGCGTTTGGCGCGCGGGCTTGGGTTCGAGGTGGCGGGCATCATCAACAACGCGCGTGATCGCACTCTGCCTGGCACTTTCATGCTCAGCACAAAGGACGTAGACGTTCAAGACGTAACCTGGCGGGGTTGCAACCGGTCTTGTGGGGCCGGGCACTGCTAATGGTTGGAATGACTGCGCAGCGCGTCGCGCGACTTGCAAGTTCATGACGGCTTACTTAGAAGGCTGCAGTTCGTGAGATCCTCGATTCTCTGGACGACCACGAGGAGGGTATGCGACTCGTCTCGGTCAACGGCATCTGAGGGGGCAATTCGTTGAGTGTGCTACTACGCATCGCGGCCGCTGTATCGCTGGCCTGGGGGTTGGCCCTTCTGATGTTGAAGAAGCCGCTCTTCGGTGCGGCTGCCGTGCCGCCGTTGGCCGTCGCCTTCGCCAATGGGCTCGCGATCGCGAACGTGGTGTTCGCCTACATGTTCTGGTACGCCGCCACCGCGCCAACCGTAAATCGCGGCGCGATCTACGGCGCGATCCTCCTGACGGCT
>Ga0335069_10004402_pt1 | contig 20922 bp, 19 predicted proteins | sample Lox_Sample_11_FD_206714 | JGI IMG/M metagenome (GOLD analysis project Ga0335069, IMG submission 206714) | Soil microbial communities from Loxahatchee National Wildlife Refuge, Florida, United States - Lox_Sample_1.1 | ecosystem: Environmental > Terrestrial > Soil > Wetlands | place: USA...
CTTCAACTGAGCCAATTGGCGAAGGTAGGGGCAAAGTTCGATACCGTTCCGCCCGCACTGCCGCTCAGTTGTTCTTAACAGACGACAGAGTGCCTCTTCCGCCGAGATAAAGTTCCCGCGGGCGGCAAAGGCTTCCGCTTGCTGCTTATATTGCAGAGCTGGAGCTGAGAGTGCCAACCGGTCCTTGATCAACCGATAGATAAGGTAGAAGAAGAAAACGCCAAGGACGTGTTCCACGCGAAAGTCCTTTTGCTGGCTCAGGCCGGCGGCTTTTACAACATTTCGTCCGCCGTAGCCATTAAGTTTACTCGGAAATTTCCATTCTAAATCCCAGAGAACGCGATTTAGGAACGGGCCGCCGTGTGTCTACGTATCAGAAAACTCCTTGCTGTGCCGCTGGGGCTGACTGCACGAACGTCCTTCGACTACGCATCGAGTTCGCTTTGCGAGCTTAATGCATCGATCACGACAACATTAATTTTGGGGTTCATCACAGTTCGCACTCCGCCACCACTTTCAACAGCCTCAGCATCGTTTCTCGTTCTTCCTCCGTCATCTGCTTTCGCACCGTCTCGTCGGCTGCCACTCTGGCCTTGATCAGCCGCTCCCGAAACTTGTTTCCCTTATTCGTCAACCGCACTTCGATGGCTCTCCCCGATTTTGCTTTCCGCTCCGATACCAGCCCTTCCTGCGTCATCGTCTTGATCACCCGATGCACTACCGTCCGATCAAATCCCAAAAGCGTGGCGATCTGATTCTGGTTAAGCGTCACCCCGCCGCGCAGTGTCGACAAGATGAAGCCCCGAGTCGCCGAACACTGTGTTTTACGCTCCAGCTTTTTCCCCACCGAAAAATAGGCGGCCGCGATATGCGCCAGCAGCGAGTCTTTCAGAATGTTGTCGGGAATCTCTTTCTTGGGAAGCATGTTCATAGCAGGGTTACCGTCGCTTCTAAAGGCCGCCGCCATTGAGGAGACTCCACATAAGCAGGTGACCTTTTTCCGATCGCTATCACCATGACAATCTCATGATCCCGGCGGGACAGCCCAAGAAATTGAGAAAGCCGGCGCCCGTCGAAGCCTTCCATCGGGCAGGTATTAAATCGCAACGCCTCGGCGGCGATCATCAGGTTTTGGCAGGCCAGAGACGTGCTTTTCGTCGCCCATTTCAGCCACTCGTGGCGCGACAACGGCGGCATCCCAACCGTCTTCCACAAATTCAGCGACCAGAAGATCCCCCGCTTGACCGCAGCGAAAATGCCGAACGGCCCCGGCATGAACAGAATCCGCCCAATCTTGGCCGTCCGTTCATAGTCACGAATCTTTTCCTGGCTGAAGTTGGTGCGGCGCATCCATTCCAATTGGCCCTGGGTGGTTGCGGGCATTGATCCGATATCCGCCACCGCGACCACCAGCGCTGACGCGGTTGCAGCCGGACTTTGTCCCATGCACAGTTTCGCCACGAGTGCTTTCTTTGCCGCCGACTCCACCCAATACAACCGGTATGGCTGCATATTGAAGCTGGAGGGCGCATGCCGGGCAGCGTTGAGAATTTGCCCGCGCAGCTCGCTAGAGATTTCAACCGGCTCGAAGACTTTGACAGCTCGCCTCTGCAGAATCGCTTCCAGGACGCCACTCATCGTTATCTCCTATGTTGCTATTACAACATATGAATGTTGCTATGGCAACATAAGAAAAAAGTCGGACCCGGAAGGAGAGGAAATAATACCGGCAAAACAGGGTGGGGCAGGAGAAATGTGAAACACAGATGCAGCTTGGCTCACAGTTGCCGCGGTTCGAAGACGGCTGTGTTGTACACAGGCAGGCAGCGCAGCTTGGCGCGGATGACTCTCTTATTCCCGCTTCAACGTAATATTCGGCGGAACTTCGACCGCGCCGCTGATGCCAGAAACCTTCACTTGGCCCGACTCTTTCGTCCTCACTGCCAGGCTGGCCGCATTCTGCACCGTGACATCGCCGTCGGTGTCATCAACCGCGACCACTCCGGCCTGCGAGACGCGAATCTGACCGGAAGTGTCATGAATGGTTACATCGCCAGCCACGTTGGCGACTTGAATCTCGCCCGACTCGTCTGTGATTTCCAACGCTCCTTTGACCGCCGAGATTCGCAGGTTGCCGCTCTGGTTGTGGATTCTCGCGGGGCCCGTGTTCATGACGGACAGGTCCCCATCCGATTGCTCGATCTCCAATCCTGCCAGATCCTGCAGCTTCATCTGTCCGGTCTTGCTCGAGATTCGCGTCTCACCGCTAACCCGCCTCACTTCGATGTCTCCCGACTCCTTGGTCAGCGAAACCGCTCCGTGCACATCCGAGACCGTCAGCCTGCCGCTGCCGTCGTGTACTTCGACGTCGGCGTTCATTTGCGAAATCCGAATGTCGCCCGAGGTATCACGGACTGTAAGAGGAATTGTGGCCGGCACGACGACTTCGAAGTCGATCGGATACTCGGCCCGTCCCCAGTTCGCGATCGATCGCGGGATGTCGGTTGCGACAACGAGCTCGTCAGTTCCTTCTCCGGAGACCTTAATGAGACGTTTCAGAATGCCTTCCTCGCCCAGGCGAAAAATCCAGAAGCGGTCGATCGACACCCGCAGGCTCGCGCTGGTGGCGGAAGGATCGCCGCGCAAAACGAACTCCCCTTCCTGCACGTCGAAGGTGATCCGGTGCACACCATTGGCGGCCACCTCCATCGGGTAAGTCTTGCGGTCGGCTGCCCATGCTTGCGACAGAAAGGTAATAAGAATTAAGGAGCAAAATAAGGAACGAATCATAGGCTGGATAGTCTTTGGATATTGTACGCCGCGGGCGAGTTGCCCAGGTCCTTCGCTTTTGCCCAGGATGACAATGCACAAATCGCTCTTGAAACGGAAAGCCCGATCCTGATCAAGTCAGGATCGGGTCCCATAGCCCACGGTTCAAACGCGAAGGGTGGGGCAGTGGATGTCACATATGATTACAGACCGCTCCTAGTGCACACTACGGTAAGCGCCGAAACTATAAGTCACAACCGGGCGCAGGTCAATCGGGTTTTCAGGCAGGGGTGGGTTCCAGCGACGAGCGGCGCAGGCGGTTGAGCACAAACAGAATGGCGGCGCCGATCCCGAGCGCGACCAGTCCGTAGTTGAGCGTCGACATGGCTCGCTTGTAGTGGGCTTCGGCAGGTGGCAGCGTTCCAATCAGCTGAATGCGCGCGTATCCCTTGAGGTCGGGGAACAAATAGACGGGAATCACTGAACCATCTGGTACCAGCGACTCGAGTTCAGCCTGATCGCTCGGTGTGCGCTTCAGGTAAGGAAGCAGGTCCATCCATTCCTTGCGCCCTTCGACCATGCCGCTGGCAAAGGCACGCGTGCTGCTGTTCTTTGAAGTGCCGCGCTGCAGATAAACACGCGTGACCTGAAAGCTGGCCGCGTGGTAAGCCTGCCCTTGCAGGAGCTGGTAGGTCGACCAGGAGTTCATAAAAGTGACAAAGCTGAAGAGAAGCCCGCCGAGCAGACCGAAGGCACACGCTCCGATGGCGATTCCGAACATTGTCGCGGCAGGAGTCTGCCGGACCGGCGCCGGACGCGGCTTCGACGGAGTACTTGATTTGCGGCGCAACGAAGTCGCGAGCGTCCCAATCAGAATGAAGCCGCCAGCCACAATTACCATTGGCCGGGGAAAATGAAACACGCTCATGAAGGTCAGGGCGAAGATGAGTTGAATCAGCCCGCCAATCCATGGGCCAAACGAAATTGCCGGCGGCAGCTTTTTGTTGCACTGCGGGCAGACTCGTCCCTGAAAGTTGTCGCCTTCGAATCCGCATGCCGGGCATTTGAGCGTGCCAGCCATCTACGCGGATTACAGCATGGGGTTGAAGCGCGTGCATGTGACGGGGGTAATGGGGTAGCCAGGGGCTAGTAGCTAGGAGCCAGCTTTTTCCTGGCTACTAACTACTAGCTACTCGCTACTATCATTAAGATATGTTCACCTCAAAGCCCATCGGCCATGTGCGTAGCCCGTTTCTTGAAACCAAGCAGATTCCTAAAGGACTCGGCGCTAAGCATGACGAGGAGGGCGTGCTGGAAATCCTTCCTGAGTTCGCTGACGGCCTCACCGGCATCGACGGCTTCTCACATCTGATCGTGCTCTGGGAATTTGATCGCGCTAGCGGATTCGATCTGATCGGCACGCCGCCCTGCGACACTCGCCCGCATGGCGTGTTTGCCACGCGCTCGCCGAGGCGTCCGAATCCAATTGGCATGACGACCGTGGAACTGCTCCGTCGCGATGGCGACAAGCTGCATGTGCGCGGCGTCGACATGCTTGATGGCACGCCTATCCTTGATATCAAACCTTACTTGTCGAGCATTCCGCAGGAGAAACTGCGCCGCGGATGGCTGGAGCAGGCGGAGAAAAGAAGTACCTAGTACCTAGTAGCTAGTACCCAGGAAACCTACCCTGCAAAAAAGCCCACTCTCCTGTGAAAGTGGGCTCATGTTTTTGACTCGGTACCAGTTACTCGGTACCAGGTACTTCTACTGCTCCATCGGGTCGCGCGACTGCAGCACGAACTCGACGTTGCGTTCGCGGTTCACGCGGGCGCTTTCGTAGAGATCGATCTGCTCCAGTGCAATTGTTCTCCGCTCGCCAGCGCTGTTCACGCAGTTCATTTTCCCGCCCGCGATCCAGTACTGCTGCGCGATCAGAGCGCTGCCGTCCTTCAACGCAATGATGGTCGAAGGAGCTTCAGACGTAGTCGCGCGCTCTGCGTACGAAGCCGTCGTCACCACCGGACGATTGGCCGCGTACGACGAGGTCGCCCGCGCATTCTGTGCATACCCGCCGTTATACGGAGCGTTGTTGTACGCGCTCGGCGAGGCCCACGGCGGCATGGGGACTGCACTGCGCAATCCGCCTGGAATTTCGACGTCTTCCATCAGGCGAAGCGCGATATGAGACTCGCCCTTGAACGTCGGGTACGGTCCGCGATTGGCAAGCGTAGCGACTTTCTCCGGCCATAGCACCGGGATCATCCACTCCACGGCATCGCGCTTGGCGTGACCTTTACCGCGCACGTCGCCCTGAGCGTCCACATGCATGTGGGGAGCAGAAATGATTTTTGACGCGAGCGGCACCATTTCAGCATTGGGCAGAATCAAGTGATCGAAGGACAGTTCGATCCAGCCCTTGCCGACGAAGTGTCCTGGTTTTTTCGAGTCTTCCAGGTGGCCGCCCAGCATGGCGCCACGCGGAAACACAGAATGTCCGAACTCTCCCAGCGGGCCGAGATGACATAACACCGGGTCGCCGGGAAGCGCGGTCTTGCCGGAGAAGTTGGGCTCATCGAGTGTGCACTGCAGGATGGTGCCGGCAGGGATGAGGTCTTTCGCGAACGCGGGCACAGCTACTACAAGAAAGAGGCTCAGGTACAGCAACGGTTTTTTGGAAACGTAAGCGGGCATGACAACTCCTAGAGAGGTACGCGTTAGGAGCACGCCCCACGAGCTCCCGAGTGAGCAGGGCTGGAATGGTAGCACGGGTAATAGCTGGTAGCCAGGGGCTTGTAGCGAGGAGCTAGGGGGTGGTAGCGAGTAGCTGGGAATCAGGAACGAAACGCTGGACACCCAACTCCGGCTGAGATTGTTATGTCTAATTGCGGCCGGGCCCGTCTTGAATTTCCTGGTTGCGAGCTCCTGGCCCCCAGCTACTAAACTCAACAACTACTACGAATCCTAGGAGTTATAAGCGCAAAAAAATGCACATGGGTCGCGACAAAATCCGTAAAAAACCGTATCCAGCACGGGTTTTACATTGACATTAGTACTGAGTCGAATGAAAATGGCTGAGCTTTTTTTTGGCCCTGCCGCCGCAGTTCCCACGGCGAAGGAACCTAAATTACGCAGCCGAGGATGGCCTGCGAAAAACACGGGAATTCAGAACACTCTAAGGAGAACGGTACAAATGAAGAGGAGTTTGCTCGTAACTCTCGCACTATTGGTCTGTGTAGCGTCGGTCAGTGTGTTTGCACAGGATGTGCAGACCGCCCGCCCGATGTTCAAGGCCATTCCGCCCCATTCGTATTATCCAGTCCGTCCGGCGGAGCCAGCCGCTCAGTTGACCCAGTTCAACCTCACCTGGAAATCGTCGAAAAACAACCAGAACTACACTTCGACGATTGTCGGAACCGATCCGACGCAGAATAACAGCACGACGACTGTCACGATCGGCGTCATTCCAATCAAGATGGTGTATGGACCGAACAATGGCAACATGACCTTCGATCCCGGCACCAAGTACGTTGGCAACTACTCAACGACCCAGATGTTCCTGAACTCCCCGATGCTGCAGAAGTATATCGATTTCAACCAGGGTGGAACTGATCTCGGCAATACGCAGTATATCGATGCCTATACGCGCGGCAACTTCTGGGCCAGCGTCCAGAGCAACACCAACTACCACCTGATCCTAAAGCCGGTGTTGGGCCCGACCCAGACCATCAACGTGGCGAACGGTCAGGGCTTGGTTGAGACCAACCCCTTGGGCGGCGGCTACAAAATCGGCACCATGGACATCAACGCATTCGATGCCCAGTTGCAGACAATCATCAACAAGTATTCGCAGATCCAGCCCAACGTTCTGCCCTTCTTCATCACCTACAACGTGTACCTGACTGAAGGCGGTTGCTGCATCGGCGGCTATCACAGCGCCAACGGCCGTCAGCCTGGCGCACAGACCTATGGCTACACCACGATCATGGCGCAGAACCCGAACGGCCAGGCGCTGTTCGCTCAGGACGTCAGCGCTGCCGCACATGAGCTTGGCGAGTGGCAACTCGACCCCTTCGTTGACAACTCCAGCCCCTGCCCGAACAACGGTATTCTCGAGAACGGCGATCCACTCGAGAACAATTCGAGCTACGGACAATATCCTTACACTTACAAGGGCTTCACCTTCCATCCTCAGGATCTGGTCTTCCTGAGCTGGTTCGGTCAGTCGCCGTCCACCGCCGTCAACGGCTGGACGACTTTCCAGAACGAGAAACTGGGAGTTTGCATCATCAACTAGTTGCTCGTTGCAGTTTGAAGCCCCGCTCGCAAGAGCGGGGCTTTTTTGTTTTGGTCCCGATAGCTAGTAAATTTCGGCAACATCTTGCTGTAAAGCCATCATTCTACGTACGCCTTTTTCGTTGACACGGTTTCTGGCTCGCGTGAAAATGGCTGCGCTCTTTTCATCCCCGCTGCATTTCCCGGACAAAGAGAAATTCAACCGCGTCGACCGAAAGAATGGCCAGCCGCAACCATCAAGAGTCAGCACTGTGAAGAGGAGACACGGAATGAAGAAAGGTACGTTCGTCAGGCTCGCACTGCTAGCTTGCATGGCATTAGTAGGAGTTGGGTTTGCCCAGGATGTGCGCGCGGCCCGGCCACTCTTCACAACGCTTCCCCCGCACGCAAATTATCCTGTCCGTCCGGTTGACCCTGCCGCTCATCTCCCACAATGGACTTACACGTACACGTCCTCGAAAAATAATCAGACCTACAACGCCGTGATGGTGGGCACCGACCCCACCCAGACCAACACCACGACGACGGTCACGGTTGGCGTCATTCCTTTGAAGATGGTCTATGGCGCCGACAATGGCAACATGACGTTCGATCCCAACACGCCGTATGTCGGGAATGTGTCGACCGTGCAGATGCTTCAGAAATCGCCCTTGTTCCAGAACTATATCGACTTCGTTCAGGGCGGCACGGATTTGGGCAGGACTCAGTATCTCGATGCATACCAGCGCGGTGACTTCTGGTCCTCGGTGCAAACCAACACCAACTATCACGTCAAACTGAAATTTGTCACCGGACCTACCCAGACCATCGATGTCTCGCCAAGTCAGGGCATAGTTGAGACCAATCCTTTTGGCGGTGGATACAAGATGGGAACCATCAACCTTTTTGCCCTGGACGCTCAACTGCAAACCATCCTGCAGAAATATTCGCAGATTCAACCCAATATTCTGCCGCTGTTCATCACCTACAACGTGTTGGCGACAGGAGTCGGTTGCTGCTACGGCGGCTTTCACAGCACCAACGGGATTGCTCCCGGCGGCCAGACTTACGCCTGGGCCGCGATCATGGAGCAAGATCCCGGTGGCCAGCCTCTGCCAGGCCAGGACATTTCAGTCGCTTCGCACGAGATCGGCGAGTGGTTGATGGATCCATTTGTCAGCAATACGAGCGCTTGCGGCGGAACGATGGAGAACGGCGATCCGCTGGAAGGCAAAACCAATTACGGCGATTATCCCTACCAGGTCCGGGGCTTTACCTTCCACCCGCAGGATCTGGTCTTCGTAACCTACTTCGGCGCACCCGCGAACACCTCGGTCAACAGCTGGACCACGTTCCAGGGCGAGAACGAAGGCATCTGCCAGGACGGCCAGTAAACATTCGTTACATTTTCGGCCCCGCTCGCCAGCGCGGGGCCCTTTATTTGGCTGACCCGGTCACCACAATTCGACGCAACGCATTTTGTTCACTCACATGGCAAAAACGCAAAAATGAATGGGCCATTCCGCCAGGTTCGCGGGCTGCAAGCAACTATTGCTGGTAGTTGACTGAACGTTCAAAAACCGCATCCAGCGCGGCTTTTACGTTGACATTCGTAGCTACTCGGATAAGAATGTTTCCACTTGCTCGGGGTGCGCCGTTGTTCCCACGGCGAACTTTTCCATGCACAGCTTTGAACGTGGCTGTGCCCCCAGGGATCAATAAAAAACTCTAAGGAGAAATGTCCGTTATGAAGAGAGCTTGTCTCGTAATGCTCACCCTACTGGCCTGCCTTGCACTGGCTGGCCTGTCCGTTGCCCAGGATGTCCAAACCGCCCGTCCGATGTTTATGGCCATCCCGCCCCACTCTTACGGTCCAGCACCGGAGAACGCGCCAGCGGCCCAGCTGCCGCAGTGGACTTACACCTACAAGTCTTCGCGTAACAACCAGACTTATCATGCGGTGATGGTGGGAGGGGATCCTACGAACACCAACACGACTTCGACGATTACTGTCGGAATTATTCCGATCAAGATGGTCTACGGTCCGAATAATGGCAACATGACCTTCGATCCCAACAGTCCCTACGTCGGGAACTACTCGACGACCAAAGTGCTCCAGCTTTCACCCCTCTTCCAGAGCTATTTTGACTACGTTCAGGGCGGAACTGACCTGGGCAAAACCCAGTACATCGACGCCTACAATCGCGGCGACTTCTGGAAATATGTGCAAACCAATACCAACTATCACGTGAAACTGAATGCCGTGATTGGACCAACCCAGACGATTAACGTATCCGCGGGCCAGGGCCTGGTCGAGAATAATCCCCTCGGCGGCGGCTACAAGATCGGCACCATGGATATCAATGCTTTCGATGCCCAGCTGCAGACCTTTATCCGTAACATCCATCAGATCCAGCCCAATGTTCTTCCTTTGTTCATCACCTATAACGTCTATCTCACTTCGGGCGGTTGCTGCATCGGCGGCTATCACAGCGCCAACGGTCCAGCTCCCGGCGGTCAGACCTACTCTCACACCACGCTCATGCAACAGGCTCCGAATCAGGCGATCTTCTCGAATGACATTTCGGCGGCCACGCATGAGATCGGCGAATGGCTGATGGATCCGTTCGTCAACACCGGCAATGCTTGCGGCGGCATCATGGAAAATGGAGACCCGCTGGTATTTACCAACAATTATGGAACCTACCCATACACGGTTCAGGGCTTCACTTTCCATCCGCAGGACCTGGTGTTCGTGACTTACTTCGGCGCGCCAGCGGATACGTCGGTCAATAACTGGACGACCTTCCAGGGCCAGAATGTAAGCATCTGCCAATACGGTCAGTAGCTGAGTTGTTGTTTGCGGTTTGCAGCCTCGTTCCAAAAGAGCGGGGCTTTTTTCTTGCGTCAATTATGGACACGGGAGCCGGTCGGAGTGACAGGATAATTGGGGATACTCTTTACGCGCTTTTGATGTTCGGCCGCGAGGCGGGAGATTGAGGTTTTGTCGCGGCTGCGTCGGTGGCGAGGCTCAGGTCGGTGGTCCAGGAATCCAGCACGATCTTCCATTCGCCAGCTTGCCGTGCTGCTAACAGCACATACTTACCGCGCTCTTCGCGTCGTTTCCCCGTGACTCCAGGCACCAGCATGGTGCACCGGCCCATATCGTAGGCGACATCCCCCAGGATTTCTACGCGCATACTTTCCATTTCCACTTCGCCGAAACCGGCCTCAAGAGCGGCGAAGAAGAACTCGCGAATCGCTGCGGCGGTCCGCACTGGCGGGACATTGGGGCGAATCGCGGTTGCGTCCGCTGCATAGAGACTGACCAGATCGTCGAGATGCTTGGTGTTGCAGGCCAGCGCCCAATCCTGCGAAAGCTTGCGCACTGCGATTTCAGCCCGGCTGGGTCCGGTGGCCGCAGGAGTCCGTAAGCGAAGATCTCGATTCAGTGGAGGTGCAGGACGCAGTTCCGGAGAAGAGGAAGGCACCGCATCTCCTGCAGCGAAGTAGTGATGATGGTAGTGATGGTGATAGTGATGTTGCCCGGCCGATGGAGCGTGCTTGCTGGCATCAGCCGCGGGAGCGTCCAAGGGTACGCCGCACTTGGCGCAGAAGCGGTTGTCGGCAGGATTCAGCCCGCCACAAGCCTGACAACTTCGCCGCTCTAAACTTTCAGCCACAGCACCCACCGATTCCCCGGCATCCATCTGCAGCACCAGGCGCTGCACCGCATCCATGACTTCGGATGCCTTCTTTTCTCCAGGATCGCCGGTCTCCGCCTGCAAGCGGCGAAACAATTCGTCAAGCGACCCATCCTGCTTGCGCTCGGCAGACGGCCAGTTCTTCCGAACCGCGGTTTTCTTGTCCTGGTCCACGTTTTCCAGTTGGTCAGTGCTCATTCTAATTGAAGTAGCGTTTAGCGGCTCGAAAACTCGACCTTTCCTTCACTCTCCGCCGGAGCCGAGTTGCAACGGGCAGGGCGATAACGCCAGGCGCGGATGGTCTCAAGGATAGTGCGGTCGGCATCCGCGCCCGCACTCTCCAAAATAACTGGAGAGTGAACCTCTCCGTCGCTGCCGATGATGAAACTAATAGTTACTTTTCGTCCGAAGGCCAGGGTCAACGGGTCCGGCGTGGCTAAAGGTTCAGCGGCACGGGTCGCGGCGCAGTTGAGGCGGCCCGCGGCTTTCAGGGACAGGGGATCAGGAAGAGTGCTGGCGGCGCGAGCTTCTCGCGGGAAGAGCGCCGCCGGTTGCTGGAGCGAGGGTGGTACGAGTGCGGCCTGACCAAGCGAAGCCAGACTCAGAACTGCTACCAGGAGACGGAGACAGATGCGACTTTGTACAGAGCGCTTCACGGAGACGCTTCCTGGTGGGGGAGGGGCAATCAATATGCCAAGTGACACTATGAGTAAGTGTTTATATATCAAATACTTATTGTTGATTCCGTAGGTCGCGGTGGAAGGTTGTGAAAAGTCTTGCAGCATATGGGTGTCCGGTCAAAAAGCCTTTTCACCACAGAGGACACAGAGACTCGTGGCGGTGAACATCTCCCCGTGATAAGGGTCACATCCAGCTATGAGCCTTTTTTCGACAATAGGCTTGCCGGGAACTATCAAGTTTGACCGGCCGGCTCGAGGGGTCGTTTCAGAGCCAAGCGGAGCGGAGCCATGTTCGAACAAGAAATCGAGATGGAAAAACGAGATTCCTCGGTAGTGCCTTTGCTACTGATCATCGCTCTGATTCTAGCGATCGTCGGAGTGGCCGGATATTACATTATTCAAAATCGGCAAGTGCTCAGCATGCAGGATGCGGCGAAAATTGCGACGTCGAGTCTGCAAAGCCAGGCGCCGCCTTCGTTGACATTTCACATCGGCATGGTGAAATCGTCGGTTGCCGATAATCCCCAAGGCGTGCATTACAAGCTGCTGACAAAGGCCGGGCTCATTGCCATGGGCAAGGCGCAGGGAACTTACGGCACGACATATCCGGTAAGCCTTACACCCGCCGGGCGGGAATTCCTTAAGAGAATTGAAGGCGTCACCACAGCGAAAGAAAAAGACGGCACGGACCTTTATGTGGTGCCGGCGGCAGAGCGAAAGCTGGATGCTGTGTCTGAAGTGAAGATGCTCTCCCCGACGCGCGCGACGATTAAGTACAAGTGGAGTTGGAAGACGAACGCGTTGGGCGAACTGCTGGAGGCATCGGGGCCGACGCTGAAGAGTTTCAACTCCTGGGATCGCGCTACTTTGATTCAGAAGTACGGGGCGGATTTCTATCACGGCCCAGCAACGGAAGTCACGCTGGCAGTGGTGAAGGGCAACGACGGAGTCTGGCAGGTCGCAATCGATTAACCCTCATCTGGGGGAGCTTCCCTGCTCCCCTAGAAAACCCTTTCCTTCAATAACTGCAGCAGATACTTTCCGTATCCATTGTTTTTCATGGCCGCCGCGGTGGATTCGAGTTGCTGCGCGGAAATGTATCCGTAGCGGTACGCGATTTCTTCCGGGCAGGAAACCATCAGGCCTTGACGCGTCTCGATAGTCTGTATAAATAAAGAGGCTTCCAGCATGGCTTCGTGAGTGCCCGTGTCGAGCCACGCCATACCACGTCCCATCACCACCACGTTCAGCTGACCCCGCTTCATGTATTCCTTGTTGACGTCAGTGATTTCGAGTTCTCCGCGAGCCGAGGGCTTCAGCGCCCTTGCAATCCCGGAGACCTGCTGATCGTAGAAGTAAAGGCCAGTGACAGCATAGCGGGACTTCGGCGTCTTTGGCTTTTCTTCGAGACTCACAGCGCGTCCCTGATCGTCGAACTCGACGACACCATAGCGCTCCGGGTCCTGTACCGGGTAGGCGAAGACACGTGCGCCGCTTGTCTTGAGACAGGCATCCTGAACGCACTTCGCCAAGTCGTGCCCGTAGAAAATATTGTCTCCGAGCACAAGCGCGCAACAGGATCCGGCTATGAACTTCTCTGCAACGATGAAGGCCTGCGCAATGCCTTCCGGACGCGGCTGCACGATGTATTGGAGACTGATGCCGAAGCGGGATCCGTCACCCATGAACTGCTCGAAGCGTGGCAAATCTTCCGGCGTCGAAATCACCAGAATGTCGCGAATGCCCGCCAGCATGAGTGTGGACAAGGGATAGTAGATCATCGGCTTGTCGTAAATGGGCAGCAGGCTCTTGCAGACCGCGTGCGTGACCGGGTAGAGCCGGGTTCCCGAGCCACCCGCGAGAATGATGCCTTTGTAAGGCGATGTTTGAGGTCCAGGCATATTTACGAGTTCAAAGTAACGGGCACGATTACATCGAATATTGCTTCGCCATCCACTGACGGTAGTTGCCGCTGGTGACTTCTTCGATCCACGGCTGCTGGGCCAAGTACCATTCGATGGTCTTGCGAATTCCGCTTTCAAAAGTTTCCCGCGGTCGCCAGCCAAGTTCGCGTTCGATCTTGTTAGCATTCATGGCATAGCGGCGGTCATGACCCGGTCTGTCGGTAACAAAAGTGATCAGCTTCTTATGAGGGACAACCGCATCGCGAGGGCGAAGTTCATCGAGAATTTGGCAGATCATGCCCACGATCTCTAAATTGGGCTTCTCGCTGCGTCCACCGAGGTTATACGTCTCCCCCAGTTTGCCTGTTGAAAGCACCTTACGAATGGCTTCGCAGTGATCTTCGACGTAGAGCCAATCGCGGACGTTCTGTCCGTCCCCATAAACCGGGATCGGTTTGCCCTGGATGGCATGAAGAATCGTCAGCGGGATTAGCTTCTCAGGGAACTGATACGGTCCATAGTTGTTCGAGCAATTCGTGGTTAAGGTCGGAAGGCCGTAAGTATGGTGATAGGCGCGAACCAGGTGATCCGAGCCGGCTTTCGAAGCGGCGTAAGGACTATTGGGCGCGTGAGGAGAAACTTCCGAGAATGGCGGATCGTCGGGCTGCAACGAGCCATAGACTTCGTCGGTCGAAACATGCAGGAAGCGAAAATTTGTCATCTCCGTGGGGCCCATTTCCGCGACGTATGCCCTGGTTTCCTCGAGCATCGAGAATGTTCCGTTCACGTTGGTGCGAACAAAGTCATCCGGTCCGTGGATCGATCGGTCGACATGACTTTCCGCGGCAAAATGCACGATGGCACGTGGGCGATGCCGCCGCAGAAGTTCCCCGAACATCGGGCGGTCACAAATATCTCCATGGACAAACTGGTAGCGGCTGTTGGCGGAAACGCTCTCCAGATTGGAAAGATTTCCGGCGTAGGTCAGCTTGTCAAGATTAATGACTGGCGAGGATTCCGTTTTCATCCATTGCAGGATGAAGTTCGAGCCGATGAATCCGGCTCCGCCCGTAACCAGAATTGGAGAATTCTGCGCAGTCATGTAGAAAGTCTGCTGCCAGTATAACTGCGGCTTAGTTCAACTCCTATTTCTTCCCGCTGAACGGAGTGTGAACAAGGTTACCTCGGGAATGCAGTTCAGGCGCACCGGCACGCGTATGGTGCCAAGGCCAATGTTCGTATAAAGAGGTAGAGGCCCAACCTGGTATCGACCGCGCGGATACTTGCGCCCGTGAGGAGGCAGCCATGGTGCGCCGAGGCCGGGTACCCAAACCTGACCACCATGGGAGTGCCCGGAAAGTTGCAGGTCGACAGGATACTTTGCCGCACGATCGGCGAAATCTGGTTCGTGCGCCAGCAGGATCACGGCTTCGTTCTTCTCGGTTTGCGCCAGTGCCTCCTCAATCCTCGGCTTGCCGCTCATCGAATCTACACCGCAAAACCAAAGCCGGGAGCCGTGCTGCTCGATAAGAGTCGACTGGTTGCGCAGGACGAGGATGTCATGAGTTCGCAAGGCCTCCATGACCATCCCTGGACTGGAATCAACGTCATGATTTCCCAGGATGGCGAAGGCGCCCAGGCGAGAGCGAAGCTTTGCCAGAAGCTCTGCGCAAGGATAAGCGTCTTCAGCCGCAGCTTTTTCATTGTGCAAAATATCAGACCACGCCGAGACGGTCACGAAGTCACCGGTCAACACCACCAAATCCGGATTCACTGCGTTGACGATCTCTATAGCGGCGCGAATCGGAATCACGCCGATGTAGTCGTCATAGTGAAAGTCGCTGAGTTGGGCGATGGTGAATCCGTCGAACGCACCTGGCAGACGGGGAAGGGAAATCTCCACCCGGTTCAGGCGGGGATGATTGGGTTCTCTGACAACGGATTCTGCACCGAGCGCGAGTGCGCCCGCTGCCGCAACTGTGGTCCAGAGGAACTTCCGACGCGTATGACGCGGCAACTAAGCGTACCTTCTTGTGCTGGATTGGCGCATCACCCGCATGCTCATGTATGAGATTTATTGTATCGAAGTTGTTCGCGTTCTGAGGCGCGCAAGCAAAAAGGCCCCGGGATGCGGGGCCTGCAAACTGGAAAGCAGAAACAGCTTTACTTTCCGATCGGGGTGAGTGGGCTACCGATGCCCGTTACGAAGTCCCAACCGGGGAGGCAAGAGCCGATGCGATTGGAGCCACTGGTTTCGTCACGCCAAACCTTGGAATAGTGTCCCCGGGCATATTGGTAGACGCCGGTCAATTCCTGAGTCGTCGATTTGGCCTTGTAGCCGTCTCCGTTGACGACGCCTGCGAGCAGAGGCGAGGAGACGCTGGTTCCACCAATTTGGAACCATCCTAAATTCCCGTCCGCGTCGTACACGGCGGGGCCGGTGCTGGGATCGGCGATGGCGGAGAAGTCGGGAGTGCCGCGCTTATTCCCCAGCATATTTTTGAGTGGCGCTTGCCAGGCGGGAATAGGCTCGTACACGCTTTTGCCGCCGCTGCTGCCTGACCATCCGACTTCGCTCAAGAAGTTGCCATTGGAACGGTTGATACGGGTGCCGCCGGCCGCGACGACGAATGCCGAGGCTGCGGGGTAACCGACAGCGCTGCCGCTGTCGCCGGTGGATGCGAAGTAGACAATTCCTTGTCCCTTGAAGTGGGAGTCGTCGTTCAGTTCTTGCGGATACTCTCCGCCGGACCAGCTGTTAGTGATGGTGCCGCCACCGGCTTGCTGGACCAACTTTGTAGCGACGTCTTCAGCAAAATACAATTCTGTATCGCTGTTGTCTTTCGCTTCCACCAGGATGATTTTGGCGTTGGGAGCGAAGGCATGGGCCATTTCGATGTCGAGAGCGATCTCCTCGCTCCAGCCGCCGGGATCATTCTGCGGTTGCGAACCGCGGGCATACACCTGAGAGAAGCAACCATTGGCTTTGGTGCAGGCGGGCAATCCGAATTGCGTCGAGTAAACCTGTAGGTCCTGCTCCGCATTCGGGTTGTCAAACGCATCGACAATCGCGACAGCGCCGAAGCCGCCGGTGGGTACCAACGTTGTCCCATTGATCGGGCAACCGCTCACCTGCTGTACCAATTGATAAACGCAGGCCAAAGAGGCTGGGGTATTAGCATTTATCGGTGGCTGACTGCCGTCGAAATGCATGCCATTAGGAATAAAAATTTGAAAATTGGTGTGCATGCGGACACCTGCATCACCGGGATGTTCGATGCTTGAGGCCGGAATCAAGACGTAGCCTTCCGATCCCACCTGACGGATCTCTTGCGCGGATACCGCAAGCGCGAGTACGAGGGCAACCAGCAAAAGCAGGCCGGCTACGGACAGAACACGCTTCATAAGCGTTCTCCTTAAATTGTGAAAGATATGACTTGCACGTGCAGCGATCGAAAAAATCGCGAATTCGCGGGGGAGATAGAAGTCTCCACCGTGGATTGTCGCTGCATGTTTTGCAGCGACGCACGAGAATAGACCCGGCCCCTCGGAGTGTCAATGAATCTCTTGCGGCCGTACTATCGTCGGTCGTACTAGGAATTCATTACTTGCATACTTTCGCAAATGTGTAACTAAAAATAACTTGACGTCGAGAACCTCGTGAGCACTTGGCAAAGTTACAGATCACATTTCGTTGTGATGGAGACGCAGATTCGAGGGGTGAGTACGGATGGGGCAAATTCGAAGAGTCGGATCGTTGTGACCCGGGCGTGAGCTTCCGAGTCAGCAAGCAATAGAGACGAAGGTCTCTGCCCAGCGTGGCCTCGCATTTTGCTGGCATCGCATGCCCGCTTCTGGGATAGAATAGCCCGCGCCAGTCGGCGCAATCCGTCTGGAATACGCAGATCGAAAGGAAGATGCAGATGAAACGTTTGGTTGCCTTCATGGGTATCGCCGGGCTGGCTTTATCGATCGGTGCTTACCTCTCTCCGGGGTCAGCGCAGAAATACGAAACCAGGACATTCCTGGGACACAAGATATTCATTCCTGAGTCAAGCGTTCCCCATCCGGGGCGCATCAACACTAACTATTTCTGGGTCGACTCGACCGAGCGCACGCCTGGACCGCCCCCTGGGGCTGAAACACCCGGCTCAGTGGCTTGCGTGTACAAGTTGGTTTCGGGCCCCGCGGGATGCCCGATCGCCACCAGCACGAACCTGCCGACAGGCGGTCATGGAGCGATAGCGATCGTAGATGCCGGCCACTACCCGACCGCAGCCGCGGATCTGCATGCCTTCTCGGCGCAGTTTGGCATTCCGGACGCGGACTTCCAGATTGTTTACGCCGACGGAACCCAACCGCCCGTCTATCCGGACTGGGAAGTGGAGGAGGCTCTTGATATCGAGTGGGCCCACGCGATGGCGCCCCAGGCAAAACTATTCCTGGTCGAGTCCACTGAAGTAAACACTGATCCCACATGGCGTGCTGTGGCTGTTGCCGGAAAACTGGTGCATGACAACGGTGGCGGTACGGTGAGCAACAGCTGGGGCATCCCGGAATGGCCTCAAGAAGTCAACTTCGACAAGTATTTCACTTACCCAGGTGCGGTTTATTTTGCGGCCAGCGGCGATTATGGACTGAACCAGTCGTTCCATCCGGCGGCTTCGCCCAACGTGGTGTCGGTAGGTGGAACCTTCTTCAACCGCGATCAAAGCGGTAAGTTTGTCAGTGAGCAGTACTATACGGGCGGCGGAGGCGGCGATATCAGCCCCTACGAGCCGCGGCCCGCATACCAGAATGGGATCGCGAACATCGTTGGAACGCACCGGGGATTCCCTGATGTCGCTTCGGACTTTTGCTGCGCCCCAATCTATCTGGAAGGTGGATGGGGTGAGGTAGGCGGCACGAGTTGGTCATCTCCGACCTTCGCCGGCATTGTGAACGCTGCCGGACTGAACCAGAGATCGAGCAACGCCGAGCTGAACATCATGTACCGGGTGTACGCCAACCAAAAAGCGTACAAGGCAACCTACAACGACATCACCACCGGCGATTCGAACTGCAAGGCCGGTTGGGATATCTGCGCTGGGATCGGCTCGCCGAAAACGTACAAAGGGAAGTAAGCGGTTCCTGATTCATCATCCCCGCCTTGAAGGAGGCGGGGATTTTTGCGTTTGCAGATAAATGTTTTCAACCGCTGCGCTCGAAGTTCCTGAAAGTCTCGATACCATCCTTCGCGTGATTCACATCACATGAAGTTTGTCAGTTCATCACAGGCAGGGCCGCCACTCCAAGCTAAGGTGAATAGTCCAAAACATCTCAAGCTCGGCTGAGAAGGGGATGAAGGGATTGGAGGGCGACGATGAAGCTCCAGAGTGCATTTGTGTTTCTACTAATGATCACCGTGGTTGGGGGAGCGCTAGTGTTGGTGGGAGAGGCTGAGAAATCGGTGATGCCAATCGGCAAGCCGATGCAAATTCAGGCGCCCCTAGGGCTGCCGCCGGTGCCGATTCCGGCGGACAATCCACCGACTGCGGAGACAATTGCCTTAGGCCGGAGGCTCTACTACGACCCGATGCTTTCCTCGGACGGCAGTGTCTCTTGTGCCACGTGCCACGCTCCGCAATATGGCTTCGCGGATCCCAAGCCGGTGTCGGAAGGAGTCGATGGAAAAAAGGGAACTCGCAACTCGCCGACGGTGACCAACTCGGCCTATTTCACCGTGCAGTTCTGGGATGGCCGGGCGCCCAGCCTGGAAAAGCAGGCGGAGGGCCCGGTGCAGAATCCGGTGGAAATGGCAAATACTCTGTCCAAGGTCGAGGACAAGCTGAACGCCGATCCGAGTTACAAGGAAGAATTCGCGAAGGCGTGGGGATCGCGGCCGATCACGTACGAGATGGTGGAAAAAAGCATTGCCTCATTTGAACGCACGGTAATCAGCGGCAACTCGCCGTTTGACCGCTGGAAGTATGGCCACGATGAGAAAGCCGTCAGTGCCTCGGTGAAGCGCGGATTTGTGGTATTCACTTCAGCTAAGAAAGGCAATTGCGCCGTCTGTCACACCGTGGGTCCGAAATACTCTTTGTTTACCGACAACAAGTTTCATAACGTCGGCACCAGCGTTGATATGGGAGAATTCAAGGATGATGGGCTCTACGCTGTTACTCACATTCCTGCGGACCGCGGCAAATTCAAGACACCCTCGCTGAGGAATATCGCCGCCAGCGCGCCTTATATGAGCGACGGCAGCCTGAAAAACTTGAAGGAAGTCATCGATTTTTACATCGGGGCAGGGAATTCCAACCCCAACCTGGATCCGCAAATTCACGTGCTCGATTTTCTGAGCGGGCAGGAACGGAGCGACTTGGAGGCGTTTCTGAACTCGCTGACGGGAGAGATGCCACCGGACGTTGGTCCCCCGGAAAAGACAGTGTCGAAAAGGTAGACGCAAGAACTAGTTCTGCAGATTAGGGTCTTCGACCGGCTGCGGTGTCGGTAAGGCGATCGGTTTCAGGCTGGTCGCTTTGCGCGGGCCACGCTTGCCCTGGCGCAACGCGTAGAGCGTCAGCCCGACGCGAGTGGTGACTCCCAACTTCTCAAAAACCCGGAAGAGATAATTCTTCACCGTGTGCTCGCTGAGATCGAGTTGCTCGGAGATCTGGCGGTTACTGTAACCTTCCGCGACAAGCAACGTGATCTGCTCTTCGCGTTTGCTAAGTTGGCGTGAACCTGACGACCGCGAAACCACCGGACCATGTTCCACCAGAGCTTCCAGAACAAAATCGAGACCACGGGCGCTCGACCAGACCTGCCCTTCGTGCAGGCACTTGATGCACTTGCACAATGATTCGAAGGAATCCGACCGCGAAAAAACCCCGCGGGCGCCGGCGCGAAATGTTTCCACCACGAGCGTGCGATCCAGAACATCGAGAAGAGTGCCAACACTCAAGTCGGGGTGCAAGTTTCGCAATTGCCGCACAAACCGGATGCTAAGCAGCGGATCTTCTGATAAACCAAGACCGACCAAGGCAACGTCGAAGTGATTTTTCTCGAGCAGTTGCAGGGCGCGCTTGGGAGTGGTGGCTGCCATGGCGTAGTACGTGTCGGTTCGACGCAAAGCAGCGGCCAGCATATGGCAGCTCATCGCCGCAGTATCAGCTACGAGTACCCTGATACGTGTATCCGAAATGGGTAAGGCGATCGAAGGCACTGGGAAGAGCTTGGTATGCCCCACAAGCTTGCGAAATTCTATGAGGCGGAACCCTGTTCTGACAAGGAGTCTAGCGTCTCCGGGGACAAAAATTTAGTGAAACAGTTTGGCGAAAGAGGCTAAATTACGTAGAATCAGTTATCCAGTGAAGTTCGCCAGCTCCGCAGACTGGTTGTGGTCCCTAAACGGTAGACTCTATGACTTTTATCCACTTGTCGGGCCGCGCTGTCCGGAGGCAGATTTATGGTGGCGGGGTTTCCCTGGCGAGGACGGTTCTGTAAATAAAGGTTCCAAAGGGCTTGTCCGCCGGGCAGTGGGCGTGATCAGGCTCGTCAGATATGCTTGAGGAGTGCGGATGAAAGTGGGGAATCGGACATGTA
>Ga0335069_10004403_pt1 | contig 20919 bp, 21 predicted proteins | sample Lox_Sample_11_FD_206714 | JGI IMG/M metagenome (GOLD analysis project Ga0335069, IMG submission 206714) | Soil microbial communities from Loxahatchee National Wildlife Refuge, Florida, United States - Lox_Sample_1.1 | ecosystem: Environmental > Terrestrial > Soil > Wetlands | place: USA...
GATACCCCCACCCGGGATTCTCGCGGACCAGCCGCAGCACCAGGACGCGGATCGAGTGCACGGTGCGCGGCCGGCCCGGGTGCCGGGGCCGGGACCGCCGGGCGTGCCGGCGCGCGACCATATCGCGGTGAGCGGAGTACGGTATCCGGGCGCACCACCAAGTGCAGTCTGTTGAGCACGTTTCTCGGGAGCCGGTGCAGCAGCGCCGCCAGCAACGCCCGGTCACCCGGGGTGAACCGCACCCTGTCCGGACCGAGTTGCCGCTGCAGAACCGAGAGCTGGTGGCACAGCGCGAGGATCTCTGCGTCTTTGTCCCGGCTGCTCATCGGGAGCAGCCGCAGCAGCGCGAACACGTTCGTCATGCCGAGATAGGCCAGTCGCAGCAGCACGGTCCATCACCATGCCACAGCACTCCCCCCCCGGTCGCACGAGCGCCCCACCGGCCGCCATCGCGCGCAACATCGGCCTCACATGCATCGGCTCCCACCAGCATGGATGAGGTTTTCGGCAGGAGCACCGGTACAGCATCGGCTTCCCGGCCCGAACCGACAGCGGCTCGTCGGCGGCCAGCACATGCTTTTCCGCCACCAGTCGGTGCAGGACGGGGGACAGCGTCCCGGACGGGATCATGCCCGCGGGGCTGCCGGCCTCCGCCGCGATGTTGGCGTACGACCGGTCGCCGCCGGCATCGGCTTCCTGATCGGCCGCCTGTTCCACACCGCCGGGGCGTGACCTATGTCCTGGCCGGAGTCCTGACCACCGCCGTATACCTGGCTTCGCTGCTGGCCCACGAACTGGCGCACTCGCTGGTGGCACGCCGTTACGGTGAAGAGCATTACCTTGTGGCTGCTCGGCGGGATCTCCGAACTGGGCGGCCAAGCACCGGGCCCGGGCGCCGAGACGCGGATCGCCGGCGCTGGCCCGCTGACCAGCCTGCTGCTCGGCGTGATCTTCATCGGGCTGGCCGCCCTGGCCGGGACGGGCCATCCGGCGCGCGCCAGCATCCCCGGGGTCCTCTTCACCGCCCTGGCCTACCTCGGGGTCAGCAACGTGGTGCTGGCCGTGTTCAACGTGATCCCCGCCGCGCCGCTGGACGGGGGCAGGGTGCTGCGCGCCGTCGTCTGGTGGCGCACCGGCGACAAGGTGAAGGCCACCGTGTGGGCCAGCCGGGCTGGCCAGGTGTTCGGCTGGATCTGCGTCGCCGGCGGCCTGTACGCCTTCTTCCTCACCCGGGACTGGACCTGGCTGTGGTTCTCGCTGATCGGCTGGTTCCTGGCCGGGTCGGCCACGGCCGAAGCGCAGCAGGCCGTGCTGGCCGGCCGGCTGCGCGGCATCCGGGCCAGCCAGGTCATGACGCCGGACCCGGTCACCGTGCCGGGGTCGATGACGGTCGGCGAGTTCATCGGCGACTACATGTTCCGCGCGCCACCAGGGCTTCCCGGTGACCGGGGACGGCGGGGACACCGTGACCGGGCTGGTGACCCTCGACCGCATCAAGCACGTGCCGGCCAGCCGGCGTGACCGCACCCGGCTCGCGGACATCGCCTGCCCGCTCGCTGACATCGCCGCCGCCTCACCAGACGACTCGGTGGCCGACATCCTGCCCCGCCTCACCGAGTGCGCCGACCGGCGCGCGCTGATGTTCAGCGATGGGCACCTGGCCGGGATCATCACGCCCAGCGACATCACCCGGATGATCGACCGCCTCGGCCTTCTCCGGTCCCCATGACGGCAAGCCAGCACTGAACTGTGCTGGGCGTCTGCCGATGCTCACGCCTTTTCGAGGTGCGCCTGGTCGAGCATCTGACTCAAGGGCTGCCCCCCATGCGGCTGATCAGGTCGTCCTTGCTGACGCCGTAACGCATGCCCCAGTTCTCGAGCTGCTCGATATCCACTGGATCGGGGAGTTCCAGCAACGCCACGTCAGCTAGCTCTGGGAACCCCTGGCGACGCAGACTGTCGGCCACGTACTGCCTGCTGTATACGTAATTCCTGCTGGCTTGCATGTGCTATCTCCAGACTCTCGCCTGACGCCGTCGGCGGCTTGCTGGACGGCGCCGGAATGGTTGGCCAGCGGTCATGCGGTCTCTTATTACTGTGCCGTTCCGCAACTCCGCCCTAGAGGGCAAAGGTCCTTGATTGCTACTGCCGAACGGCCGCAGTGACGCCGGGGCCCTCGCAGCCGGATCCTTCGGCGGCCTCAGCTGTGACCAAGGTCCCTCGACGTGGCGGGCTCGCCGGGGCACTGTGGCTACCAGATCGAACAGCCATCATGGAGGCTTATTCAGGCCATCCGGTAGAAATGCAGGCCAATTACCGCTGAGATGATCGTCGCGAACGTGTCGATGGGCCGCCGGTAATCGGTATGCATGACGCGCCAGTTCTTGAAGTGCGAGATTACCTGCTCGATGACCCAGCGGATCTTGTTGACCTGGGTATTGAGTTCTTTCTGCCAGTCGAGCAACTCGCCGCCAGCAGGCTTCTTGAACGGAGTGATCATATCGTTGCCGATGTAGCCTTTATCGCCGATCCAGTTCCCCGGGTGGAGCGTCAGCAGCACACCAGATTCATTCAGCCCGTAATTGTCGTGGCGGCTGCCGTTGACGGGATCGGAGATCCAGGCGAGCTTCCCGTAAATAGTGCAGGCGACCTGGACTTTCATTCCGGTGGCCTTGTGCTTTCCAGAGTAGAGTTCCGGGTGCGCGGCCCATGACCAGCAGGGAAGCAGGGTTCCGTCCACGATGTACTGGGTGCCTGCGTCCAGTTCGTCCGCCGTGGGAGCGTTGCCTGTGCCGAAAATCTCATCCACCCAGGTGGGAGCGGCGCTGCTTGCCTGCGACTTCTTCGAGACCGTCACCCTAGGCGGCGCCCGCCTGCACGTGCTGGCGGTCATCGAGCACGCCACCCGGCGGATCCGGATCCTAGGCGCGACCCCTCATCCCACTGCGTCCTGGGTCGGGCAGGCCGCGAGGAACCTCGACCTCTGGAAGCGCATCGCCCGGGGCCTCTACGATCGGCAACCCAAGATCGGCTGGCTCCGGCTCGGTGCTCCCATCATCGATCTCGCCATCCATCTCCTGGCCGAGCCCCGAGACTGGATCGAGGAGGACCGACGGCTGGACCGGTTGTTCTGGCTCACCGAGCTCGGTCGTGCCCGGTTCACGGTGGACGCGATCAGCCGCGAGGAGCGGCTGCCCGGGCCGTTCTTCTTCACTCAGGCGGACGAGCTGACGAGCGAGCAGATGGCCGCGCTGAAGCGTGACGCGCCCGACTGGCACACCGCCGTCGTCCACCAGGCAGCACTGCTCAACGTGACCGCGGCCGCCGTCGTGCACTGGGGGAACGACTGAAGTGCCGGAGCCCAGCCGCAGGGAAGCGTCGAAGTCGACCTCACGCCGTTCCGGGCGGCGCTCAGGGTGCCGCTCCACCCCGAGCGACTCCCCTTGGTCAGCGTCGAGCCCGTGACGTTCGCCGACGCCGGGCCCGATGTCGACTGGCCGCTCCTGTGCGTTCTGGGAGATTCATGACGACTAGCAACGCCCTGCGGGACTGGTTGCAACCCGGCGAGGCCTTCGTCTCCTGGCACGTCAATCGCGCGTACGACGAGGTGATCACCGTCGTCGGTGACGCCGACCGGCTCATAGGGTCGCACCGCGTACCCCTGGCTCCGGTGGAAGAACTGCTCCGGCGGCTGGAGCAGTAGATCGCCGCGATGGTCGCGGCGGCGGACACGTCCGCCGGGCCGCTGCCCGGGAGCGAGTTGCCCGCCGTCCTCGGTGAGCTCGCGGCGACGGTCGTACCGGACGCGCTCAAGCAGGTTGCGACGGACACAGATCGCTACCGGCGCCTGATCACCCTGCCCGATGGTCTTCTGAACGGCATGCCGGTCGAGCTTCTCACCGCCGCGGCCGTGGACGACGAGGGGGGGAAGGTTTTCCCCGACGGCGTGGTGGTCGCGCCGAGCGCCTCCGCCTTCGTGCACTGCCGCCGCAAGCAGGCATCGGAACCGCCACGCTCGGCGGCGATCGTGATCGGTGACGCCGACGAGGACATCCAGGCCGAGGCTGACCGGGTCGCCGGCATGCTCTCCATGCCCGTGACGGTCGTGCGCAACGTCGAAGAGCTGACCCGAGACAGCGAACGGTTCGGTCTGCTCTATGTCGCCTCACACGGATTCGCTCCGTCGTCTTCGACACCGGGTGCTGTGGAGACGGACTGGACCATCGCCCTCCCGGGCGGCAACCTCACCGCCGAGCACTTCTACACCGAGACCATCCGGTTGGCGCGCGGCGCGGTTGTCGTATTGAGCGCATGTTCGCTCGGCCGGGTGCTTCCCGGGCCGGCGCATGAGCTGCTCGGGCTGATCAACGCGGTCTTCTACGCTGGCGCGACCAGCGTCCTCGCCGCCCGCTGGGAGGTCCTGACGGAGATGGCCTCGCTCGTTCGCCGGCACCGTCGAGGAGCACTTCACGCGCGGCACAGCGCTGTCTGCGGCCCTGCGGAAGCGGCGCCGGGACGCGATGGCCGACCCGGCGATCTGCGCGTACGTCGAGGGACCGCAGGACCTGCTGTTCTTCGAAGGGCCGTTCGTGCTCTTCGGCGGCGGCTAGGTGCTTGCATTTTTTGAATATGCCCAGGTCGCGTGAGATAAAGGATATTCGGCACCCACGCCCCGCCTGGGGATACCGCCGGGTGCACGGCGAGCTGACCCGCCCCGGTCACGGGGCTGCCAGCCCCGGTCACGGGGCTGCCGGGCGTTTCGGCACTCGCACGAGTTCACCGCGGTCCGCCGGGCTAGCCTTGCATTGCCTGGCTCCCGGGGGCGGCGGGCGGTGCGGGCGGCGGGTCGGGGGGAGCGTTGAAGACGGGCAACGGCTCGTCATCGTCGACCACGATGTGCCCCCGGAACTTCGGCCGGCGGCGGAGATGGCGCGGGGCGGGCATATCGTCGCGGGCGCCGGGTGTCGCCTCACCCGCCTCAATGCGTTGCGTGCCGGCTGACGCGGCATCCTGTGGCGGGGCGTCGCCGTCCTGGTTGGGGTCGTCTGCCACGCTGTCCTCCTGCGGCGGGAAGCTTATCCGAATGGCGGGCGGGACCTGAATGGTGCAGCATCATGAGACTATCGCCGGTAGCCGCATTTCGGACGAGGGGTGGCCGTGGGGATTCCGTCCGACCTGACCGGACTGCTCCTTTTCGTCATCTTGCTGTTGCCGGGTTTCGCCTATAACAGCGTCCGCGCCCGGCGCAGGCCCGACCGGCAGCTCACGGCGCTGCAGGAGACGGTCATCATCGTCACGGCGAGCCTGGCCGCCCTCGCCGCCGCCGGCGTGGTCTTCGCTATCATCCGGGCGCTGCTGCCCGGGGTGACGCCCGACGTCCGTACTGCGCTATTCAGCACGCATGCCTACCTGCAGGCGCACTACGTACGGACAGCCTGGTGGGCGGTTGCGTTCCTGGCGGTGGCCATCCTGGGCGCCGCGGGCGTGGCGGTTGCTCAGGAGAGCCGGTGGCTCCGCCGCAGCCGCTACCTGCGCGGGCTGGCCGGACCGCCGGATCCGTCCATGCAGTCCGGCTGGTGGATCGCGTTCCGCCCGGGTCTGGACGCCGGGTACCAGGTCCATGTGGGCTGCACGCTGGACGACGGGTCCTACGTCTCCGGTCGGCTGCGCAGCTACTCGCAGGTGGCCGAGGACACTCCTGACCGTGACCTGGTGCTCCGCGCGCCCATCATGGTCCGGCCGCGCGGCGCCGCCGAGGCCCGCGAGGTGCCGAACGTCACCTGGATGACTCTCAGTGCCCGGCACATCGTCACGATGGCCGTGACCTACGTCGCCCGGGTCCCCTCATCTCAGCCCCCGCAGCCTCAGTCGCCGCCGGCTCCGGCCCGGCAGCCACCGCCGCCGCGGTCCGTCCCTGCGCCGCCCCCGCCACCGGCACCGCGAGCGACCCCCTCACCTCCCAATAGCCCATGACACCTGGTGACATCCCCGGCGGTGCCGCCGACACGGCCGCCACCGTGTCCGAGAAGGCGGCGCAGGCAACCGCTGGCCTGGTCCCCGGCAGCCTGGACTGGGCTAGGGCGATGGACGAGCTCGCCGAGGAGCTCCTGCACGCTGACTGGCCTGCCGGTGCCGGCGGACCCGCCGGCCGCGCTGTGACTGGGCTCGATGCCGCCATCGGCGTCCGCCGCCTGGCGCTCGGGCAGCTGGACGGCGACCTGGCCGCCACGGCGGGCCTGGACCTGCGCAACAACCTCGCGGTCGACCTCGCTTCCCGCTATCAGGCCGGCGGCGGCCTAGCGGACCTGCTGGAGTCCTGCGCGCTGAGCCGGGAAGTGCTCGCGCGCGCGGCCCCTGGCGACCTGCTGGCCGCCGCCGCGGGCCTGGCCGGTCGGCTGTCGCTGCTCGCCCGCAACCCGGGCTATGAGACCGTGCTCGGCGAGGCCATCGGCCTGCTCGCCGGCACCGTGGAGCAGGCCGGGCACGATGACCCCGCCCGGCCGGTCGTGGTGACCTCGCTGGCCGGCCTTGAGCTGCACCGCTGGCAGCGGGACGGCGACCTGGCCGCCCTCGCGGCGGCGGCGACGGCAGCAGGCACGGCGCTGCGCACCGGGCAGGTCACCGGAGCGACCTCGGGCGCGGTCAACGTCGCCGCCCTGCTGCTCGAGCACGCCGGGCAGGCACACGACCCAGGGGCCCTGCACGAGGGCGAGTCGCTGCTGCGCGCCGTCATCGGCGAGGGGCCGCCCGGCGATGTCGTCGCGGCGCGCGGCAGCCTGGCGGTCGCCCTGCTTACCAGGTTCGATCTCGAAGGCGGCGAGGACCTGCTCGCCGAGGCCATCGATTGGGTCACCGCGGCCATCGACGCCAGGCCGCCTGGCCCGAGCCGGGCCGAGGACCTGTCCACCCGGGCGGCGGCCCGGGCTGCCCTCGCCCGGCTGCGCGGTGACCCGGAGCTGCTGAACGCCGCCATTGCCGACGCCCGCGCGGCGGCCGCCGAGCCCGCGACGCACGCCGCGGACCCGTCCGGCCCGGCGAACAGCCTGGCCATCTTCCTGGCCGAGCGGTATGACCTGCTCGGCGACAGCGTCAATCTGGACGAGTCGATCGCCCTGTACGAGGGCCTGCTCGCGGATCCGGCCGTAGCCGCTGACGCCCGCCCGGCGATCCTGTCTAACCTGGCTAACGGGCTGCTCGCTAGGTTCGACAGGGACCGGGCAGCACGAGATCAGCTCACTCGCGCCCGCGCCCTCGCGGACGTACGGCGTGCCGCCGAGCTGGCTGATGAGGCAATCAGCCGCACGCCGCCCGGCAGTATTCACCTCGCGGCCCGTCATGACACGGCGGGCCGCGCCCGCGCCGCGCTCGGCTACCACCTCGCCTCAGTCGGCGCCCCGGACCCAGGCGGAGCCGCGCAGCAGGGCGAGCTCGCCGAGCGGCACGCCCGCGCGGCGGCCGCCGCGACCCCGGACGGGTCGCCTGACCGGGCCCACTACCTGAACAACTGGGCCATGTGGGTCACCGACCGGTGGGAGCGGACCGCGGACCCGGCGGTGCTGGATGAGGCGATCAGCCTGCTCGAGGCGGCGCTGGCGGCCGTCCAGGGCGATGGGCAGCTGCGCGCCACCATCAGCTTCAACCTCGGCGTCCGGATGCAGGAACGGTTCCAGGCTGCCCGCGGGCAGGGCGAGCCGGACTGGGACGACCTGCAGCGTGCCTGCGACCTGCTCGATGACGTCCTGGCCGCCGGGCTGCCGCACCTGACGGTCCCGGCGGGCAAGCGGCTCGGGGACATCGCCGTGTCGCTGGCCATGTGGCCGCAGGCAGAGCACGCGCTGCGCCTGGCGCTGGCCGCGGCGGGAGACCTGGCCGGGCTGCGGCCGCTGCGGCCAGACAAGCAGCGCGCCCGCTCTGGCGTGCAGGGGATCGGCGCGCTGGCCGCCTTGTGCGCGGCGCGGGCCGGGGACACCGCGGCGGCGGCGCTGCACCTGGAGCAGGCATCGGCGACGCTGCTGGCCGAGTCGCTGGGCGTCCGGGCCGGCACCGTCACGCTCGCCGGCATCACCGCCGCGTGCCGGGCCATGCGCCGGTCCGTGCTGTTCCTCGGCGCCACCCCCGCGGGCGGCCTGGCCGTCCTGGCGGACCCCGACGGAGCATGGCAGGCCACCGAGCTGCCGGACCTCACCAGTGACGCGGTCCAGGCGGCGGCCAGCGCCTTCCGCCGCCAGCTGGCCGCCGCGATGCAAGCGCCGGGAGCGGGGGACGCGGCAGGGGATGATCCGCTGGCCGCCTGCTATGCCGCCGGGGACCGGCTCACCCGGTGGACGTGGGAGACGGTCCTGGCCCCGCTCGGCGGGCTGCTGGCCGGGACCGGGCGGCTCGCTGTGCTGCCGCTGGGCCGGCTGGCCTGGCTGCCGGTCACCGCCGCGGGCCCTGCAGGCTGCCCGCCGGCGCTGGCGCCGCACGAGCCGGTGCTGCTCATCCGCGCGACCGCCGGGCCGGCCATCGCCGCCGGCCCGGCTGCCGGGTCCCGGCCGGGCGCGGCGCCCGGCGACACGGGACCGCGGGTGCTCATCTGGGCCGATACCGGGCCCGGCGACCGGGCGATCCCCCATGTCCTCGACGAGGCCCGCCAGGTCGCCGCCCTGTACCCGGAAGCGCGCACGCGGCTGCACGACCGGCAGGACCAGGACACCGGCACGGCGCCGCTGCGGGGCGCCCGGCCCGGCGTCCCGCCGGGCCGGGCCGGGACCGCGGGACATAGCGCGGCCGAAGCGGCCGCCCTGCTGGCCGGGGCCGACATCATCCACCTGGCCTGCCACTGCGATATCGATCCCGGCTACCCGGAAGACACCGTGCTGCAGGTCGACCCGCCGGTGCGGATGGGCGATATGGCAGCAGGCATCCTGGGCCCGCGGGCCCATGTCGTGCTCAGCGCGTGCGATGCTGCCCTGACCGCGGCGTCGCTGCCGGATGAGGCGCTCAGCCCGGCCGCCGCGTTCGTCCTGGCCGGCGCGGGGACCGTCACGGCACCGGTGTGGCCGGTCGACGACGAGGCAGCCGCCGCCTTCATGGCGGATTATCACCGCCAGCTCGCGGCCGGAACGGAACCGGCCCGGGCGCTCAGCCAGGTCCAGGCCGCCTGGTCCGCCACCCGGCCCGCGTTCGCCTACGCCCCCTGGGTCATCGTCCTGCGCCCGCCCGCACCGGCGCCATCATGACCCCGGACGGCACCCCGGACCCCGGCGGGACGCCCCGGCCCCCGGACCCAGCCCGTGACGCCGTCGACGCCTACGAGCAGACCGGGGACCTCACCGCCCTGCAGCGGGGCATCCAGGTCACCCGCGCCGCCCTGCGCCAGGCCCTGACCGGGGCCGCCGGGAAACGCGCGGACGCCGGGGAGCAGGTGAGGCTGCACACCGACCTCGCGGTACTGCTCGCCACCTACGGCAACGCCGCCGGCGACGGCGGCGCCGCCGGCGAGGGACTGCGGCTGTTCGCCCAGGCCGCCGCCGCGGCCAGCGCGGATGCCGGCCCAGCGGCAGCGCGGGAGACGACCCGGGCCCTGGCCAGCTGGGCCAGCGCACTGGTCTCCGAGCACGACCGGACCGGCGCGCCGGGCCTGCTCACGCAGGCCCGCACGCTGGCCGGGCAGGCTATCGACGCCGCCGTGCCCGGCACCACCGGACGGTCCGACGCGCTGTCGGCCCTCGCGGGCGTCCTGATCCGCGAGTACCAGGACACGGGCAGCCTGCCCGCCATCGACGAGGCCATCACTGTGCTGCGCGAGTCCGTCGCCCTGGCCGAGCGCAGCGACGACCCCGCCCTGGAATCCGGCCCGGACCCCGACCTGGACGCCAAGACCCGCAACCTGGCCGTCGCGCTGAACCTGCGGGCATCGGCCCGCATCCCTGCGGACAGCCGCGATCCGCGCCACGGCCAGCAAGCCCGCGATCCCGAACGGGACCACGCCGAGGCCGTGGCCCTGCTGCGCGCCCTCGCCGGCCGTACTCCCGCGGGATCACCGCGCCGCCCGGGCCGGCTGGCAGCCCTGGCCACCGTACTGCACGACGGGTACGAGGAGTTCGGAACCCCGACCGCCGATGAGGCCCTGGCCCTGACAGCGGAGGCGCACGCCACGGCCCGCGGCCCGGCGCGCGCCGCGTTCGCTGCTGACCTCGCCGCCGCGATGCTCGGCAGCTTCCAGCGCGGCGGCGACAAGGCGATCCTCGACCGTGCCGCCCGCCTGCTGGCCGAGGCCGCCCGGACGCCAGGCCTGGAGGCCCCGGCGCTGGCGGAGCTCGACACGCGGCTCGGCGCCGTGCTGACGACCCGGTACGTGCAGTTCGGCGATCCGGCCGACCTGGACGCTGCCCTGGAGGCGCTCAGCCGGGCCAGGACACGCGATGCCCTGCGCGGGCCCGACCGTGTCCAGGCGGCGTCCGACCTGGGCGCGGCCCTGCACGAGCTGTCCGTCCGGTCCGGGCGGCCCGCTCAGCTGCAGGAAGCGATCGAGGTCCTCGAGGCCGGCCGCCGGGAGGCGGGAAACTCACGGGGGCGCGTCTTCCGTAACTTGCTGGCCAACCTCGGCGCGGTCTACCTCGGCCATCACGAGGTCTTCGGCGACCGGGAGTCGCTGGACAGCGCGATCGGATGCCTCGATGAGGCGGCCACCGGGCCGGGCCGGACGCCGTCGGCCTGGCAGGCCAGCCGGGGCCAGGCCTACCAGGCCCGCTTCCTGATGACGGGCAGCCCGGCCGACCTGGAACGCGCCCTGGCGGCCCTGCGCGAGGCCGCCGCGATGGCCGGCCGCGAGCCGGCCACCCGGCGATCCGCGCTCGGCAACCTCGCCGAGGCACTGCGCCTGCACGCCCTGCTGGTCCCGCCGGAGGGCCGGGCCGCTGCCTGGGCTGAGGCCGCCGGCGCCGGCGAGGCCGCGCTGGAAGGAGCCGCGTTCCCCGACGAGCGGGCGCTGCGGCTGAGCAACCTCGGCGCGCTGCTGATGGACAGCCACGACGCGGTCCCGGATCCCGGAGCCCGCCGCCAGGCCCTCGCCTGCCTGCGCGAGGCGGCCGGCATCAGCCGGCCCGAGGACCCCAGGCGGGCCGTCTACCTCGCCAATCTCGCCTCGGCATGCTTCACCCTCGGCCTGGACGACGGCAGCCCGCCCTCGTCGCCGCCCGCCATCGCCCGGGCCCGGGAACTGCTGCGCGAGGCCGCCGCGACCGCCTCCGCAGCGCCGCAGCACCGCGTCTGGGCGGCCTACACGCAGGCACAGCTCGCCTGCCAGGCCGGCGACCTGGACGAAGGGATCGAGGCGTTCAGCGCGGCCATCGCGCTCATCCCGGAGATGGCAGGCCAGCGCCTAGCCCGCCGCGACCGCGAGCGGCACCTCGCCGGCCTGTCCGAACTGGCGCGAGACGCCGCCGCCTGCGCCCTGCAGTACGGCGACCCCGCCCGCGCGGTGGAATTCCTCGAGCACGGCAGGGGAACCCTGATCTCGGACCTGCTGCGCGACACTGATGACGAGGCCGTCCTGGCCGCCCGGCGGCCCGACCTGGCCAGCCGCCTGCAACGGGCTGAGGCCGGGCTCGCCGCGCTGAACGCCAGCCAGCAGCCCGGGACCGGCACCCGCCGACTGCAGCTCGCCGCCGACCGGTCCGCCGTGATCGCGGAAATCCGGGCCTGCGGAGTGGCGGAGCTGGCAGGCTTCCGGCAGCCGCTGACGCTCGCCGGGCTAGCCCGCGCGCTGCCCGGCCCCGTGGTCGTGGTCAACGTCAGCGAGTACCGCAGCGACGCGCTCATCCTGGCCGGACGCAAGCTCCGCGTCCTGCCGTGCCCGGGACTGACCCCCGCCGCGCTGCGCGGGTACCTGACCCGGTTCGACAAGGCGCTCGCCGGACTGGCCGCCGCGGCCGACGACGCCGCCGCGGACGCCGCGTGGCCAGAACTGCAAGAGGCCTTCCACGCCACAGCCCGCTGGCTGTGGGACATCCTCGCGCAGCCCGTCCTGGACCAGCTGGGCTTGACCGGGAACTCCGGCACCACAGGAGCGGGCGACCTGCGCGACGCCCCCCGGATCTGGTGGGTGCCGACCGGCGAGCTCGCCCGGTTCGCCCTGCACGCCGCCGGCTACCACGGACCGCCGCACAGTCTGGCACGCAGCGTCGCCGGCCGCGTCGTCTCGTCCTACGCGACGAGCCTGACCAGCCTGCGGCAGGCCATCACGTCACGCGCGCCAGAGCACCCGCCAGACGGAGCGGAGCCCGGCGCGCTGGCGGTCGCCATGCCGCACACTCCCGCCCTCGGCCCGGCAGGCGACCTGCCCTGCGCCATGGCCGAGATGGGAGTGGTCGTGCGCCGCTTCCCGGCGGCCGTCACCCTCACCGGGACAGCTGCGACACGGGCCGCGGTGCTCGCCGCCATCAAGAACGCCAGCATCGCCCACTTCGGCTGTCATGCCACGATCGTCCCCGCCGACCCGTCACGCGGACGGCTGCTCGTCCACGACGGGGCCATCCCCATCACCGAACTGCAGGCGCTGCCGGCCTGGCGGCGGGGCCTGGCGTTCCTGTCCGCCTGCGACACGGCCAGCGCCCGCGGAGACATCCCCGACGAGTTCGTCCACCTGGCGTCCGCGTTCCAGGTGATCGGCTTCGAGCACGTCATCGGCACAGCCTGGCAAGTCCCTGATGACATCACCCTCGCGGTGACCGAAGGCTTCTACGCCGCAGTCTGGGACCCCGAAGCCGGCCGGAACGCGGACCCGGCCGCCGCCCTGCACGCCAGCGCCGCCGCGGCGCTGGCAGCCGACCCGCTCAACCCCTTCCCCTGGGCCTACGTCCACTACGGCGCCGACAGCACCACTGGGGATCTTCGGCGAGCGCCATCACCTGGAGGCCGACTTCAGAAAGCCGGATCCCCTGATTGTTCAGCGACCTAGTGCCGTAGCCGTCTACGTTTGCCCTGTTTCCGGCGGGCCAGTTCGGCCTTCTGGGGTTCCCTGCCCTGGCTGGCCGGTTCAGACTGCTGGGTATGGCTGGCCGGGTGCGCGTACGTGAGATCAGCGATGATGAGGGCAATCGCCTGAAACGGATCGTGCGCCGCGGGTCTGGGTCGGTGGTGACCTGGCGGCGGGCGCAGATGGTGCTGTGGTCGGCGCAGGGCATGAGCGTGGCCCAGATCGCCGGGCTGGCTTTTACCAGCCAGGACCGGGTCCGCGACGTGCTGCACAACTTCACCGCCGATGGCTTTGAGTCGCTGTACCCCCGCTACGCAGGGGGGCACCCGCCGGCGTTCACGCTGGGGCAGCGGCGGGAGATCAAGAAGATCGCCAAGTCCAGGCCGGCCGGGCACGGGCTGCCGTTTTCCCGGTGGAGCCTGGCCAAGCTGGCTGACTTCCTGGTCGCCGAGGGGGTGGTCGAGGACATTTCACACCAGGGCCTGCGGGAGCTGCTGCGCGCGGAGAACGTCTCGTTTCAGGCCGTGAAGACCTGGAAGGCCTCCGCCGACCCGGATTACGCGGCCAAGAAGGCCGGGTAGACCACCTGTACGCGCTCGCGGACGGTGAGGCCGCCGCCGGGCCCGGCGACCCGGACGTGGTGTTTTGCCTGGACGAATTCGGGCCGCTGAACCTGCAGCCCCGGCCGGGCCGGCAGTGGGCCCGCCCGGCGGCACCGCCCGCGAGCCGGGCGAGGCACCGCGGCGGCGGATCCGGGCCACCTACCACCGCACCAGCGGGGTGCGGCACCTGTTCGCCGCATTGGAGCTGGGCACCGACAAGATGTACGGGCACATCAAGAAACGCAAGCGGCGCGGGGAGTTCCTGGAGTTCTGCCGCTACCTGCGCAGCCTGCACCCGCCGCAGGCGCGGATCGCGATCGTCTGCGACTTATGCCGAGACATCGGCATAGTGCGACAACTTCAGCCCGCACCTGACCACCAGGAAAGACAGGCGCGTCGGGCGGTGAGCCGCGGCCAGCAACGCCGAGATCGCCTGCATACCCACGAACTCCTCCTGGATGAACCGCCTGGAATGCCAGTTCACCGCGCTGCGCGAGTTCACGCTCAACGGCACCGACCACGCCACCCACCGCGAACAGAACAGCATGATCCGCCGCTACATCGCCTGGCGGAACCGCCACACCTCCGACCCCCACCCCGGCTACGCAGGATTGTCAAGCGGGCAAACGTAGCCTGACGCGGCACTAGCAAGATCGGGGAGAAAGGCATCGGGCAAGGTACCGGCCAGCGGCATCTGCGGACGATCCTGGCCCGGTATGAGGCCCATTACAACGGACGTCGTCCCCATCGCAGCCGCCAGCTCCACCCGCCCCGGCCCGACCACCCTCCCGCTGACCTCTCCCACGAGCGAATCCAGCGTCGGCCCGTCCTTGGCGGCCTTATCAACGAATATGAACGAGCCGCCTAAAAAACCCAGGTCAGGACCGGTGGCCGAGTTCTGGAACCCCACAGGCACCACCGCCCGTTCTGGAGAAGATGCCTGTTTATATCCGAACGGCCGTGGCCGTGCTTGCCAGCGGCAGCTCCTGCGGCTGGGCTGTTCCTTGCAGTTCGCTACTCGGGGCGGCGGAGCAGGCGCCTGGCGAGATCACGGTCGGGATCTTTGTCGCGCTCGTCGCGCAGGAATTGGATGCCTGCCAGGATGGCCTGCCTGGCCTCGTCACGGATCGTGCGGGCAGCCGTGTCGTCGTTATGGTCGGCGAAGCGGGTGGTGTCGATCGGGTCACCGAACCAGAAGTAGAGGCGTTCGGGACGGGGGATCGGGGTCAGCCCGACGCCGCGGACCACCGGCGGCACCGGGAAGCCCGTGATCTTCTTGGCGAGACGGGCCAGCTGGCCGTATACCGGGGTGTCCTGGTCGATGAGCACGTCGAGCATGTCGTCGGCGCCGACCGCCGCAAACGGGACGATCGGGTAGCCGTACTCGATCGCGAGCCGGGCGAAGCCCATGCGCTCCCTCCACAGGAGCTGATAGCTCTGGCCGCGGCGCTTGAAGACCTCGCGCGAGCCGCCGGGGAAGACGAGGATCGTCTCACGGTCGCGCATCAGGGCGCGGACGTTGTCGCGGGTGCCGCGGACCATCCCACCTGCAGCGAGGAGGTCCCGCCAGACGGGGACCTCGTAGTGGGCGTGCTCGCCGAGGGCGCGGACGACGATCCGGCGGCGCTTCCAGATCTCGGCCACCATGAACGGCGCGTCCAGCAAGCCGTAGATGCTGTGGTTTCCGGCCAGGAGCGAGCCATCATCGGGGATATTCTCGATGCCGTAGAACTTAGGGTCGGTGATGGGCCTGAAAGGCTCCAGCAGGGAGATGAGGCGGTCAATCGTCTCCTCGGACGGCGGCTCAGGGATCTCGACGGGGTAATCGGTCATATGCTTCTCACACGTTTCTGTGCCTGGGTGGGATCGCGGGTCAGGCCCGGAAGGCATGGTCTCGTGCTGATCGATGCTGGTGGTGCAGTTCGTTACCCGGGGCGGCGGAGCAGGCGCCTGGCGAGATCACGGTCGGGATCTTTGTCGCGCTCGTCGCGCAGGAATTGGATACCTGCCAGGATGGCCTGCTTGGTTTCGTCACGGATCGTGCGGGCGGCGGTGTCGTCGTTGTGGCCGGCGAAGCGAGCGGTGTCGACCGGCTCGCCGAACCAGAAGTAGAGACGTTCGGGACGGGGGATGGCGGTCAGCCCCACGCCGCGGACCACCGGCGGCGTCGGGAAGCCCATGACCTTCTCGTAGGCCGCGGCCAGCTGGCCGTATACCGGTGTGTTCTGATCGACAGTCACGTCGAGCATGTCGTCGACGCCGACCGCCGCGACCGGGACGATCGGGTAGCCCTGCTCGATCGCGAGCCGGGCGAAGCCCATGCGCTCTCCCCACAGCAGCTGGTACTGCTGGCCGCGGCGCTTGTTGACCTCGCGCGCGCCGCCGGGGTAGACGAGGATCGTCTGATGGTCGCGCATGAGGGCGCGGACGTTGTCGCGGGTGCCGCGGACCATCCCGCACGCGCCGAGCAGGTCCCGCCAGACCGGGACCGCGTAGTGGGCGTGCTCGCCGAGGCCGCGGATGGCGATCCGACGGCGCTTCCAGACCTCGGCCATCATGAACGGCAAGTCGAGGAAGCCGTAGATGGTGTGGTTCCCGACCAGCAGCGAGCCGTCATCGGGCAGGTTCTCGATGCCGTAGAACTTGGGCTGGGTGATGCGCCTGAAAGGCTCCAGCAGGGACACGAGGCGGTCCATGGCATCCTCAGGCGGCAGCTTAGGGATCTCGACGGGGTGATCGGCCATGAGTTCCTCACCTGCTTTCTGTGCGGCGAAGTCTTCATGACAGATAGCGTGCCTGTGCCGGGCCAGGGGCTAAGGTCCCCATTCTGCCCGCCGGGGTCCTCGAGATACGGATCTTGGTTCCTTGTCGTGCTTTCTGCTGGAGACCTGGGCTAACGATCAGTGCAGATAGGGCGGGACTGTGTGGGTCGACTGCGCGGGGTCTGGTGATGGAACGTCATCAACGCGGTTCCCCGCTGGTTCTGTCAATGGCCAAGTTGCGGTCCCCGGTGGTGGCCAGTTAAAAGTCCCCACCCCTCGGGTTGATCAGGTCTTGTTCAGGGTGGTTCCTTTCCTGGCTCTGGCTTCGCGCATGCGGTAGGAGTCGCCATCGGTGACCACGACGCTGGCGTGGTGCAGGAGGCGGTCGAGCAGGCTGACGGTGTCGTCCTGGCCGTCGGCGCAGTGCAGCTAGACCTCATGCAGGACACGGGCGCTGTTCCCGGCCCGCGCGGCGACCTCCGCTGGCGTGCCGCTGGCGTTCAGCCACAGCGACAGGGTGGCATGCCGCAGGTCATAGGGACGGCGGGCGAGCGCGGTGGCGGCCAGGTCCGGGCCGAGCGCGGCCTGGCGGGCGGCGTGCCAGGCGCGGCCGTAGGCGGGCTCGCTGAGCATCCCGCCGCGCGTGCCGCGGAACAGCCGCCCGTCGCCCAGGCGCTGGTGGTCACGCCGAAGACGGCGGCCAACCACATCGAGCACATCTACACCAAGCTCGGCATATCAAGCCGTGCCGCCGCGACGCTCTACGCCACCCAGCACGGCCTGATGGGCGCCTTCGAGCCCGCTGAGCCTTAAGGCCTGGCCGCGGGCCCGCCAGGGCAGCCAGGGTCATCACTGCCCGGGCGCTGAGTCCGGGGCGGCCGGATCGGCGTCCGGCTGTCTCTGGCGCAGAAAGCTGCAGTACCTGATGGCGGCCATGGTCATGACCGGGTTCCTCCGCCGAGCCGCGCGTCCGGGGACGGCACCGGTGCAGGAACCGTAGCGCTGCCCACAATGGCCGGGCTGACGAACCTGAAGACCTTCGGCAGCGTCATATGCTCGGCGCGCGTGACGGTCAGACCAGCTTCCCGGATGGAGTCAAGCGTCGGGCGGTTGCAGTCACAGCCGACCACGAACCGGTTGATCTCGTTCATGCGGTCCTGCGAACGCGCCAGGCGGGTGTCGCCGGAGCGCACGTGCTCGATGAACAGCAGCTGGCCGCCGGGCCGCAGCACCCGGCGCAGCTCGCGCAGCGCCCGCGGCTGGTCGTCCACCCCGCACAGCACCAGCGTCGAGACCGCCACGTCGAAGGTGGCATCCTCGAACGGCAGGTCCTCCGCTGGTGCGCGCAGCACCGTTGCGCCCGGCGCCTGCTCGCCGGCCTTGCGCTCCAGGCGGCGCAGCATCGGGGTCTCGGGCTCGGTCAGGGTCAGCGACTCCACAGCCGGGCCGTAAAAACGCAGGTTCGACCCCGTCCCGGCGCCAATCTCAAGCACCCGGCCGGCCGCGCCGGCCAGCAGCCCTTCCCGCCAGGCACGCAGCCCTGCCTTCTACACCTTGGTCATCTGACGGTCGTACGTCATGGCGAAGAACCTGCTCCGCAGAGTCACGGCTGCCTCATTTCAGCGCAGTGAGATCACTCCTGGCAACGTAACCAAACAGCCGGCACCCGTTCATGAGGCGATTACCTCATTTTCCGGGGGCCAGCGGCTGACGATCCCGCCAGCCCGGCCAGGGTCAGGCCGTCGCGGACCATGGTGATCAGGCCTCGCCCGCTCGCCCAGCTCAGCGGCCAGCGCCACTGCCGTACGAGTCACCGCTCGCGCCTGCTCATCTGGATCGCCGCTCACTCCGGTTCGGTGGCGTCCGGAATCCCGTCGGAGATGATCAGCAGCGGGGAGGCCAGGCCGCGGTCCTTGAGATCGGTCAGGAAGTCGTGCCAGGCGTCGGCGGACTCGCCGGCGCCGGGGGCCAGGCCGATGAACGCGGGCTTGCCGCCGGTGGTGATGCCCCAGGCAGCCAGCACGGGCCCGGCCGGGGAGCCGGGATGCATCCGGAAGAAGCTGGCGTCCAGGAACAGGTAGTCCAGCGTGATGCCGTCCAGCCGCCGCTGTGCCCAGGCGGCGTACTCGTCCTTGATCTGGCCGCAGATCACCGACACCGTGGACTTGGAGATGGCGGCCTGATCACCCAGCGCCTCGGCCAGGGCCGCCTCGACGTCCCGGACGGACAGGCCGCGCACGAACGAGGCGATCACCAGCGTCTCCAGCGCGCTGGTCTTGGTGACGTGGCTGCCGGACAGCCGGGACGCGAACGCCTCGGTGGTACCGCGCAGCTTCGGCCGGGCCAGCAACTGCGCGCCGAGCCGGGCCACGTCTTCCAGGGTCTCCGGCAGTTGCTTGTCCTGAGCGAATAGCTCGTCGATGTGGCCGCGGATGCGCTCGGTAGGGGATACTCGGTGTGGCATGGGCGTAGGTCCTTCCCTTCGATGACTTGGCCGTCTTGAAGGGAACCTACGCCCGTCTCGTCATTTGCACCCGGATCCGGACGTCACCCTCCGGTTCCAGCGATGTCAGTTACACCTCAGCCACATGGCTCATCACCGCCCGCAAGCGCCCAGCCCCCGCAAATGCCTGACCGGGACAGTTCCTCACCAAGGCTGCGGACCTCGGATTCCACGTCATCGGCCTGAGCTACGACAACTCCGTCGCCGTGGCCCTGCGGTGCCGCAACGACCTGTCGTGCTACGCGACGATGCACCCGTCGTGTGTCAGCTTGTAGCGCTGTAGACCGGCGTGTTGCGGCATCCACGGACATATAGCGGACGGCTTCCGCGGCTGTCGCGCGGTCGGTATAACCGGTGGCTTTCCACGGACGGCCACGGACGCGCCGCCGCTGGCGGCGTGTCCGGGCTTGACGCGTGCCGCTGAGTCGGGCGTACATGCCCGTGTGTCCGCTCCGCCTCTGTGATCGCCCGGGGACGAGGGCGGACCGGGGGGGCGCTGATGGCTGGGACGGTGGTCCGTGAGACCGCGACGCTTGCCGGGCGGGCGGAGCGGGCGCGGGTCGTACGCCCGACGACGTGGCCGATGCCGTGGCCGTCCGGGTGCAGCGCAAGCGCCTCGTACAGTCGGGAAGCCACCGCTACATCGCAATCCTCGAAGAGGCCGTGCTGCGGCAGGTCATCGGCGATGCGGAGGTCATGGTCGGGCAGTTCGGCTACCTTCTGGAGGCGACGACCTTCCCCACGCTGTCACTCGGAGTGATCCCCTTCGCGGTCACCGGGCGACCCGTCTGGCCGCTGGAAGCCTTCACCGTCTTCGACGACACCCGCGTCTACGTCGAGCGGCTGTCCGCCCAGGTCACCATGACGACGTCGAGCGAGATCGTGCTGTACGCGCGGGCCTTCGAGAAGCTGTCGGGGCTTGCCGTCTACGGCGACGAGGCATGGGCGCGGATCACGGATGCCATCGGGACTTTCTGACTTGTCGGCAAGTTTCCGCAAGTTTCTTCCCCTGCCAGTCCTCGATCAGGCAGTCTCGGACTACGCTCCCGCTCAGTTTGCGGATTTGCGGGCGGGCGGCCGACCAGTCGCGGCGCAAGCGAGAGGCCAGGAACATGCGCGCCCTCACCGAGGCAAGACCAGTTGAGCTACGAGAGGCCCGCGACGCGGCGGACATGCTGATCAGCGAGAGGTTCCGCAGCTCCCTGCCGGCGGTGCTTACGGTCCGGTCGGGTTACCCGCACCCGTGTAGCGACCCACCCGGCGCGGTCGCGGGGCCGGGCCAGGTCGTCGCGGCCCCGGGTTCCGCCGCCGGGATGGCGGCCGATCGCCTCGATCGCGGCGGGGTCGTCGATGGGGGTGTGCGAGTCGTCCGCGAACGGCAGGCCGGGATCGGATGGTCGGTGTTCTGGACCCAGTCGCTGGTCTTTCGCTACCAGTAAACCCGCGCCCGAGGCGGCGGGGGCGGGGAGGCGCGTTGTGCGCCTCCTCGCGCGCTCGGGTGCTGGTTACTTGGTGATGATCACCGGAATGGAGTTCATGCCGGTCACGATCTGGGTGGTGGTGCGGACCTGCTTGGTGACGGCCGGCTTGCTGCCCGGCTTCCCGCGTGCCGGGCCGATGGTCATGGTCGCGATCAGCTGGTCGTTGCGTGGCTGATGGCCAAGGGCCTGGAGGATCTGGCTGAAGTTCTTGGCGCCGCCCGCGGTGCCGCACGCGCCGGGATTGAACAGGCAGAACGTGTTCTCGGAGAAGGCTGACGCGCCGCCGACGACCACGAAGACGCCAGTGCTGCCGGCCCGGTCGGCGGGGATCCGGTAGGTGAAGTCGAAGCTCCGGAGCGGGCCGCGGTTTTTGAAGGGGGCGAGCCGGACGCGGAGCTGGACACTACCGCCGGCCCTGACACGGATCGGCGTGCCGGAGTTCACCTCGACGTAGGTGTTCGCGCCGGTCTTGCGGAACACCTTGTCGATTCGGTACTGGCGGAAGAGCTCATCGGCGGAGGCCGTGATGGTGACCTTGGAGAAGTGGACCTCGGCGAATGGCTGCTGCTGGATCAGCGAGAGGAAGTTGAGCATCTCGGAGATGGAGGCG
>Ga0335069_10004405_pt1 | contig 20914 bp, 20 predicted proteins | sample Lox_Sample_11_FD_206714 | JGI IMG/M metagenome (GOLD analysis project Ga0335069, IMG submission 206714) | Soil microbial communities from Loxahatchee National Wildlife Refuge, Florida, United States - Lox_Sample_1.1 | ecosystem: Environmental > Terrestrial > Soil > Wetlands | place: USA...
GGATAGCCGGCGCCATCCTCGATCGTCACGAAAACGCGCTTGTTGGCGAGTTGGCCGCGAGGCCCGAGATCGAAAGCATGGATCACGCGTTCGAGCGTGTCGGTGTGATACAGCGTGCGGCCGTCGGGGCTGAAGGCCGGGCCGTTGGTGATGACATAGCCCGGATCGATCTCGCGCGGGCCGCTGTCTTCCAGGCGGTGCAGGCAGCCGCTCGGATGCTTCTCGCCGTCGTCCATCGACCCGAACCAGAGATAGCCCTGGCCGTCGACCGCGCCGTCATTGAGGCGGTTGCCCGGCTTGTGCCTCTCTACTGTGTGGCGCAACGTGAACGTTCCGGCGGCGGGATCAAAAGTGTGAAGTCCCGTCATCAGGCCGGCAATGAACTGCCCGTTGGGAAGGGGCGCCAGAAATCCCGGCGGGGCCGGCGCCGTCCAGCTTCGCCCGCGCGCCGTATTTGGATCGAAGCGATGGATGCGCTTCTGCTTGATGTCGACGAACCACAGTCCCTGATCGCGCGGCCACCACAGCGGACCTTCCCCGAGCTCGGCCTCGACGGCCCATACGCATTCGGGCTTCGGACTCATCGCCAGCCGGCGTCGATCCAATATTCGTGGCCGGTGCACATGCGTCCGTTCTCCGACGCCAGGAACAGCACCAGCGCGGCCACGTGATGCGGCTCGACACGCTCCTTGATGCATTGCTGCTCGACGATCTCGGATTCCGCAGCGGGCGAATACCATTTCATCTGCCGCGGCGTGCGCACATTGCCGGGAACGACCGCGGTCACCGCGATGCCGTCCCGGCCGAGCTCGCGCGCCAGCGCGCGCGTCATGCCTTCGATGCCCGCCTTCGCGGTTTCGTAGAGCACGAGATCGGGAAGGCCAAGATGCCAGGAGATGGATCCGAAATTGATGATGGCGCCGCCGCCGCGCGACTTCATGCCGGCCGCCGCGGCCTTCGCGCAGAACAGCATGTGGCGGAGATTGACCGCCATGCGGTCGTCCCAATAGGCGGGCGTGATGTCCGCGAAGCGATGGCGGTCGTCATTGCCCGCGTTGTTCACGAGGATATCGATGGGGCCCGTCTTCTCGAAGAAGCGCGTGACCGCATCGATCTCGCGCAGATCGCATTTCTCGAAGCTGGGCGGTTGCGGCGACGACGCAAGCTCCTGGGCCACCGCCTTGCCTTCTTTTTCCAGGATGTCGAGGAAGAAAACCTTCGAGCCCTGCTGCGCGAAGGCGGCGACGATGGCGGCGCCGATGCCGGAGGCGCCCCCGGTCACCACGACGCGTTTGTCCTTGAGACAAGGATAGATCGCAGAAATCATGTCGCCCTTCATGCCCAGGTATAGGCCGTCTTGGTCTGGGTAAAGAATTCGATCGCCGCGAAGCCCTGCTCGCGTGCGCCGTAACTTGATTTGCGTGAACCGCCGAACGGCACGTGGTAATCGACGCCTGCCGTCGGCAGGTTGACCATCACCATGCCTGCGCGCGCGGCGCGCTGGAAATGCCGTGCGTGTTTGAGCGAGCGGGTGCAGATGCCCGCCGACAATCCGAACTCGCCCGCGTTCGCGGTTGCCAGCGCCTCGTCGTAATCCTTCACGCGGATCACACTGGCGACGGGCCCGAAGACCTCTTCGCGATTGATGCGCATGGCCTGCGTCGTGTGCGCGATGACGGCGGGGCTCATGTAATAGCCGGGCTTGGCGAGCGTCAGCCGCTCGCCACCGCCCAGCAGCTTGCCGCCTTCGCTGACCGCAATGTCGACATAAGAGAGGTTCTGACGCAGTTGCTGCTCGCTGACGGCCGGTCCCATCTTCGTATCGGGATCGAGCGCGTCGCCAACCTTGAGCGCCGCGGCTTTCTCCGCCAGCGCCTGTACGAACTTGTCGTGGATGCCTTCTGTGACGATGAGCCGGCTCGAGGCCGTGCAGCGCTGCCCGGTGGCAAAGAACGCGCCGTCGAGCGCACACATCACCGCACGATCGAAGTCCGCGTCATCAAGGACGACCAGCGGATTCTTTCCGCCCATCTCGAGCTGGACGCGCGCCTGTCGCTTGACGGCGCCTTCCGCGACGCGTGCTCCGACCGCCTGCGAGCCGGTGAAGGAAATGCCGTTCACGTCCGGATGATTGACCATCGCCTCGCCGACGCGGCCGGGACCGAGCACCATGTTGAACACGCCGGCCGGCGCACCGGCTTCGAAGATGATGTCGGCGAGCGCGGCGGCCATCGCCGGCGTCGGCCCTGCAGGCTTCAGCACCACCGTGTTGCCGAAGGCGAGTGCCGGCGCCGTCTTCCAGGCGGGGATCGCAATCGGAAAATTCCACGGCGTGATGAGGCCGAAGACGCCGACCGCTTCGCGATACGTCGCGGCATCGACGCCGGGCCGCGTCGATTCCATATTTTGCCCGTGGCGGCGCAGCGCCTCACCCGCAAAATATTTGAAGATGCGGCCCGCGCGCGCGACCTCGCCGATGCCTTCCGGCAAGGTCTTGCCTTCCTCGCGCGACAGGAGCCGCCCCAATTCCTCGCGGCGCTTCAGGATGGTGTCGCCGACCCGGTCGAGGACGTCGCTGCGCACTTCCGGCGACGCCTCGGACCAGGCGGGAAACGCCTTGCGCGCCGCTTCGACGGCTGCGTTCACTTCCGGCGCGCCGCCATCGGGATAGCGCGCGACCACATCGCGCGTGTCGGAGGGATTGAGGCTTTCGTGCGGCGTCTCCGCCTTCACGCGTTCGCCACCGATATAGTGCGTGAGATTATCCGTCATGGCCGCTCACCGCCGAGGAGCCCCCGCGAAGCCAGATTGCGCATCAGCGCGGCGATACCGAATGTCCACGGCGCCGCATCCTTCGAAACCGTGACGCGATTCTCGAGGACGCCCAGGCTTGGCGTCGAGACGCGCACGATATCGCCGACCTTGTGCGTGAAACCGCGGCCGGGCTCGTCGCGATCCTGGGTCGGCGCAAAGAGCGTGCCGAGGAACAGCACGAAACCGTCGGGGTAGTGATGCTCGCTCATCGCCTGGCGCACGAGCTCCAGGGGATCGCGGCTGATCTCGGACATCGTGCTCTTGTCCTCGAGGCGGAAATTGTCGGGGCCCTGCACTTCGAGGGAGACAACGGCCGAGCGCACGCGATCCAATGCGAAATTTTGGTCAAACAGACGAATAAACGGACCGATCCCGCAGGATGCGTTGTTGTCCTTCGCCTTGCCGAGGAGAAGAGCGCTGCGGCCTTCGAAATCGCGCAGGTTCACATCGTTGCCCAGTGTGGCGCCCAGCGTGCGGCCTTTGCTGTCGCAGACCAGTGCGATTTCGGGCTCGGGATTGTTCCAGGTGGAATCGGAACGGATGCCGATGTCCTCGCCCCAGCCCACCGACGAAAGCACCGGCGACTTGGTGAAGATCTCCGCATCGGGACCGATCGCGACTTCCAGATATTGCGACCAGAGACCATCAGCGATCAGCGCAGATTTGAGCTTCGCGGCATCCGGCGAGCCCGGCTTCACATTGCGGATGTCGGAGCCGACGCGATCCTTCAAGGCGTCGCGAATGGCTTGTGCCTTTGCAGAGTCACCACGTGCGCGCTCTTCAATGACGCGCTCGACCGCCGAAACGGCAAAGGTCACGCCGGCGGCTTTGATGCACTGCAAGTCAACCGGCGACAGTAGACGGACATCGCTTTTGCCGTCCCAGACGCGCCTGAAGGAAAAGTCCTCGAGATCGCCCAGATCTTTTCCCGACGCGGTGCCGTCCCAGAGTTCGAGAAAGCCCGATACGGTCGGCGCGGTCGCGGATACATCGAACATGCGTCCGTCGCGCACGAGCACCGGGGTGGGCCCCGCGCCGCAGTCGATGCGCCCAAGCAGGGTTGCCCTCCGCCAGTCGCCGGGCAGAAATTCAGGCATTGCTGCGGTCAATGGACATGGCGTTCATGGTCCCCTCCCAGCCGGGGCGCCCCACCCGGTCTTGGTTTTGGTTGCGCTACCAAACGCAGCACCGCCGCCGCTTGTCAAGCCCGAAGGGTCCGCTTGCCTTTCGCCGGCTGGGCGGTCAGCCGCGACGTGGATTCACGCGGCACGATCGTGAACTCGGCAAGCTTGTGAAGAATCTCCGGCGCTTCGCCGGCGCGCTTGCGGCGGATTTGCTCAAGCAGCAGCTTCACCGCTTCCCGCGCCATCTGCGCAATCGGTTGACGCACCGTCGTGAGTGCCGGCCATACCGTGGTGGCCAGCGGCGTATCGTCGAATCCGGCGATGGTGAGGTCGCGCGGCACATCGAGGCCCATGCGATGTGCCACGGCGATGGTGGCGGCCGCCATGTCGTCATTGCTGGCGAAGATCGCCGTGGGCCGCTTCGGCGCGCGCAGCAAGGCTTCCGCTGCTTCGAGACCGGAGCGATAGGTGAAATAGCCCTGCGCCGCCTGCTTCGGCGCGACTTCCAGCCCGGCTTCCTCCATGCCCGCGAGAAAGCCCTTGTAGCGCTGCTCGCTGGCCGTCTGGTTCGGGTGGCCGATGATGAATCCGATGCGTGTGTGACCGAGCGCGATGAGCCGCTTCGTCATCATATGCGCGGCTTCAAAGTCGTCGATGCTGATCGACGAGAATTCGGCCGCGGGATGGCCGGTTGCAACTACGACGCCGGGGAGTTCGGCTGCGAGCACCGCCTGTTGCGCTTCGACAGAGTCGCACAAAGGCGGCGGCAGGATAATTCCGTCCGCCCCCGCATTGGCAAGACGTTCGATCGCCGCGCGTTCGGTGTCGGGGCCGTCGCATTTTTCGATCGAAAGCTGACAACCGGAGAGGCTCGCCTGCTCGAGGCTGCCGACCAGAAACTCGCTCAAGTAAGCCGCGCTCGGATTGCTGTAGAGAAGGCCAATACGCGTGGCATTGGCGCCGGCCAGGCTGCGCGCGGCCAAGTTCGGCGAGTAATGCAGCGCCTTGATCGACGCGGCCACTTTCGCGCGCGTGGCTTCGCGCACATTGCTTTCGCCGTTGACGACACGGGAGACCGTCATGGGCGAGACGCCGGCATGACGCGCGACTTCGTGGATCGTCACCGATTTGCCGCCGCGGCGGCTCGTCTTTTGCGCCATTCCCGTCCCGTCTCCTGCCGGACGAAGCTACCTTCAACGGCGCAAGCGGAAAACCGCCCCGCCCTGCCCGGTTGTGCGTAGGGCGCCGGTGATAGCGCTCCCGCGCTTAACGTTCAGCTAGCAGAGCGTGAAGAACCATTCAAATGGCAAAAGCCTCAGCGGCTCTTCGGTTTGGGCGCTGGCGCCGCGGACCATTTCAGCCGCGCCAAGGATCCAGGGCGCAGATCCACGCCCATCATCGCGCTGATGGCGAGGCCGAAGAAGCTCGAACGGCTCATGCCAAGGCGGGCCGCAGCCTCGTCGGCGCGGGCGAGCAGGTGTTTCGGCAGGTAGATGTTGACCCGTTCCGACGGGTTCGGAGGCTCCACGCCGACGACGAAAAACGCGACCAAGCGGGAGCCCTTCGGCAAGACAATAGTCTCGAACGGCGTCGGCTCGGGCAGCGCCTTGTCGCCCTCGGCATAAGCGTAGATCACCGTAGCGAGCTCGTGCTCTGCCTTTTCGATCGCTTCCTCCTGCGAACGGCCGGCGGCGACACAATCGGGAAAATCGGGAAACCAGGCGCCGAACGTGCCCTTCGCCCCCTTCTCGAGGACGGCCGGATAAAAGCGCTTCGCCATGCTGGACTCCACGTGTGGGTTTTGACACACTCATCGAACAGTGTGTCATTCGACACAACCTAGCGCGGAAGAGACCGCACGGGAAAGGGATAGGAGTCATGACCGAAGCCGAGCTCGCCATCGTCCGCCGGGCCTTTGCCATGCAGGTGCTGGGCGCCGTCGGCGTCGACAATCCGCGCCTCGAAGCGGCGCTCGCGGGCATCAAGCGCGAGGACTATCTGGGCCCCGGTCCGTGGCAAATCTTCCGCTGGGGCGCAGCCTATCGCCCGACGCCGTCGGCCGATCCGGTTTATCTTTACACGGATGATGTCGTGGCGATCTGGGCCGAGAAGAAGATCAACAACGGCCAGCCGTCCCTGCACGCCCATCTGATCAACCAGGCGGCTCCGGTCGAAGGCGAGCATGTCGTCCATGTCGGCACCGGCGCGGGCTATTTCACGGCGCTTCTCGCCGAGATGGCCGGCGCAACGGGACGCGTCACGGGTATTGAATTCGAGCCGACGCTCGCGGAACGTTCGAGGCAAAACCTTGCGAGCCGTCGGAATGTGAACATCGCGCAAGGCGACGGCGCGTCGGCGGCGTTCGAGCCCGCCGACGTCATCTATGTCAACGCGGGCGCCACGCGGCCGGCGGACAACTGGCTTGATCGGCTGAAGGACGGCGGGCGCATGATCCTGCCGCTGACCACCGACAAGAACTTCGACCAGATGGGCCGCGCGCCGCATCAGATGGTCGCCCAAGGCGCGGTCCTGCGGATCGAACGGCGCGGCGAAGATTTCTTCGCCAAGTGGATTTCGGCTGTCGCGATCTTCCCCTGCGCCGGTGCCCGCGACGAGGTGTCCGAGAGGGCACTGGCCGAAGCCCTCGCCCGCGGCCGGCTCAACGAAGTCACGCGCCTTTATCGGCACGAAAACGTGCCGGACGAGGATTGCTGGCTGAAGGCGCCCGGATGGTGTCTGGCGTATCGCTGACCCGACGATCGCGGGATTACGCAATAAGTACCGCATTTATTCTGCTTGCCGGTTTTGATCAAAAGGCGTACCATTTTTGTTATAATTCATCCTTGCGCCCGGCGCTCGTCAGAGCCGTCGGGTTTTTTGTTGCCCGCTTGAACGTCGCGCTCCAGGAGTCTGTTACCGTGCAAATTGCGTGATCCTGGCGCGATCGATGTTTTTGCTCACGCGCTATCGCCTTGCCGCCATTCACGGAATCGGAAAACGTCGATGTTCTGGCCAAAAAAAATACGCTGCAAACCACGTGACATCAGGCAATTTGCGGCGACCGGATTTCTCTGAAAAAACGAACGCGCCATGACTTACCGCTCCCTCCGCGACTTCATCGCCAAGCTCGAAGCCGAAGGCGAGCTCGTGCGCGTGCGCGAGCCCGTCTCGACCGTGCTTGAGATGACGGAGATCCAGACGCGTCTTCTCGCCGAAGGCGGGCCGGCGGTCATTTTCGAGAATCCGATCCGCGCCGACGGCACGCGGTCCGACATGCCCGTGCTCGTCAATCTGTTCGGCACGGTGAAGCGCGTGGCGATGGGCGTCACCATGGGCGGCGTCGAGCGGCGCGACGGACGCGCGTTGCGCGAAGTGGGCGAATTGCTGGCGCAACTGCGTCAGCCCGAACCGCCGCGCAGCCTTTCCGAAGCAATGGATTTGCTGCCGCTCGCGAAGACCGCGATGTCGATGAAGCCAAAAACCGGCGGCGGCATTTTTAGCGGCACGCCGGCGTGTCAGCAGATCGTGCTCAAAGGCGCCGATATCGATCTCTCGAAGCTGCCCATTCAGACCTGCTGGCCGGGCGAGCCCGCGCCGCTGATCACCTGGCCGCTCGTCGTCACCAAAGGTCCCGGCGAAGCGCGCGAGGACAATTTCAATCTCGGCATCTACCGCCTGCAGGTGATCGGCAAAAATCAGACGCTGATGCGCTGGCTCAAGCATCGCGGCGGCGCGCAACACCATGCGCGCTGGCGCAGGGAGAAGCGCGAGCCGCTGCCCGCTGCGGCCGTCTTGGGCGCCGATCCCGGAACGATCCTCGCGGCCGTCACACCGGTGCCCGACACGCTGTCGGAATATCAATTCGCGGGCCTGCTGCGCGGACAGCGCGTCGAGCTGGCGCCCTGCGTGACGCAGCCCCTGCTTGCGCCGGCGGAAGCGGAAATCGTGCTCGAAGGCGAAGTCTCGCTCAGCGATTATCGCGATGAAGGGCCCTATGGCGATCACACGGGCTACTACAATTCCGTCGAGCAATTCCCTGTCTTCACCGTGACGGCGATCACCATGCGCCGCGATCCCATCTTTCTGTCGACCTTCACGGGACGGCCACCGGACGAGCCGTCGATCCTCGGCGAAGCGCTCAACGAAGTGTTCATTCCGCTGCTGACGCAGCAATTCCCGGAGATCGTCGATTTCTGGCTGCCGCCGGAAGGCTGCTCTTATCGCATCGCGGTCGTCAGTATACGGAAGGCTTACCCGGGCCACGCCAAGCGCGTGATGATGGCGGTATGGTCTTACCTGCGCCAGTTCATGTACACAAAATGGGTGATCGTCGTGGACGACGACATCGACGCGCGCAATTGGAAAGACGTGATGTGGGCGATCTCCACGCGCATGGATCCGGCGCGCGACATCACGCTCGTCGAAGGCACGCCGATCGACTATCTCGATTTCGCCTCGCCCGAGTCCGGTTTGGGTTCCAAGATCGGCCTCGATGCGACCGACAAATGGCCGCCGGAGACCAAGCGCGAATGGGGCCGCGAGATCCGCATGGACGACGAGATCGTGCGCACCGTGACGGAGAAATGGGCGCGATTGGGACTGCCGGGGTCGGGAAAGCCTATCTGGAAATAGAGCGCGCGACGGGAGACGCACGATGAAGAAAGAACCGTTTCCCGTTTCCAACATCCGCCGCTTCCTCGAGCCGGGCCCCATTGTGCTAGTCGGCTCTCACTGGAAGGGCCGGGACAATCTGATGACGCTCGGCTGGCATGTCGTGCTGGAATTCTCGCCGTCGCTCGTGGGGCTGATGATCTCGAGCGGCAACCACACATTTGAAATGGTGCGGCAGAGCAAGGAGTGCACGATCAACGTGCCGACGCTGCCGCTGATCGACAAGGTCGTCGGCATCGGGAACTGTTCGGGCGCCGATACCGACAAGTTCGAAAAATTCGAGCTGACGCGCGCGGACAGCCGCGAAGTCGAGGCGCCGTCCGTCGGCGAATGTCATGCGAACCTCGAGTGCCGCCTTGTCGAAGACAAGCTTGTTCCAAGCCTCAACTTCTTCGTCTTCGAAGTTGTCGCCGCGCGGGCCGCGCCGCGCCCGAAATACCCGAAGACGTTCCACTACTACGGCGAAGGCAAATTCATGACCGCGGGGCCGGTGGTCGATCGCAGCCGGCTGTTCAAGCCCAGCATGTTGTTGTGATGCGCGCCGCGTCCATTCTTCCGGTTGTAGAAACGCGTTGATCCGCGCGCACCATCAAATTCGTTGTATGGGTTCGGTGGCTTTTGAAGCGCTTGCGTGTTTATGTTTCTGCCGGAGGGAGCGTCCATCTTTCAGAGGGGTACGCTCATGCGTTCTTCGAGACTTCTCATCGGCGGCATGGTCGCGGCCGCCTTGGCCGTTGCGCCATTGGCCTCGGCGCAGGCCGGATGGCACGGCCATCACGGCTATTACCGACATGGCGGCTGCTTCATTATCGGCTGCGTCGTCGGCGCGGTCGTCGGAACCGCCGCCGCGGTCGCCGCGGCGCCATTCGTCATTGCCGGCGACGTCCTGTCCGGTCCACCACCGCCGCGCCCCTATGGCCCGCCGCCGGGGTATTACGGCCCTCCACCGCCATCCTATTACGGCCCAGGAGGCTATTACGCACCTCAGGGATACGGCCCGCCGTCAGGCTACGGCCCGGCCTATGGGCCTGGACCGGGCTATGGACCGCCCCCGTCGGAGTATGAGTACGGCCCGCCGCCGGGCTGACCCCTTGCGGAAAAGCGCCCTGCGATGCCCGCCGGGCGCTTTTCGTCGCACGTCCAAAGCGGCGGCCCTTTGTCGGCCAGCGTCCGCTTGACCACCCTCAAAATCCCCCTACACATGGCCCGCCTTCGGAGGGGTTCGGTCGATGTCGATGTCGTGGTCGCTGCTGACGCAGTCTTCGCTTTACGCGTTCGGCCTTTACACGGCGCTGAACGCGCTGATCATGCTGGTGCTCAGCATGCTCGTCGTGCGCGCCCGTGTGGCGACGCAGACGGAAATCGGCGACGGCGGCAAGCCCGCGATGGCGGCGCCTCTCAGAGCGCATGCGAACAACGCCGAATATGTGCCGATGGCGCTTCTGCTGATGTGGGGTCTGGCGACGCCGCTCGGCGCCACCATCTGGCTGATCCACGGCATCGGCATCCCGCTGACGCTGGGCCGTATCCTGCATGCCATTGGCCTGTCGCGTTCGACCGGCGTCTCGACATTCCGGTTCCTCGGCATGGTTCTGACGTGGATTGCCTATATTGTGGGGATCGTGGGCCTGTTCTACGGCGTTTTCTTCGTGCAACCGACCGCGTCCTGATGGTGGCGAAGCAGTACGATCCGCAAGATGTTCTCGAGAAGCTGATCCGCGCGGCGAAAGCCGCAGGCGCGGATGCGGCGGATGCGCTGGTGGTCGAGAGCGTCTCGTCCAGCGTTTCCTACCGCCTCGGCAAGCTCGAGGATGTGGAACGCGCCGAATCCGCCGATCTCGGCTTGCGCGTTTTTGTGGGCGAGCGCGTCGCGTTCGTATCGTCGACGGATCTGAGCCCGCGGGGTGTCGGCGAATTGCCGGAGCGCGCGGTCGCAATGGCGCGGCTTGCGCCTGAGGACAAGTTCGCGGGCCTTGCGCCTGCCGATCGGCTCGCCAAAACCTATCCCGATCTCGACATCGAGGATCGCAGCGAACCCAGCGCCGATCTTTTGATCGAACGCGCTCGCGCCGTCGAAGGCGCGGCCATGGAAATAAAAGGCATCACCAATTCCGAAGGCGGCGGCGCGAGCTTCGGCCGCTCGGCGATTGCACTGGCCACCAGCACCGGATTTTTCGGCCGCTACGCGGCCACGAGCCACAGCATCGGCGTATCTGTCGTCGCGGGCGAAGGCACGGGCATGGAGACCGACCATGACAGCGCCAGCGCACGTCACGCGGTCAACCTCGAATCCCCGGAACTCGTCGGCAGGCGCGCCGGCGAACGGACGGTCGCACGCCTTAATCCGCGCAAGATGAAATCGAAGGCGATGCCCGTCATCTACGATCCGCGCGTGTCCGCCGGCATCATCGGACATTTCGCGGGCGCCATCTCAGGCGCGTCGATCGCGCGCGGCGTGAGCTTCCTCAAGGACAAGATGGGGCAAGCGGTGTTCGCGCCGAATATCACCATCATCGACGATCCCCATCGCCTGCGCGGGCTCAGATCGAAACCGTTCGATGGCGAAGGCGTGCGCAACAAGCGCACCGCGCTCATCGAAGGCGGCGTATTGAAAACCTGGCTCCTCGACTGCGCCAGCGCGAAGCAGCTGGGCCTGCAGACCACGGGACATGCGGCGCGCGGGACGGGCGGACCGCCCTCGCCGTCCACGACCAATCTCTACATGGAGCCCGGCAAGGTCGAGCCCCACGTTCTCATGGAAGATATCCGCGAAGGCTTTTACGTCACCGACCTTATGGGCATGGGCGTCAATGGCGTCACCGGCGATTACAGCCGTGGCGCGGCAGGCTTCTTCATCGAGAACGGCAAAATTTCCTATCCGGTCGCCGGCATCACCATCGCAGGCAATCTGAAAGACATGTTTCTCCATCTCGTGCCCGCCAACGATCTGGTATTCCGCTACGGCACGAATGCGCCGACGCTGCGCATCGAAGGAATGACCGTTGCCGGAAGCTGACGACCTCGCACTCATCAGCGACGCCGCGAACGGCGCCGGCGACATCGCGAGGCGGTTCTTCGGCGGCACGTTCAAGCGCTGGAACAAGGGCAAAGGCGAGCCGGTGACGGAAGCCGATCTCGCCATCGACCAGTTCCTGCGCAAGACGCTCACCGCCGCGCGGCCGGGCTATGGCTGGCTCTCGGAAGAATCCGCCGACAACGAAGAGCGAAAGGCCGCGCGCCGCACCTTCGTTGTCGATCCCATCGACGGCACAATCGCCTTTCTCAAGAGCAAGCCGCATTTCAGCCACGCCATCGCGATCGTCGAGGATGGCCGCCCCGTTGCGGCCGTCGTGCTCAATCCGATCACGAAGGAATGTTTTCGCGCGAAAGCCGGGCACGGTGCCACGCTGAACGGCGAACCCGCACATCCAAGCCTGCGCCATTCGGTCGAGGGCTGCCGCATGCTGGCGCCCAAGGCACTGTTCGAGCATCCCGCCTGGTCGAGCGCGCCCAACGTGCCGTGGCCGCCCATGCATGTCGAGCAACGCAATTCGATCGCCTATCGCCTCGGGCTCGTCGGCGCCGGAATCTTCGACGCCGCCATCTCGCTGTCGAGCAAGCACGATTGGGATCTGGCCGCAGGCGATCTCATCGTGCAGGAATCCGGCGGCCGCATGACCGATCACGAGGGCAAGATTTTGCGCTACAATGGACCTCAACCGATTCAGCGCTCGATGATCGCAGCGGGGCCCTATCTTCACCCGCTCCTGGTCGAGCGCACGCGGCGACTGAGATTGCCGGAACGCTGAGGACGATCATGGACGACGAAAAGCCGAAACAGCTCCTTCATCTCGTCTTCGGCGGCGAGCTTGTGTCGCCGGACAGCGTCGAGTTCAAGGACCTCTCGAAGCTCAATGTCGTCGGCATCTATCCGAACTACAAAGCGGCCTACGATGCCTGGAAAGCCGCGGCGCAGGCGACCGTGGACAATGCGCAGATGAGATATTTCATCGTCCACATGCACCGCCTGCTCGATCCGGCGGCTTAACCATTGCCGCCTACCCCCGCGCCCGGCCGCCGTGCTAGACATGGGCGGCCATGACTTCCCGACCGCGATGCCGCCGGCACAACTAAACGATCTCAGGATTCTGCGTCGCCTGGCGCGCGACTATCTCGGCCGCCGCAAGGTCGAGCTGGCGGTCGCTGTCGCCTGCATGGTCGTGGCCGCGGCGATGAACGGGTTGATCGCGTGGCTCTTGGGGCCCGTCGTCAAGCAAATATTTCTGCTCAAGAACGTGCAGATGGTCATCGATCTGCCGCTGGCGATCGTGGCTATCGTCGTAGTCCGAGCATTGGCGACATTCTGGCAGGAGACAACGCTGACGGGCCTCGCCGAGCGCGTCGTTTCCGATGTGCAACGCGACATGCTGGCAAGCCAGATCCAGCTCGACATCGCCACGTTCGGCGATGTGCATTCGGGCGAACTCGTCGCCAAGTTCCTTTACGATGCGACGCTTCTGCGTGGCTCGATCACCCGCAGTATTCCCACGCTCGGCACACAATTCCTTACGCTTCTCGCGATGGCGGGCGTGATGATCTACCGTGACTGGCAGCTTGCGCTCATCTCGGTGCTGCTGTTGCCGCCGGTCGCCTGGGTGACGGGCGCGCTCGGCCGTTCGCTGAAGAAGTCCTCGCAGCGGAGCATGGAAGAGACCAGCAGCCTGGCCCGAACGCTAACGGAGGCGCTCGCAGGGCGGCGCATTATCAAGGCGTATAATCTCGAAAACCACGCTGTCGAAAACGCCGATGTGCGCATCCAGGCGCGCCTAAAATTCATACTTCGCGCGGTCCGTTCCCGTGCCGCGGCCGTTCCGGCGACAGATCTGATTGGCGGCATCGCCATTGCGCTAACCTTCGCATTCGCCGGCTATCAAGTGCTCCACAATCAGTTGACGGTCGACAAATTCACGTCATTCGTAGGCGCCATGCTGCTCGCGCAGCAGCCCGTGCGCATGCTGAGCCAGCTCTGGACCATCCTCGCCGAGGGCAGCGCCGCCGCCAATCGCATCTTCGCAATCATCGATCAGCACCCGCAGATCGTGGACACACCGGATGCAAAACCGCTCGTCATCGCGAGCGCCGCCATCCGGTTCGACGCCGTCGACTTTGCCTATGCCGACACGCCTGCCCTCCAGCGCGTGACGCTCGATATTCCGGCGGGCAAGAAGGTAGCGCTCGTCGGGCCGTCCGGCGCCGGCAAGAGCACGATCTTCAATATCCTTTTGCGCTTTTACGATTGTGATTCCGGGACCGTCACGATTGACGGGCAGGACATCTCGCACGTGACGCTGGAATCGCTGCGCAACAACATCGCGCTGGTCACGCAGGAATCCATCCTGTTCGACGAAAGCGTTGCCGACAATATCGCTCTCGGCCGTCAAAGCGCGACACGCGAGGAGATCGTCGAAGCGGCGCGGAACGCAGCGGCGGACAGTTTCATCCGCGAGCTTCCGGAAGGCTATGAGACGCGCGTCGGCGAAGGCGCGCTCAAGCTGTCCGGCGGCCAGCGCCAGCGGCTCGCCATCGCACGCGCCATGCTGAGGAACGCGCCAATCCTTTTGCTCGACGAAGCCACGTCCGCACTCGATACCGAAAGCGAACGCCAGGTGCAGGACGCGCTGGCGCGGCTGATGGTGGGCAAGACCACCATCGTCATCGCCCATCGGCTGTCGACGGTGCTCGATGCAGATCGCATCTATGTGCTCGAGCGCGGCCGCGTCGTGGAAGCGGGAACGCATGCCGAGCTCCTCGCCCGCAAGGGCCTCTATGCGCGCCTCTACCAGCACGATTTCCGCGACGAAGAAGACACAGAGCCCATGGCGATCGGCGCGTGAATGGCGGCGCATTTCCCTCTATCCCTGCGGGCCTATCGCTGCGCCACGCGCGCGCTTGAGCCGGTTGCGCCACTGGTCTTGAATCGCCGTGCACGGCGCGGCAAGGAAAGCCCTTCGCGCCTTTCCGAACGGCTCGGACATGCATCGCGTCCGCGGCCCCCGGGCACCCTGATCTGGATTCACGGCGCGAGCGTCGGCGAATGCCTCTCCGTATTACCGCTGATCGATGCGCTTCTGGCAAAGCCGGACCGAAGCGTCCTGATGACCAGCGGCACTGTCACCTCCGCCGCGCTGATGGCCGAGCGATTGCCGGTGGGTGCCTTTCATCAGTTCGCCGTCGTCGACACGCCGTCCGCCGTGGCGCGCTTTCTCGATCACTGGCAGCCCGATATCGGACTGTTCGTCGATTCCGAAATCTGGCCGAACACGCTTGTCGCCGCGGCGCAAAGAGGCACGCGGCTCGCCCTCGTCAACGGACGCATGTCGGAGAAATCGTTCGCCGGCTGGCAGCGCGCGAGGGCCACGGCGGCGAGTCTCCTGTCGCTGTTCGACATCGCACTCGCACAGGATGCGGAAACGGCTGACAGGCTGAGGGCACTGGGCGCGCCGAAGGTCGAAACCACCGGCAGCCTCAAGGCCGATGCGCCGCCCCTGCCCGCCGAGCCCGCTGCACTCGATTCGCTGCGCCGCGCCGTCGGCACCCGTCCGGTTCTCCTCGCCACCAATACGCATCCGGGTGAAGACGAGATCATTCTCAGCGCTCACGATCGTCTGCGCCGCGTCTTTCCCACACTTCTGACCATCATCGCGCCTCGTCACGCCGAGCGCGGACCAGAGATCGCGCATCTGGCCGGAACGCGCGCGCATGCATTGCGCACGCAAAACGAGCTGCCAAACGAGCAAACTGAAATCTATATTGCCGACACGATGGGCGAGCTCGGCCTTCTCTATCGGCTCAGCCCATTCGCTTTTGTCGGAAAGAGCCTCGGAGCCCAAGGCGGGCAGAATCCGCTGGAGCCGGCGCGGCTTGGCGTGGCGGTGATTGCCGGTCCGTACACGGACAATTTCCGGGAAGCCTATGAGGCGATCTTTGCCGCGCAGGGCGCTGGCCGCGTCGCCGACGCGGACGAGCTCGAAGCGCTGGCGGCAAATCTTCTCGCCAATCCGGCCGAAGCGCGCACGCTTGGGCAGAAGGCGCAAAATGCCGCGTCGGCGCTCGGGGGCGCGCTCGAGCGCACGCGCATCGCCGTAGAAACGATGTTGGCCCATGCACGCCCCTGAATTCTGGTCTCGCCCCTCGCTTGCCGCGACGGCGCTATCGCCCATCGGCTGGATTTATGGGGCGATCACGGATTGGAAGCGCACGCACGCCTCGCCCTATCGCGCGCGTGCGAAAGTGATCTGCGTCGGAAACCTGACCGCCGGCGGCTCCGGCAAGACGCCGATCGTTGAGGCAATTGTCCGCAACCTGAAAGCGCAAGGCGTGCACGTTGTCGTCCTCTCGCGCGGCTATGGGGGCCATCTCGCCGGACCGATCATGGTGAACCCTCAAATCCACACCGCAGGCGACGTCGGCGACGAACCCTTGATGCTCTCTGCAACAGCACCGGTGATTGTGGCGCGGGACCGCGAAAAAGGCGCGATCCTTGCGGATATCGAAGGCGCCGACATCATCGTGATGGACGACGGCTACCAGAATTTCGCGTTGGAAAAGGATATCTCCATCGTTGTGGTCGACGCGGAGAAGGGCTTCGGCAACGGCCGCATCCTGCCGGCGGGGCCTTTGCGGGAACCTGCAGCGAGAGGACTTGCGCGGGCCGATGCAGTCGTGCTTGTAGGTCAAGGTGCGCCGGCGCTGCCGGGCTATTCCGGGCCGGTTCTGCGGGCGAACCTGGTGCCGCGGGGCGGAGAGCCGCTGACAGGCCGCAAGGCTGTAGCGTTCGCCGGGATCGGGCGGCCGGAGAAATTCTTTGCTACGCTCAGTACACTGAAAGTGGATTTGTCCGTCACGCAGGCTTTTCCCGACCATCACCGGTTCACGCCCGCGGAGATTTCGCAGTTGAAGGCGAAGGCAAAACAAGAAGGCGCCATGCTCGTCACCACCGAAAAGGATTTCGTGCGTCTTGCGCCGGCGGATCGCGAAGGCATCGCAGCGCTCCCAGTCGTCGCGCAGTTCGAACCGGTGAATGCGCTCGACGCCTTGCTTGCCAGCGTCCGGATGAAAGCATGAGCGAAGCAGCTGTTCCGCCGATTCCCCCTTTGAAGCCGATGGAAAAGGTCCGCTACGGCGTCGAAGCGGCGGCTTTCTTCGCCTTCATGGGATTGTTCCGGATTCTGGGGCTGGATCGAGGGTCTGCACTGGGCGGCTTCATCGGCCGCAACATTTTCTATCGCACCGGCGTCACCAACCGTGCGCGCATGAATCTGCGTGCGGCCTTTCCCGATATGACCGACGCGGAAATGGAAGCGATCATCATCGAAATGTGGGACAATCTCGGGCGCACGATCGCCGAGTACGCCCATCACGACAAGATGACAGCGAAAGGTCTCGACGCGCGCATCGAGGTCCTCAATCTCGACATCCTCGAACGCGAGGCCGCCAAGGGCAAAGGCATCGAATTCGTGTCCGGCCATTTCGCCAATTGGGAGATCATGCTGCACGCGGCGCGGCAGTATGGATACCAGGGCGGCCTCGTCTATCGCCCGGTCAACAACCCCTATATCGACCGCTACCTCTTCCGTCAGCGCACGAAGCACGGTCCCGGCGAGGCGATCGGCAAAGGCGCTCAAGGCGTACGTCGCATCTTCACGCTGCTCAGAAGCGGCAAGTCGATCCTCATCCTCGTCGACCAGAAGACGAATGAGGGTCTCGCCGTGCCCTTCTTCGGCCGCGATGCGATGACGACGCCCGTGCCGGCTGCGCTCGCGCTGAAGCTCGGTTCCTCGATGATGCTTGTTACCAACGAGCGCATGGGCGGTGCACGCTTCCGGCTGACCATCCATGAGCCGCTCACCATCGAGCCATCCGGCGATCACGATCGCGACGTGCTGGCTTTGACGACGAAGCTCAATGCCGCGCTCGAGGCGGTCATTCGCAAACGGCCATCGCAGTGGCTGTGGATTCATCGGCGCTGGCCGAAGGAAGGCGACAGGCCTTACACGCGCCGCGCGCTCGAAGCTCAGGACTTGGGCGGCGCCGGCGTACGCGTCGAGCGCGAGGGATCGAGCTTCATCTGAAACCAGTTCATCGCCCAGTGGAGATGCGGTCCCGTAGCGCGGCCGGTCATGCCGACAAGGCCGATCACCTGTCCGCGCGAAATCCGCTGGTTCACCTTCACCATCAGCTTGCTCTGGTGGATGTAGCAGGTCGATACCCCGTGACCGTGGTCGAGGATGGTGATGCCGCCGTCGAGATAGAAACTTGGCGCTGCGAGCGAGACAATTCCGTCGGCCGGCGCATGGATTGGCGTGCCCTGCGGCGCGGCAATGTCGACGCCGAAATGCGGCTCCTTCGGCTCGCCATTGAGAATGCGCTGATTTCCCCAGGTGCCGCTGATGATGCCGGCGATGGGCCAATCAAGTCCGTCCGAGAACCAGGATTCGCCCGTGTCGCGCGAGCGCGCATGCGCGATCTCGGCCCCTTCCCGCTTGATCCGCTCGATGACATCCGCCGGCGGCGAGACATATTTCTCGGGCAGCCCTGTGATGCGCTGGATTTCATACATGCGCACCTTGGGCGTGATCGTCTGCGTGTCGGTCGAGCCGTCGGCGAAGCGCGCCGACACTTTCGTGGGCTTGGTCTGATTGTATTCGAAGCCGAACGCGAAGAGGCCCTGAGGCGAGACGCGGACCGGCACATTGTCGACGGTGACGCTGGCGCCGGCATCGGTCTTGCCGACGACAAGGCTTCCCTGCTCAAGCGATCCCGAAAGGCTGATGCGGGAAGGTTGGGCGAAGGCTGCGCGCGAACAAGCGAACGCAGCAGCCGTGCCCGCGAGGAACGCGCGTCGGCCGATCACTTCGGTGTCCGTCCGGTTTCCTGAAAGCGCTTCAGGGCGAGCGCGGGGCTTGCATAAGCTTCCTGCAAATCGACGCTCCAGTATCGCAGCGACTCCAGCGGGATTTGCGCACCGCTGACGGCGCAAAGGACGAAAGACCCCGGCCGGATGATCCGGTATTCGCCGTCGAGATATTCGATTTCGGCGAGACCGGCGGGGCGAAAATCGCGCTCGATCTGGTTCATAAGCAACCTTTCCTGCGCCCGACCTTAGCTTTTCGTCGGCCCAAGCGCGACTGAATTTCCTTACAGCAAAGTCCCCTGATCGCCTTTTGCCTTCCGGGGCTTGAGGGGCTTTGTTCCGGCCGGCTCGCCACTGTCCATCGTCGTCGCCCGCACCTCGCCGTCGGCAAAGGCGATGGACAGCCGTTCTCCGGGACCGATCAGTGCCGCGCGGCGGCGGACATGGCCGTCGGGGCCCCGCACAAGGGCGAAGCCTCGCTCCAGCGCCGCGCGATAGCTGACGCCGTCGAGCACCCGTGCCAGCCCTGTCAGGTGCTGGCGCTCGCGTCTGAGCCGGGTCTGGAAGGCTTGGGTGAGCCGCTGCGCACTGACGCGCGCGCTGTCCGCGCCGGCCCTGACCCGCACCTTGAGGGTCTGCGCGCCAAGCTGGGAGGCCGCATCCGTGAACCGCGCGCGATGCTCCTGCAGGTTGCGGGCGAGCGCGTGGCGAAGCCGCTCCGAAACCAGGTCGAAGCGCTGGCGTGGGCTTGCGAAGAGCTGGTCGGCCCTGGGCAGCGCCCGCGTCAGGCTGTCGACCGCACGACGCTTGTCGGCGAGGCCGCGGGTGAAACAGCGGAAATTGCGGCGTTCGAGATCCAGCGCCTGGGCGATGAGCTCGGAGCGGACCGGCACGGCCATCTCGGCCGCAGCCGTGGGCGTGGGCGCCCGCGCATCGGCCGCGAAATCGATCAGCGTCGTGTCTGTTTCGTGGCCGACTGCAGAGATCAGCGGAATGGCGCTCGCCGCCGCCGCACGGACGACGATCTCCTCATTGAAGGCCATCAGGTCTTCGATGGAGCCCCCGCCACGGGCGACGATCAGGACATCCGGGCGCGGTATGGGCCCGCCTTTCTGAAGCGCATTGAACCCCGTGATGGCGGCGGCGACTTCGGCGGCAGCCCGCTCGCCCTGAACGGCCACCGGCCATAAGAGCACCCGCCGCGGAAACCGCGCGTCCAACCTGTGCATGATGTCGCGGATGACGGCCCCTGTCGGCGAGGTCACAACGCCGATCACATCGGGAAGATAGGGCAGCCTCTTCTTCCGTTCGGCGGCGAAGAGACCTTCGGCCGTGAGCCGTTTCTTACGCTCCTCCAGCATCGCCATCAGCGCGCCGAGGCCCGCGAGCTCCACCTGCTCGACAATAATCTGATAACGCGACGAGCCCGGATAGGTCGAAATCCGGCCGGTGCAGACGACCTCGAGGCCCTGCTGCGGCTTCACCCGGAGCCGCTGCGCCGTGCCCCGCCAGATGACGGCATTGAGGACGGCCTTGTCGTCCTTGAGGTCGAAATAGACGTGCCCTGAGGAATGAAATTTCAGGCCGCTGATCTCGCCCCGGACGCGCACGAACGGAAAGCTGTCCTCGACCGTCCGCTTGAGCGCAGCGGCGATCTCGCTGACAGAAAATTCGGGCAGGTTCGGCTTTGCGACGGCTTCACTCATGAGTCGAGGATGATATAGGAAGCCCATGAATTCTGCTGACGAATCCGGCCGGCCAACCCCAAGGACTTATCCACAATGAACCTCCTTCTGGTGGGCTCCGGCGGCCGCGAGCACGCGCTTGCCTGGGCGTTGTCCGCGAGCCCGATGGTCTCGAAACTCTACTGCGCGCCGGGCAACGCCGGCATCGCGATGATGGCCGAATGCGTGCCTATCGCGGTGACGGAGCTGGATGGCCTCGTCACCTTCGCCAAAGAAAAGAAGATCGATTTCGTCGTCATCGGCCCGGAAGGCCCGCTGGTTGCGGGATTGTGGGACAGACTTGAAGCGGCCGGCATCAAGGCGCTGGGACCGAGCGCTGCCGGCGCCGAACTCGAAGGCTCGAAGGGCTTCGTCAAGGACCTTTGCGCGGCGAACGACATTCCGACGGCCGCTTACGGACGATTCAATTCCGCCGGCGCGGCGAAAGCTTTTGCGGCGCGCCAATCCCTGCCAGTCGTCATCAAGGCCGATGGCCTTGCGCAAGGTAAAGGCGTGGTGATCGCCGAAACGCACGAAGACGCCGCGCGCGCGATCGACTCCATGTTCGAAGGCGCGTTTGGCGGCGCGGGTCGCGAAGTCGTCGTCGAAGAGTTTCTCGAAGGGGAGGAAGCGAGCTTCTTCGTGCTCACGGACGGCGAACATGTCTT
>Ga0335069_10004406_pt1 | contig 20912 bp, 13 predicted proteins | sample Lox_Sample_11_FD_206714 | JGI IMG/M metagenome (GOLD analysis project Ga0335069, IMG submission 206714) | Soil microbial communities from Loxahatchee National Wildlife Refuge, Florida, United States - Lox_Sample_1.1 | ecosystem: Environmental > Terrestrial > Soil > Wetlands | place: USA...
AGATGGCCGTGGATCGCGCGCTTACAGCAGTGAAGGGCTGGACCATGAACGCGCGGGAACAGCAGATCGCCGGACGCGTGGTCGAAGAGATCCGCAATCGTCTCGAGTTTCTCTGCGCCGTCGGACTAAACTACCTCAGCCTGGCTCGATCCGCTGCGACACTCTCGGGCGGTGAAGCGCAAAGAATCCGGCTCGCCACGCAGATCGGCTCAAAACTTCGCGGCGTGCTCTATGTTCTCGATGAGCCCTCGATCGGACTGCATCCCCGCGATAACGACCGCTTGCTCGATACGCTGAGCCGCCTTCGCGACCTGGGCAACACGGTTCTCGTGGTGGAGCACGATGCCGAAACCATCGAACGCGCCGATTACGTGATAGATCTCGGGCCGGGCGCTGGACGACTCGGAGGCGGGCTGGTTGCTTCCGGCACTCCGCACGATATCGAGCAAAACCCCGCATCCCTAACCGGCCAATATCTGTCCGGAGCGCGCAAGATCGACGCGCCCGAAGGCCGACGCCATGGCAACGGAAATAAGCTGATCGTTCACGGCGCACGCGAGCACAATCTCAAGAACGTTACCGTCGAATTTCCCCTCGGCAGTTTCCTCGTGATCACCGGCGTCTCAGGCAGCGGGAAGTCCACTTTGGTGAATGACATCCTCTATCGTGCGCTCGCAAAAGAACTGTACGGCTCTCACGACACCCCGGGCGCGCACGACTCCATCGAAGGACTTGAACACATCGACAAGGTCGTGGAAATCGACCAGTCCCCGATCGGGCGAACCCCGCGCTCGAATCCGGCGACATATACCGGTCTGTTTTCGCCCATCCGCGATCTTTACGCGATGCTGCCGGAGTCCCGTGAACGAGGATATAAAGCGGGCCGCTTCAGCTTCAACGTCAAAGGCGGCCGCTGCGAAGCCTGCCAGGGCGATGGTCTCAAGCGCATCGAAATGAATTTTCTGCCGGACGTCTTTGTCACTTGCGACGTCTGCAAAGGCCGCCGCTATAACAGCGAGACGCTGCAGGTGAAATACAAGGGGCGGTCGATCGCGGATCTGCTGGAAACGACCGTCGAAGAGGCACTCCCGATACTCGAAAATATCCCGCAGATCAACGCCAAGCTGCAAACGCTGAACGACGTCGGGCTGGGCTATATCCACCTCGGTCAATCTTCGACAACGTTATCCGGCGGCGAAGCGCAGCGCATCAAACTCGCGCGGGAATTGAGTAAGCGCCAGACCGGCCGCACGCTCTACATTCTGGATGAGCCCACCACGGGTCTTCACTTCGAGGATGTACGGCGATTACTTGACGTCTTACAGCGCTTAGTGGATCTGGGCAATACTGTCATTGTGATTGAACATCAGCTTGATGTCGTGAAATCCGCCGACTGGATCATCGACATGGGCCCCGAAGGCGGCGAGAAGGGCGGGCAAGTGGTGGCTACGGGAGCGCCCGAACAGATTCTACGATTCAAGCGCAGCCACACCGCGCATGCGCTCGAAAAAGCGCTTAAAAGCGGAAAGGTCGCATGAGCAAGTATGCTCAACCGCCCCTCGACTTGAGCGGCCTGAACACAATCCCCATCCAGGCGCGTGGTGGAAAAGTCCGCGTGCAGGATTTCGGCAAAGCATACCAAGGCGGCGGCGTTGCGGCCTGGCTCAATTCACTTCCGAGCATCCTCGCTGCCGATTCGTTTCGAGCCGTTGTAGACGCGGTCGCGAATGCGCATGCCCGCAAGAAAATGATCCTATGGGGACTTGGCGGACACGTCATCAAGTGCGGACTCGCGCCGGTCTTGACCGATCTGATGAAGCGCGGCTACGTCAGTGCCTTCGTCATGAACGGAGCCGCAGCGATTCACGACTTCGAGATCGCGATCGCCGGTTATACCAGCGAAGACGTGGAGGCCGTCCTGCCCGATGGACGCTTCGGTGCAGCGGAAGAAACGGGCCGCGAAATGAACGAGGCTTTGAATTGCGCGACCGAAGCGGAAGGGTTCGGTGAAGCGATTGGCCGCCGGTTGGAGACATTGGCCAAATTTCCGGAATCCAGCCTGCTTTGTCAGGCTTATCGATCCGCGATTCCGGTGACCGTGCACGTCGCCGTCGGAACCGACACTCCGCACACGCACCCGGTCGCTCAAGGGGCATCCATCGGCCGGGCCTCCCATCATGATTTCCGGTTGCTTTGCTCGCTGGTCAAGGAGATCAATGACGGCGGAGTTTATCTCAATGTCGGTTCCGCCGTGGTGCTTCCCGAAGTGTTCTTGAAAGCAGTCTCGGTGGTACGCAACCTCGGAAATCCGCTGGCCAACTTTACCACCGCGAATTTCGACTTCCTGCAGCACTACCGCCCCAAGCTCAATGTAGTCGAGCGCCCTCATGCGCGATCCGGAGGCAAAGGCTATTCGATTACCGGCCATCACGAGATCATGATCCCGCTGCTCGCCGCCGCCCTGATCGAGCGCAAAGCATGACGCCGAACGATCCATTTCGCGATCAGCCGGCGGAGCCCGAGCCGCTGGTTTTCTCCCCTTCACATCCCCCAGCCCGCCAGCCCTTTTGGGACTATGTCGACCTCGGCTTTCTTATCAGTCTGTGCGTCCCCGCGCTCCTGATCGCTGCGCTGTTAGTTCGCGCCTTTTCGGGATTTCTGCACTACGGCAAGCCGTTTGAAGGATTGCTAACGCAACTCGTCTGGTACGCGCTCGTTTTCGGCGCTTTATTCGGCCTTCTCCATATTCGTTATGAGCAGCCCTTCTGGCGTTCGCTCGGATGGACGTTTCCGGTTCGTGCTGCGGCGGCAAGCTTCCTCGCCGGTCCGATACTCGCCATCGGTATCGGTTATCTCGGCTACGTCCTGCACACCCCGGACATCAAACTGCCCTTCGAACAAATGTTCCAAAATCAGCCTACCCTGGTTCTGTTTGGGATCTTCGTCGTGATCCTTGGGCCGCTTTGTGAAGAACTGGCGTTTCGAGGCTTCCTGATGCCGCTGCTCATGCGTACCTTCGGAGTTACGGCAGGTATAATTGCCACTGGACTCCTGTTCGGTGGTCTTCACGCGTACGAATACTCCTGGTCATGGCGGCACGTCGTCCTAATCGGCACCGCCGGGACCGTGTTCGGCGTCGTGCGATACAAGACCAATTCGACGGCAGCCTCGACATTGATGCACGCAACCTATAACTTGACGCAATTCTCAGCATTCCTCATCCAGAGCCACGTCCGATGATTGAAACCATCCAATGGACCGACGACGGCGTCGTGATGATCGATCAGACGAAACTGCCCCACGAGGAAACCTACGTCACCTGCAAAGACTACAAAGAAGTCGCGGAAGCGATTCGCTCCATGGTCATCCGTGGTGCGCCCGCAATCGGTGTAGCCGCGGCGATGGGAATCGCGCTCGGCATGCAACGAGCTGAAACGCCCGCTGAGTTTGAGCAGATCTGCGACACCCTGGCGGCAACGCGTCCTACAGCCGTCAACCTGTTTTGGGCCATCGATCGCATGCGCCTCGTTTACTCCGAGCTGCAGTCTCAGTCCATCGAAGAAGTCCGAGAGAAGCTTACTGCCGAAGCGAAGAAGATACGTCTGGAAGACATTTTCATCAACGAATGCATCGGGCGGAACGGCTCAGAGCTGATCCCTGACGGAAAAACGGTGTTGACGCACTGCAACGCGGGCGCATTGGCGACTGCGGGCTACGGCACGGCCCTCGGCGTGATTCGTGCTGCCGTCGCATCCGGCAAGAGGATCGACGTGTTCGCTGATGAGACGCGGCCATTTCTACAAGGCGCACGCCTCACCGTTTGGGAGTTGCAGCACGATGGCATTCCGACCACGCTGATCACGGACAACATGGCTGGGCACTTCCTGCACTCCGGCAAGATCGGCTGCGTGATCGTCGGCGCTGACCGTATTACTGCCAATGGCGACGTGGCGAACAAAGTTGGGACCTATTCACTCGCCGTACTGGCCAATGAGAACCGCGTTCCTTTTTATGTCGCTGCGCCGATCTCTACATTGGATCTAAAGCTCGCATCTGGCGATCAGATCCCGATCGAGCAGCGGCCGGCCCGCGAGCTGACTCACGTGTATGGCGTTGCCGTAGCACCGGCTGGCACTGCCGTCGCGAACCCTGCGTTCGATGTAACTCCAAATCGCTACGTGACCGCAATCGTGACCGAGCGCGGCGTTGCACGTCCACCATATCTGGAATCTTTGAAAAATTTGGTAGGTTAGCCGTATGATTCGTCGTGTTTCTTTTGTAGCCGTACTAATAGCAAGCCTGCTCCTGGCATCGGGCGAGTTGTCCAACCGCCGCGCGCCTGGATTTGCGCTTCCCGATCCGGAATACAAGCATTTTTACGATCTCCAGGATTATCGAGGCAAGGTCGTGCTCATCGACATTATGTCGACAACCTGCCCGCACTGCATGTTGCTCTCATCGACGCTCGAAAAAGTGAAAGACAAATACGGCGACAGCGTCGGTATCCTGTCCGTCGTGCTACCTCCCGACAATCAGGAAACAGTAGCGAAATATAAAGCAGTCCACAAGATTACCGTCCCAATTGTTTGCGACATGGGTCAGATGACGATCTCGTATTTGAATGCCCACCCCGGCATGAGCAAGATCGACGTCCCGCACCTGTTCATCATCGACAAGCAAGGCATGATCCGCAACGATTTCGGTTACGACGAAAAAACGCGCCCAGTGTTCGAAGGCCCTGGCCTCTTCCCGGAAATCGACAAACTGCTAAAGTAGCCTACTTCCCTCAAGCAGGTCCCCGAGGTGGCGCAGGTCCCCGAGGTGGCGCAGGTCCCCGAGGTGGCGCAGGTCCCCGACCTGCGATCTTACTCTTTACCGTCCGCCGGTCAATCCCCAACCGCCGCGCGGTCTCCTCATAGCTTCCCGTTTGCCCATAGACAATCCCACAATATCGCGACAGCATCTCTTCCGCAGTCAATCTCCCGGCTCGAAAAGCTGCGCTGAAATCTTCCTCCGGATCCACGCCCGGCCGCACCGGCCGATAATCCCGCCGGATCAGCACGTTTTTAACGCACTGCTCCAGTTCCCGGTAGTTGCCGGGCCACGGATATCCCGGCCCTAGGTTCCGCTCGATCCATTGAACCACCTCGCCCGCAAGCTCTTCGCTCTCCGCGCCTGCCACGCGCCGGGCCATGTACGTAACAAGCTCGCGCACAACGTGCGGCGAATCGGCTAACTGATCCGCGAGCGAAGGCGTGGCAATCTGATCTGAGCAAAGCCGATAGTAGAGATCCTCGCGAAATCGCCCGCTGCGAATGTCGGCGGCGAGGTCCCGATTCGTAGCTGCGATCAGCTTTCCCTGAAACTTTCGGCTCACCGTATCGCCCACCGGATGAAACGTGCGCGTCTCGATCACTCGTAGCAGCTTCACCTGGATTGCAGGATCCATATCGCCCAACTCGTCGAGAAACACCGATCCGAGCTGTGGGCAGGTCTCGAGCCATCCTTTGCGATCGCCGATCGCGCCAGTGAATGCCCCGCGGCGGTGCCCGAACAGCTCCGACTCGACCAGCGTCGGCGATAGCGCCGAGATGTTGATCGGAAAGAACCAAACCGCTTCGTCGGCGAAAGCCAGCTTGTTCGGATCGAATGGAACATAACGCGATTGAGCGATCGCGCGCGCCACAAGCTCTTTGCCGCTGCCTGACGGGCCAGTCACGAGCGTCGCGAAGTCGCTCATCCGCGCGTACAGGGTCCTCCTGTACCGCCGCATGTCGTGCGTGAAAATCGATTGCCAGATCGCCGCCCGCAGCTTCGCCGCCGGCATTGAGCCGCCAATGATATCGCGGAAGATCTGCTCGAACGCTCGCTGGATCTGGCGAAAGCACGCAAACGTGTGGACTGGATCGTGTCCCGTCGGAAGCGCCACGCTTTCGAGTCCAAAAAAGTGCCGCCAGTCGGATACAAAGTCCCGATAAAATCCCCACTTCCCAACACTTTCCATGGCCTCGAAGAATTTCTGATAGAAGCGGTTATACAGGAGATGAATGACCGCATCTTCATAAAGGACCAGCTCGGGAACGGTGGCCTTTGGGCCGGCCACGAGTCGCTGTCGCAGTTCCGCGGCCAACGACTCCAGTCTCCCGGCGATGCGCCATACATTCGCGCGCGGCCGCTCAGGCTCTTCTACTGGCAGGCTCCATACCGGCTCGCCTTCCTCGTAATCACGGCCGAGAGCCGCCCGCTCGAACTCCGACCGTTCCGGCAAGAACGGATTGCAGTATGCTAACTGGGATACGGCGGAAAGGAAGCTTCGCTCGTCATCAGCCAGGAATCCCACGGTGCGTACATTTAGCGTACAGTCATATACAGAAAATGTACATACGAACGCGTGTCTTAATCGTAAATGACTGAATAATAAAGGGCATAGCCCGGCACTCGTCGTGCCCATGATCAGGTTGTTGAAGTAAGTCGATCAAAGGAGAACCTCCATGTCGCGTAACGGCTTCAAGGACCTGATCAAGAACGCCGGCTTCCATTCCTTTCTCTGGACGCAGTTCCTCGGGGCGTTCAACGACAACGTTTATAAGATCCTGGTGTCGATGCGCGCGGTGCACGTCGCCGCAAATACCGGCTCCGGAAGCATGTATTTATCGCTTGCCGGAGTGGTTTTTGTCGTTCCTTTCCTGCTTTTTTCGGGGTATTCAGGGCACCTAGCGGATGTCCTCAGCAAGCGCAAAGTCTTGATCTCGGTGAAGGTCTTTGAGATCTTCGTGATGACCCTCGGGCTCGCCGCGTTCTTCTCCTCGCGCATCGAACTGATGCTATTGGTCTTATTCTTGATGGCGCTGCATTCCACAATCTTTAGCCCGGCCAAGTACGGCATCGTACCCGAAATGCTTCCGGACAAGGATCTGTCGCGCGCTAACGGCCTGCTCGAAATGAGCACGTTTGTGGCGATTGTCCTCGGAACTTCGATCGGTAGCTTCCTGTTCGCAATTTGGAAAAACGAACCCTGGAAGATGGGGATCGTGACACTGGCCGTCGCGCTTGCAGGATTCCTGACGAGCCTGAAGATCACCAAAGTGCCGGCATCCGGAACCACCGCTCCATTCCAGATCAATCCGTTCGCGGAGGTCTGGATCGGAACCAAGCACCTGCTGAAGGAACGCCCCCTGACTTTGACCGTCATCGGCATCTCCTACTTCTGGTTCCTCGGCGCGCTCTTCCAGATGGACTTGTTTCTGTTCGGAAGCGAAGTGCTGAAGGAAAGCGACCTCAAAGTCGGACTCCTGGTGACGGCATTAGCAATTGGGATCGGAATTGGAAGCATGCTGGCTGGCCGGCTGTCGGGTAATAAGGTCGAGTTGGGCCTGGTGCCGCTGGGCGCGATCTTCATGGGCGTCTTCTGCATCGCACTCTACGCCGCGCGTGGATCGTACACGCTTTCGGTGATCGCGTTATCGATCCTCGGCCTGACGAGCGGACTGTTCATCGTGCCGCTGAACGCCTACCTGCAGCAGCGCAGCGAAAGTCACGAGAAGGGCCGCATCATCGCGACTAACAACTTCTACAACACGATCGGATTGCTGCTGGCTTCCGGCGCTTTGACCGGCTTGCACGACAAGCTGCACTTCTCTGCCGACAAGCTGATGCTGATCTTCGGCGTCGTAACGCTCGTCTCGTCGGTTTACGTCGTCAGCATTGTGCCGGAATTTCTGGTGCGGTTCCTGTTATGGATCACGACGCATACGCTGTTCAAGATCCGCATCGCCGGCCAGGAAAACATGCCTTTCCGGGGGCCAGCCTTACTGGTTTCGAATCACATGTCGCACATCGATGGATTCCTGATCGGCGCCTGTGTGCAGCGATTCATTCGCTTCATGGTGTGGAAGCCGTACTACGACATGCCGCTGCTGAACTGGTTCTTCCGCCTCGGCAAGTCGATTCCAGTGGGCACGACCGGGCCGCGCGACGTCGTCGCATCGATCCAGGCTGCGCGCAGGGAACTTGAAGCGGGACACTCAGTGTGTATCTTCGCCGAAGGCGCGATCAGCCGGACCGGCAACTTGCTTCCGTTCAAGCGGGGAATGGAAAAGATCGTCGCCGGCCTCGATGTTCCCATCATTCCCGTGCATCTCGACCGGATGTGGGGCAGCATCTTCAGTTTCGAAGGCGGCAGGTTCTTGTGGAAGCGCCCCAAGCGGATTCCTTATCCTGTGACGGTTTCGTTTGGTAACCCGATGCCTGCATCTTCGTCCGCACATGAGGTGCGGCAAGCGATACAAGAACTCGCCAGCGATGCGGCTGCGCATGCAAAAAGCAGCGGAGACGTTCTGGATCGCCGTTTCGTTCGCACCGCGAAGAAGAATTGGAGCCGTTTCGCGATGGCGGATTCCAGCGGTCGCGAACTGACCTATGGAAAAGCTCTGATCGCAAGTCTGTTAGTTTCCAACTGGGTCCGCAAGCATTCGAGTGATGAGGAAAAAATCGGCGTTTTGCTGCCCTCTTCGACGGGCGGAGCCTTGGCGAACATCGGCGTCGTTCTCGCCGGCCGCGTTCCTGTGAACCTGAACTTCACTGCTGGCCGCGATTCGATGCGATCGGCTGTCGAACAGTGCCGCATTCGTACGGTCATTACCTCCAAGATCTTCCTCGAGAAAGCGAAACTCGAAGCGCCCGAAGGTGCGGTGTTTCTCGAAGACATCCTTCGCCACGTCAGTGGCTTCGAAAAACTGCGAACCGCGTTTGCCGCCCGTCTGCTGCCAGCGCGATTGCTGACTTCGAACCGGACGCCCGATTCACTCGCGACGGTGATCTTTTCGAGCGGCAGCTCGGGAACACCGAAAGGCGTGATGCTATCGCACTTCAACATCATCGCCAACATTCAGGGCATGGCCCAGGTGTTCTGGATTAGCGAAAAGGACCGCATTGTCGGCGTACTGCCGTTCTTCCATTCATTCGGCTTCACGGTAACGATCTGGCTGCCACTGATCAACGGCTGCGGTGCTCTCTACCACACCAATCCCGTCGAAGCAGGCAAAGTCGGCGAGCTGGTCTCGAAATATAAAGGAACGCTGCTGCTCTCGACGCCGACCTTCTGCGCCAGCTACACGCGCAAGTGCAGCAAGGAGGAATTCGCGAGCCTGCGGTTTGTACTCGTGGGCGCGGAAAAGCTGCGCGAGACGGTGGCAGTAGCATTCCGCGAGAAATTCGATCTGGAGCTGCTCGAAGGCTACGGAGCCACCGAGATGTCGCCCGTGATCGCCGTGAACAGCCCGAATTTTGAGGCGGGAAGGGATACGCAGATCGGCAATAAGCCCGGCACCGTTGGGCATCCGATCCCGGGAGTCGCGGTGAAAGTCGTGAACCCCGCGACCATGGAGCCTCAGCCTCCCAATACCGACGGCCTGCTGCTGGTGAAAGGTCCGAACCGCATGATCGGCTACCTCGGCCAGCCCGAGCGCACGGCCGAAGCAACCTACGGAGATTGGTATATCACCGGCGATATTTGCGCAGTGGACGACGAGGGCTTCGTCCGAATCGTCGACCGGCTTGCCCGGTTTAGCAAGATCGGCGGCGAGATGGTCCCACACCTGAAGGTGGAAGAGTCCATCTATCAGATCATCGGCGAGTATCCTTGCGCCGTGGCGGGAATTCCTGACGATCAACGGGGTGAGCGTCTGGTCGCGTTGTACACGCGTTCCGACATCACTCCATCGGAGTTATGGAAGCGGCTATCGGAAACCGATTTGCCCAAGCTTTGGGTCCCCAAGCGTGAAAATATGTACCAGGTGGACGCGCTGCCAACGCTTGGCACCGGCAAGCTCGACATCCAGGGCGTGAAAGCGCGCGCCCAGCAGTTGGCGGCCGCTGCTTGCGCCGTCGAGTCGTAGCGACCGGAGGATGCCATGCCCGAATTCCTGTTGGTCGTTATCCTGATTGTTCTATTTATCCGCTGGTTGGTTCTTTCGCGCAGAATGGCCTCCATCGAGCAGCGGATCGAAGATGTGGCTACGAATCGCGCCAGTGAGGCGCGGCTGATCGCGCGGATTTATGCATTAGAACAAGTGGTCAAGGAGCTTCGCGGAGCGGCGGAACCGAAGCCTGAGCCGGCTCCAACTCCGTTTGTTATAGCGAAAGCCGCGCCCGAGCCGGCAGTCGTGACGCCGCAGCCGCAACCGGAGACTGTCCCTCAGAAGCTGAATCTATGCGAACTCTGTGGTCGGGCACTTCCGGAGCCGCCAGCAATCTGCGAATGCCGCGTGCAAGTAGAGACGCCCGAGCCGGCGCCCGTAGAAGAAGAGAAGGTCGGAATACCGGTCGCTATTTTCGAAGTCCCCGCGGCACAACCGACTCTTTCGCAGCGCCTTCGCGACTCCATGCAGGGCGAGGAATGGGAAGCCGTAGTCGGTGGAAGCTGGCTGAATAAACTCGGCGTGTTCATTCTGGTTGTCGGAATAGCACTGTTCCTGGCGTTCTCGTTCACAAAGGTCGGTCCCGGCGGACGCGCTGCTATCGGTTTGGCTGTCAGCTTGTCCATGCTGATCGGTGGATTCCTTCTGGAGAAACGCCCCCGATACAAAATCTTCGCGCGCGGATTCCTCGGCGGCGGATGGGCGGCGCTCTATTTCACCGTCTACGCGATGCAGGCGGTGGAAGCAGCGAAGGTCATCGATAATCCGTGGCTCGGCGGATTCCTGTTGCTCGGGGTGGCGACCGGCATGATCGTCCACTCCCTGCGATATCAATCGCAAACCGTGACCGCGTTGGCGTACTTCGTCGCGTTCGTCACGCTGGCGATTACGCCTGTGACCACACTATCGGTCATCGCACTGGTGCCGCTCGGCGCGTCGCTCCTTTATGTCGCGCACCGGTTCTCCTGGTCGAAGATGGCGTTCTTCGGATTGCTCGCGACTTACGGAACTTGTGCATCGCGAGGCGACAGCGGCGCTCCGCTGTGGTCCGCACAAGTCGTCTTCTCGACCTATTGGCTGCTGTTCGAAGGCTTCGATCTATTGCAGGCGAAGCGTCGCAAACAATATACGTTGTGGGAGAGCGCGATCTTCCCGCTGAATGCGCTCGCGTTTCTGGCGCTTTCCTATCTGAAATGGTCGATCGCGGCGCCCCAGCACCTTCATGCACTGGCAGGCGGCATCGGCGCTGTCTATCTGGTCAGCACGGTTCTGCGAGTGCTGGTGCGGCCCCCTTCGAGCTTCGACGCGGAGACGGGGACCGTCGAGCGGGCATTATCGGGAGGCTATGAGGGCCCGGTCACGTTGACCGCCGCGTTAACCGTTGCCGCCATGTACCTGAAGTTCCACGGAGCGTTGGCCCATCTGGGGCTGCTTGCCGAAGCCGAACTTCTGTTCTTAGCGGGACTCTACTTCACAGAGCGATATCCTCGCCAGCTTGGTGCTGCCTTGTTCGCGGGTGGCCTCAGCAAACTTGCACTCGTCGATTTGCCGGCTGGCGAGAGAACGACACTAGCCGGTTGGAATTTTCGCGCCTGGACGCCGCTCGCGGCACTCAGTGCGGCTATGTTCTATGTGAACCGCGTCCTGCGAAAGGCCGACACGTTCTATGGATACGCGGGCTCTGCGGTAGTGGCCGCGATTCTCGGATTCGAGACTCCCGAGCGCTATATCGGCGTGAGCTGGTTCGCTTTGGCAGCGATTCTGTTTTCCTTCGGCTGGTGGAAGCGGCTCGCCGATTTCCGGTTGCAAGGTTATATCGCCGGATCGCTAGGCTTTTGTGGCGTTTCGGTGCATCAGATCAATGTGGCGACAGGAGCGAGCGCTCCGGTTCGATATCCGTGGATTTCGCTCAGCGTTGCGTCGTTGATCAGCTATCTGGGCGTGCTCTGCGGACTTCGCTCGGCCGCCGATCGCTTGGATGAATGGGAACGCGAAGGTCTCCGTCGCGTAGGTTCGTGGGCAGCAACGCTTGGGATGCTCGCGCTGGCGTGGCGAGTGCTTCCAAGCGATTATCTCGGCTTTGGCTGGATGGTGCTGTCACTGCCGCTGCTCGAACTGGGGCTCCGGCAAATTCCAGAGGATTTCCGCGTGCAGGCCTATGCCGTGGGCATTCTCGGCGCCTTGCGCGTGTTGCTGTTCGACGTGATCCCGATCGCGAATAACGGACCGCTCGGCCGGAGGCTCATGATCGGCGGCGCGGCGTTGGCGGCTTACCTGTTCGCTGCGAGAATCTACGCCGCGCGCGATAAAGTCCCAAGCGGCGTTCGAGTATTCGATCTCAGTTCCGCTACGGCTACGTTGTTCCTGCTATCGGCGCTCTGGGCGCTTTTGCCCGCTGTTGTAATCGGGCCGGCCTGGGCCGTAGTTGCGCTGCTCCTGATGGAGACCGGCTTTCTGCTCGATATCCCGAGTCTGCGTCTCCAGAGCCATTTTGCCGGAGCCGCCGCTTTCGGCCGGCTGTTCTTTGCAAATTTCACCGGCCTCGGGAGAGTGGGGATCGTCTCTCATCGCTTGCTGACGGTGGTGCCCGTGATTGTTCTGCACTATTACCAGTGGTCGCGGCAACGCGCGGAAGACGCTCGGCTTCGTGGGTGGGAGCGCTCGCTGGCTCGGCTCTATCTGTACGCGCCGGCGATTCTAGCTGCGGTCATGATGCGTTTCGAACTCGGGCGCGTCCTGACTGTAACTGGTTGGTCCGCGCTCGCTCTGGGCCTGCTGTATTTCGGCCGGCGCTGGAACAATGTCGATCTGCGCTGGCAGAGTTACATCCTCGCCGTGATCGCATTCTGGCGGAGCTGGACCACCAACTTCTACGCGCCCGAAAGTTTCGGCGGAGTCTCCGGCCGCGTAGCCACTGGCGCGTTTATGATCGCGTGCTTCTACATCGCGCAGTTGCTGATCCCGCGTAAGTCTGTCGAAGAAATCGGCATCGAAAAGCACGCGCGAACATTCTACTCACTGCTTGCAACCGCGCTACTCGCCGTGTTGCTGTTCTACGAAGTCTCGGGCAGCGTGCTGACGGTAGCCTGGGGCATCGAAGGTGTCGCGCTGTTGATCGCCGGATTCCCTTTGAGCGATCGCGTTCAGCGTCTCTCGGGTCTCGCGCTGTTCCTGGTTTGCATCCTGAAGCTTTTCGTCTATGACCTGCGGCATCTGGAGACGATGTACCGCATTCTGTCTTTTATCGTGTTGGGGCTGATGCTGGTGAGCGTCTCGTGGGTGTACACGCGCTTCCGCGACCGCATCCAGCGTTATCTTTAGGAGCTTGCCATGCAGCGAATCAAATTCCTGGCAGTTCTCATTTTTTTAGCCGCGGGCGCTGGCCTAGCAACTCGCGGCACGCCCGATCCGGAAGTCAGTCTGAATTCGCTGGTCGATCTGTGGTCGGACACTTTGCGCGATACCGACCAGATCGGCATGAAGCTTACGCGCGTCAGCGATGCCGAAGAAATGCAGATCGGCGCGGAGCTCGCGCGCGGGATGATGGGGACAGAAGACCCGGCCGCGTCTGCCTACGTGACCAAGGTCGCAGAGCCCTTGCTGCCGCACCTGCGGCGGCGCGGAATTCGATATCAGTTTCATGTCATCAATTCGGACCAGGTCAACGCCTTTGCGATTCCGGGCGGGCAAATCTTCGTGATGCGCGGTCTTCTCGACTTCGCAGACTCCGAGGCCGAGTTGGCGTCAGTTCTCGGGCACGAGATGTCGCACGTCGATCTGCGCCACTGCATCGAGCGCTACCAGTACGAATCAAAGCTGAAGAAGGCAGGAATGCCTGAGGCCGGCGGGATCGTCGAACTGGCGCATCGTCTGGCGACGCAGGGATTCTCCTCACAACAAGAAGCAGAAGCCGATGGGCAGGGCGAACGATTGAGCATCGAATCGGGCTACGATCCCGATGCAGCAGTCGCGCTGTTCTTACGGATGAAGTCGCGGCTCGGCGAGCCAACTCGTGACCAGAAGACCACACCTGCAGGGGAAGTGCTGCAGTCCACCGGCGAGCTGGTTACAGCATACTTTCGCACGCATCCACCGTCGGAGGAGCGGGCGAAGCGGCTGGCGGACATGGTCGCCCGGAACCACCGCGACTTGGCCGGCCGGTCGTTCTATGTCGGGAAGGAGAACCTACGCGAGCGCATTGCACGGGCAAACCGAGCGTATCCGGCCGAATACCGCAGGATCCAGCCCTAACAAATCGCAACGTTCCCGTAGCATAAGCTTCCGGCTTGTGCAGGCGCGATGCGAAGCGCGCAATGAATTGGCCTATTAATGCGGTCCGCTCCGCGCCGCACCTGCGCAAGCCGGAGGCATGCGCAACTACTTCAGATATTCGTCGAACCAGGCCACCATGCGCTCGAGCACATCCTGTTGATGCTTCTCTTCGGTGAATCCGTGGCCTTCCCGCGGATACATCACGAAATCGCTCTTCACGCCGTAGCGCTTCAGCGCGCGATAGAATTGCTGGCTTTGACCGATCGGGTCAGTGCGATCCTGTTCACCCTGAAGGATCAGAGTCGGAGTCTTGGTGTTCTTCACGAACGTAATCGGCGAGGACTTTTGAAAGTCGGCCAAATGTTCCCAGGGCGTCCCGTAATACCATTCGTCGCCGGCCGACCCGTTTTCAGTGCCGAATTCGCTGGCGAGATCAGACATCCCCGCACCCGCAACCGCCGCCTTGAAACGCGTCGTCTGGGTCACGGCCCACATGGACATGTATCCGCCGTAGGACCACCCACCGATGCCCAATCGCTCCGGATCCGCATCGCCACGAGACACCAGCCAGTCCACACCAGCCATCACGTCTTTGAAATCGCCGCCACCCCAATCGGTCCGGTTGGATGCAAGAAACTTTTGGCCGTATCCCACTGAACCGCGGATATTCGGGCAAAGCACCATGAAACCGTGAGCCGCCAGGAGCTGAGTCCAGTTGTGAAAACGAGGTCCCCAGGCGCCCGCGGGACCGCCATGCACCAAAACAACGAGCGGGAGTTTTGTACCGGGCTGGTAGTTCGCAGGCTTGATCAATTGCGCCTCGATTGGCGTGCCATCGAAACTCTTGTAAGAGATAACTTCGACCGGACGCAAAGCAATCTTGCTCCACTCGTCATTGAAATGGCTGACCTGGCGGAAAGTGCTGCCCGGCGCCGCGACCCACACTTCGGGCATGGTTGTCGCATCGGACGCAATCACGGCGGTCGCTCCATCTTCGGCGACCGTCATATCGCTCGGATGCTTCGAGAACGATGAATACATTCGTTCCAAGCCCGAAGCTCTGATGGAGTCGATCTCTTGGGTGAACCCGCGCTGTACCAGTGCGACGATGGATCCATCGGATCGCCATTCATATTGATGGACCGGACGATCGAGACGCGCGGCGGTAAGGTTCACGGCCGCGCCTCCGGTTAGCGGCATGGCAAACAGGTCCTGTGCTGTGGGGCCGTCGACAGACGATGCGACATAGGCCAATTGCTTTCCGTCGCGCGATATCTTGATTTGTCTGAACGGACCTCGCGGAGTTGCGAGTTCAGTGAACTTGCCGTCGTCAATTGATGCGACGAAGATCCGGTCGAGCCATTGGTCCGCTTCCGGACGATCGGTGGCCTTTACGATCAGGTCGCGACCGCCTGGAACCCAGGCGAATTCCTGCACGCGCCAAGGGCTCTTGGTCAACTGCCGGACTTTGTGCGAATCGGTGTCCATCACCCAAAGGCGGGCGTGCTTCTCGTCGCGATCCGCAACGTGCATGTCGGCCTTTTCTTTCTCGCGCTTTTGTTCTTCCTCACTTTTCGGTTCCCCCGCTAGGAACGCGATTTGCTTTCCATCGGGCGACCACTGGAAGCTCTGAATGCTATTTTTCCCTGTAGTCAACTGCTCCGCTTCTCCCCCATCGATCCGCATTACGTAGAGTTGGCGGTTCTCATCGCGATTCGAAAGGAAGGTGAGATAACGCCCATCGGGGGACCATTGCGGATTGGTTTCACTCTTCGCCGAAGTCGTCCACTGACGCAGTTCGCCCTTCGAGTTCAGCACCCAGATGTGTGTACTCGCGTTTGTGCCTTTCACTGGCTCGCGCACGTCGATGGCGAGCAGCTTTCCGTCCGGCGAAAAGCGGAGACCGGAGGGCACGCGAACCCGCAGACACTGCGCAGGCGTAAGGGCCGTTTGGCCGGCAGCCAATCCGGCTGCCAAAAGTAAGACGAAAGCTCTGACCACGATCACCTCCCGGATTGTCAATGATAACGAATCGAGAGGTAGGGTCTGAACCGCAACCCAACGAAGGAAAGTTGATATTTCAAAAGCCTTGCGGATTCTCCCAGTACGTACTGTCGGAAAGAACCAGATAAATACGCTTCTCGGCAGACTACGCTGGGATGTCCCCAAGGAGGCCACATGTTTCGATCTATAGGGTTACCTGAGCTTCTCGTTATTCTGGTGGTTGCAGTCCTTCTGTTCGGTGGGAAGAAAATTCCCGAAATCGCAAAAGGCTTAGGTGAGGGTATCAGAAACTTCAAAGGCGCTATGAACTCCGAATCGACAAGCCCCAACGTCGAGGAGAAGAAGCAGGCCTAGTCGGAATTTTGTCCGCCGCGTGTAGGTTTGGTGCCCGGGGTGGGACTTGAACCCACACTCCCGTTGCCGGAAAAAGGATTTTAAGTCATTTCTGTGTGCTCGCATCATATTGACTAATAAAGTCTTGTCGTTTTCAGAATGTGAAACTGTGTGAGTAACTGTGAAAGTTTCGACGCTTCAAACACCTCACCCCATCCGCTTCTTTCCTGGCAGGCAAGTTTCCGGCTTGGCCGTTACACCTCCAAGTTGGATTCCGGCGACAGCCACTACTCAACCCTTGTCGAGAAAGCAGAAGCAATTCCGAAAGGCGTGGATCGACTTCCGGAAGGACCATCCGCTCACAGCGGAATCAGTGCTTCGACATTCTTGCCTAACCACGCGGACCTCAACATGGACCTTTTCGGGCACTTGCCCTAAGACGTTTGGAAGTGCGCCCACCGGTCTCGATCAACTCGGCTCGCGCTAAGCTCGCTGATCGCGTTCGAAACCTAATGGCATTTCGGCAGAATGCCCAGCGTTGAGAAAAACGAAGCAAACGTATTGTCCGTGAAACAATTGCCGTTGTCGGCCGCCGTCAGAAGCGAGATGTCTCCGGCCGCGAATGCGAACGGATTGCTCACGCCAGGATTCTTTCCGTTATTGGACAACCGGTTCAACGTCACCCGGTTGTTCGAGGCGCCATTATCGGCGACGAATCCCGGTGTAATGGCTGGATCCGTGGAGCAGTCGAACGGGCCGCCCGCCACGGCCAGGCAGTAATCGGCGATTGCGATTCCCGACAGGTTGTTGTTCTCGACGACGTTCGCCGTAATCAGCGAATCGTCGGAGCCAAAATAAACGATCCCGAGGCTGGCCGGAATCGTCGCCAGGATCGATCCCGACGCAGTGTTGGCCTTATTGTTATCGTGAACGTGGTTGCCGCGCACCGTGATCCGTTTGGTATCGGGCCGGCTGGCGAACAGGCCAGGCAGAAATATAACGGCCACTCCAATCGAGTTTCCTCGGGACTCGTTGTCGGCGAGCAGGATGTCCTGGCTGTTGGAGACTTCGACGCCCACCACATTGTCTTCCACCAGGTTATTTGTGGCGGTGACGTTTTGCGACGTCTCGATCCAGATTCCAGTGTCGTCAGTTCCCGAGACACTACTGAAGGAGATCAGACCGTTCTGGGACAACGTGGGAAAGATTCCGTAGCTCTTGCTCCCCACGACATGGACATCAATAAATGCAAATCCGTTAACGTTGCTTGTGAACAGACCATTGTTGGCAAAGTTCTGGAGAGTGATGCCACTGATGGAAAGGTTATTAATCACTGGCTGTGCCGGCACGGTCTTGTTCACACCTGGCAGCAACGGGAAAGGCGGAGCCAGGTCGGAGTGGCAGCTCATGCAGTTGGCGTGGGCCGCTGGCACGGCAGCGATGCCGTTGCGCTGGCCCCCGGAGTTCTTGATCACGACCTTCGCGGTCGACGTAGAAAGGCCGACAAGATGGACGCCTCGGCTGATGTTGAGGCCGTTTGTAGGGTCCGATGTTTCCTGGTAAGTACCCGGCTGCACAAAGATCCAACCGCCCTCAGTTGCCTTGTTGATCGCCGCCTGAATAGATTGGCCAGGTGACACTGTTTGTAGCAAGAGCGAGCCGGTCTCGGCGGCCACGGGCTTCACCCATCCAAACCCGACGTAAATGACAAGAGCCCACGCAGCATGACGGCGTGTGCGAACTGGATCCTTCATGAAGAGCGTCTCCTCTGCGATTTGTTCGCCGACGGCGATACCCGGATATGATGCACGCCGCGCCATAAACTCGTAAACAATAAGCCATTATACGGCCAATTGACTGAGTATCAATAAATTGTCTTGTTCGGAAGGCCTATTAAGTATAGTACCGATGACTCTTTTCCAGCCTAGCGAGGGCGACGTTCGAGTTCGCAATTCACCCGATCTGGCTGGGTCGGCTAGGTCGTTGGATGAATCCTCTGCAACGGCGGATCGTTTGTTGATCTATCCGGAGGTATAGTCGGCGTCTCGGAGAAGTGCTGTATCTAGATAGCTCCCAACACGTGGAACGACCGTTCCCAAGAAAGGACGGCTTGACAGTCTGAACGAACACTTGGGGTATGGTGCGGGCGGAGGGACTTGAACCCTCACGGACCTTGCGGTCCAACGGATTTTCATACCCTCTACGGCTTTCGCCGCCGCCCACCGCTTTCGCAATGGGGTTTGGGGTCTGGACTATCCCTTCACCGTGCCCGGGTTTGGCTCCGGGTGTCAGGTGCTGCCCGTCTAGTCTCTACACCTTCCCGGCCGTTTCGGGCCGGGCTTGGCTCGGGATCGCCATGTTACAGGGTTCCCCGACTTTGAGCAGTTCTACACCGCCGGTTTCCCGGCGGGCACTCAAGTTTTTTCGCTTAAGTCCGATGCGTCTGCCGATTCCGCCACGCCCGCACAGTTTCAAACGTAGCACGAAACAACGATTGACCAGATCGGACTTTTAAGTCCTTTGCGTCTGCCGATTTCGCCACCCGGGACGGAGTTGCAACGCTTCGAATTTAGCACGAAGTTCGATCCCTCGCGCCAGTTTGTCGTGACCGAGTTGTGCCGCTCGGGACATCTTGTCGTCTTGATGCGCCCAGCCAATCCGCGTTAACTCATAGATCTTAAGCCACTTTGAAGCGCCGACCCCTTCGGCACTTCGGCTGCATTCCTTGGTTGCGAAACCGTCGAAACGGAGGCAACGATGGAAATGCAAATGGGCCAACTGATGGATGAACTGCGGAGCGCGATTCAGAAGTCGATCGCCGAGTCCGATGAGATCGCCGAGATCGTGAAAGACATGGCGCACGCAGGCTACGATTTGGTGCTCGTGCTCGAAACAACGCTGGGTGTCAGCAAGACCGAGGCACCGGCGGAAGACATCGAATGGTGGAAGACGGAACTGGAAGCGCCAGTCGCCGTCGATGGAACAGGAGCCGTCACATTCACCGATCAGGATGCGAAGTTTCTCCAGTCGCTTCACATTTCCGGGTGATTGCGACGGCTAGGTGTTGACGCCCGAGGCCAGAAAGCCGCCATCTACGGCGATGCACTGGCCAGTAATAAAGCTGGCCGCGTCCGATGCCAACAGAACCGCAGCGCCGATCAGCTCTTCGGCTTTTCCGAAACGTCCCATTGGGGTCCGCACCAGGAATTCGCGGCCACGTTCGGTTCCGTCGAGAAAACTGGAGTTCATGTCTGTACGAAAGACGCCGGGCGCGATGGCATTCACGTTAATGCCCAAGCGCGACCATTCAACAGCCAAGCTTCGAGTCAATGAGAGCACACCCGCCTTCGAAGCGCAATAAGCCGTAACTTCGTACAAGCCGACGTAAGAACTGAGCGAGGCAATGTTGATGATGCGCCCGCGTTTTTCCGCGGCCAGCGGTTCGAAGAAAGACTGACAGGTGCGCAGCATCCCGGTGAGATTCGTATCGAGAATGTCTTCCCACTCCTGCTCGGGCAGATCCTTGGTCGGCGTCCGCTTCGTCCGGCCTGCGGCATTGACAAGCACGTCCACTTTGCCGAATCGCTGCAGGACGGCATCGCGCAGCGTATCGACCGACTTGCGATCCGAGACGTTTACGCTGTAGTTCAACGATTCCCGGCCAAGCTTGGCAATCGCGGCGCTGACCTCATCCACGAGGTCCTGGCGGCGGCCCGAGGGAACCACGGAGGCTCCCGCTTCTGCCAGACCCATCGCAATCGTTCGCCCCAAGCCTGATGTGCCCCCCACCACAACCGCCACGCGGCCTGTCAGATCCGTATAGTTTTTCACCATAAGGTCTTATTTCAACACTTCCTCGGGCTTACCATAGGTTCAGATGGAACAGCTCGCGCTCACCTGGGGACCGTCGCGCAAAACGTACACAGTCGCAGAGCTGAATACACGCATCCGCGAACTGCTCGGGATGGAATTCAACGACGTCTGGGTGGCTGGCGAGATCTCAGGCACCAAGAACGCCCCCAGCGGTCATTGCTATTTCACGCTCAAAGATCACGAAGCACAGTTGCGCTGCGTTTGTTTTCGCACTTCGCTGCGCTATCTCAAGTTCAAGCCGCAGGACGGCGTGGCCGTGCTGGCTCGGGGGCACATCGACGTTTACGAAGCGCGCGGGGAGTATCAGCTCCTGGTCGATGCGCTCGAACCGCAGGGACACGGCGCGCTGCAGTTCGCCTTCGAGCAGCTTAAAAAGAAATTAGCAGCCGAAGGATTGTTCGATCCCGCGCGCAAGCGCCCGATTCCTCGCTTTCCACGGCGAATCGGGATTGTGACCTCGCCTTCCGGAGCCGTCATCCGCGACATCACCCAGATTCTGTCGCGGAGGTTTCC
>Ga0335069_10004407_pt1 | contig 20911 bp, 15 predicted proteins | sample Lox_Sample_11_FD_206714 | JGI IMG/M metagenome (GOLD analysis project Ga0335069, IMG submission 206714) | Soil microbial communities from Loxahatchee National Wildlife Refuge, Florida, United States - Lox_Sample_1.1 | ecosystem: Environmental > Terrestrial > Soil > Wetlands | place: USA...
CCGCGGGGCGCGCGGGCGGCGGCGCGCCCCCCCGCTGCGGGGCCCCCCCCGCCTCCCCGCGCCCCGGGCGCGGGTGGGGGGGCCGGGGGTGGGGGGGGCCCGTTGGTACCAGGTCCAGGTGGAGAGGTCGGGGCCGAGGAGTTGGAGGGGGGTGCCGAGTTTGCCGGAGGGGGGGGCGGGGGTGGGGAGTGGCGCGGGGGCGGTGGATTGGGCGCAGAGGAGGAGGGTGAGGGGGAGGAGGAGGGGTTTTCGCATGGTTTTCTCCGACGACGGCGGCTCGACAATGAGGAGGCGTTAGAAACCACAGAGTCGCAGAGGGCACAGAGACGCACAGAGGTGGTTGGGGAGTAACGCGGAAGTGGGCGCGCGATTGCGAGGGGGAGGCCTCGCTGCGCGTTGGCGTTTGCCGCCTGAAGGCGGAACTCCAACATGGGCAGGATTCCCATGCCATGATTATTTGATGCCGCGGGCGCTTTGGAGGCTGAGGACGACGTAGCTGGTGACGAGGACGGGGTTGGATTCCATGAAGCGGCTGGCGGCGTTGATGTAGGAGCCGTCGGGTTTTTGCAGGGCGGTCATCTTGGTGTTGAATTCATCGCGCCAATTGTGCTTGGTGCCTTTGGCGTCGGTGAGGGTGTCTTCGCCGTAGGCGTCGAGGCAGGCGGCGAAGGTGTGGTAGTAGTAGTAGAGGCCCTGGGCGTTGTTGAGGCCGGGGTTGACGTCGAGGGTGTAGGAGCCGCGAATCCAGCGCATGGCGGCCTGGACGCGGGGGTCGTCTTTTTTGAGGTCGGCGAAGATGAGGGAGCGAAGTCCGGCGTAGGTCATGGAGCCGTAGGTGGTGAGGATATCGTTGCCGTCGCGGTCCTTGGAGTCTGGTCCTTCGGATTGGCCGTAGAAATCGTGCTGCGCGTTGAAGCCCATGCCGTAGATGAAGCCGCCGTCGTGGGGTTGGGCTTTGGCCCAGGCGAGGTCGTTTTGGTCGGAGGCCTGGGTGCGGGTGAGGAAGATGAGAGCGTTTTTGATGGAGTCGTCGGAGGCGGGGATTCCGGAGGTGCGGAGGGCCTCGATGACGAACTGGGTGTTGGAGAGGTCGGGGCGTCGGCCGGGTTTTACTTTTGTGCCCTGGCCGTAGCCCCAGCCGCCGTACCAGGGGTGTTCGGGGGTGACGAGTTTGCCTTTGTCGTCGGTTTGAGCGCCTTCGGCGCCGGACTGGATGGCGATGAGGAATCCCTGGGCGCCCTTGATTGCGTCGGACCAGTCGGCGCGGGCGTCGTCGGGGAGGGAGGCGAGGGTGGTGAGGGTGATGGAGGTGTTGTAGGTGGCGTTGGAGTCGATGTAGAAGCCGCCGTCGAGCTGGCGGGTGGATTTGATGTAGGCGAGGGCCTTGCGGATGGCGGGTTCGTCGATGTGGTGCCCGCCGTGGAGGAGGCCTTTGACGGCCATGGCGGTGATGGCGGGACCGGGCTGGGGGATCCAGGCGCCGTCGGGGCCCTGCTTGGAGAGGAGGTAATCGAGGGCTTTTTTCTCGGTGTCGGTTTGGGGGAGTTTGTCGGCGGCGCGGGCGAGGGGGGCGGCGGCGAGGATGGCGGTGGTGAGGAGGGTGGTAATGAGGTTGTGACGGATCATGTGGGGCTCCTTTTGTGGTACGTTCATTATTGTTGCCGTGGGGGTGAAAGCAATACAAGTTAGCGAATTCAGAATGAGTGAATCCGAGAATTCAGAATTGCGGGGAGTGGTTCCGATGGACGCGATGGACGCTGTGATTGCGCGATTGCTTTGCGTGAATTTGCTGTTTCCCCTAAACTGCTGCGCTTCATTGATCTGGAACGAGAAGCGTTTTATGGGCATTGTCGTGCAGAAGTTTGGCGGGACGTCGGTGGCGACGCCGGAGCGGATTCATAAGGCGGCGCAGAAGGTCGTGGCGGCGAAGCGGGCGGGGAACCAGGTGGTGGTCGTGGTGTCGGCGATGGGGCATACGACGGATGAACTGGTGGAACTGGCGACAAAGGTGTGGGGGGAAACGCCGGGGCAGCCGCCGAAGCGGGAGATGGATCAGTTGCTGGCGACGGGGGAGCAGGTGACGATTGCGCTGATCGCGATGGCGCTGGCGGCGCAGGGGCATCAAGCGATCTCGTTTACGGGCGGGCAGATCGGGCTGATAACGGATGAGAATTTTTCCAAGGCGCGGGTGAAGGAGATCGACAAGCATCGGATTCTGACCGAGCTGGAGAAGGGGAAGATTGTCATTGTGGCGGGGTTCCAGGGCGTGACGGCCAGCGGGGACGTCACGACGCTGGGGCGTGGCGGATCGAATGCGACGCTGGTGGCGATCGGGGCTGTGCTGAAGGCGGATGTGTGCGAAAACTACACGGATGTGGCGGGGATTTTCACGGCCGATCCGCGGATTGTGAAGGATGCGCGGCTGATCAAAGAGATCAGTTATGACGAAATGATGGAGCTGAGCAGCGTGGGGGCGAGCGTGCTGCAGACGCGGGCGGTGGAATTTGCGAAGAAGTACAATGTGCCGATACACGTGCGGCATTCCCAGACCGACGAACCTGGAACGATGATCGTCGCGGAGACGAAAGCCATGGAACACATTGCGGTGAGCGGTTGTGCGTTGAAGAAGGATTTGACGCGGGTGACGTTGAAGCAGGTGCCGGACCGGCCGGGGGTGGTGGCGCAGATTTTTGCAGCGGTCGGGGCGGCGCATGTGGTGGTGGACGACATCATTCAGAACGTGATGGCGGATGGTACGGCGAATATTTCGTTCACCGTGGAGCATGGGGATGTGGCGGATCTGAAATCGGTGATCGAGAAGCAGGCCAAGGAGCTGGGCGGCGGCCAGGCGACGTTTGATACGAACCTGGCGAAGGTGAGCGTGGTGGGCGTGGGGATGAAGCAGTCGACGGGGGTGGCGGCGAAGATGTTCGGGGCGCTGGCGCGCGAGAAGGTGAACATTCAGAATATTTCGACGAGCGAGATCCGGATTTCGTGCATCATTGCCAAGGTGGATGCGGATAAGGCGCTCAATGCGGTGCATGCGGCGTTTGAGCTTGGCAAAGAGCACTGAATTCTGAATGCTAAATGCTAAATGCTGAAAGGGCGCCGGTGTGGTGCCCTTTCTTTTTTGTTAGGTGATGCGCGGGTGAGCGATGGGGCTCAGACGGGGGATTTGGTGAGCTGCTGGGTGGCCTTTTTCTTGTAGAAGTTGTAGACGGTTTTGCCGCCGAAGACCTGCATGTCGACGTCGTCCTTGTACTGATCCATCAAAGTGAGGACGGTCTGCCATTGATGGCAGGTGTAGGCATATTTGATGTATTTCGCGCGGTCGAAGAGCCATTGTTTGTGGTCGGTGGTGACGCGGGAGGGGTCGAAGAGAAGCTTTTTGTAGACGGCATCGATGTCCTTCCAGACTTCGGGCTGCGCGTAGTAGGCGTCTTTTTGGCCGGAGTCCTGGGCAAGCTGGCTGTGAATATCGAGGAGGATGACGGGGATGCGGCTTTGCACGGTGCCGGTCTTCAGGCATTCGCGGCCGAAGGCGAGGACGTCGGGGATGGAGCCGCCCCACTCGGGGAGGAGGAAGTAGTATTTGGCGTGGCAAGCGTCGTAATTGTCCGGGTCGGCGAGCATGGCGCGGTTGAACCATTTTTCCATCGTTGGGCGGTCGTAGCTCTTGCCCATGCAGATGGCGATCATTTTTGCGGGGCATTCGCCATCAAGGGGATCAAGGTTGGCGCCGTTGGTGGCGGCTTCTTCGGCGAGGGAAAGCCGCTGGCCGAAGAGTTTCCAGCCTTTCTCGGTGACGGAACTGGCCCAGCCGCCGCCGCGGGCGTCCCATGCCCATTTGGTGTAGAACTCGGCAGCGTAGGCGTAGGGGACGGTGCTGTTGGGGAGGAGCGTGGCGAGGTGGGGATTGATTTTGTCGTAGTCGGTTTTGCGGTCGTGGCCGAGCGTAGTGCCGGCTTTCTGGAGAATGGCGATCGCCTCCCGCACGAGGAGCGGGCTGGGCATTTCCGAGGCGAGAGTGGGGAGGAGATGGACGGCGCCGTTCCACATTTCTTCGGCGATGGGGCGGGTCTGGGGATCGTGGGCGAGCTCGTTGATGCACAGGCTGAGGATGCGGATGCGGATCTGGAATTTTCGGGCCGGGGTGTAGGGGGATTTGTCGAGGTCCGGAAGGATGGCGCGGTATCTGGCGAGGGCGGCTTCGGGGGTGATGGTTTCCATGTCGAGACTGCGTCGGACGTCGTAGTAGCGGATGAGGGGATCGGTGCAGCCGGCGTCGACGGCAGCTCGAAACTTCTTTGCGGCTGCGGCGCGAGAGATTTTGTTGCTGGATTCGAGGGCGTCAGCGGCGAGCTTGTCCCAGGCGGGATCGTGCGCGCCGTTGGCTTTGTAGGTGGGGAGGCCGGTGCGGGAATCCCAATCATTGTCGAGCGCTTCGAAGGCGTCGAATTGGGCATCGCGGGCCTTGCGGACTTTTTCGGCGATGGACTGCATGATGGCGTCGCGGGCATCGGAGCGGAGGGAGTCGGGGTCGAAAGAGGCGATGAAGGCGGGGACCTGTTCGACGGTGAGTTTTTCAATGACGGCGGCGCCTTGTGCGGCGTCGGCGTCGGCGAGTTGTTTGATCATGGGGGAGGGGTCGAAATCCGCGGGACGGGTCTGGGCGGAGGCGGCAGGGGCGAAGAGACACGACGTGGCGAGGCCGAGAATCAGGATATCGAGGCGGGGAAACGGGCAATTGTGCATGCGGAGGCTCCTTGATGCTATGGACGCGTTGAACATAGAATCGCAAATGCGGTTTAGAATATACGTATGCCGCGCGAGATGTCGAGCAAAACATTTGGAGCCAACCGATGAGAGCAAAGGGATTCAACTGGCGGGGGGTTGTGGTGGGGTGCGTGTTGATCCTGCTAGGAATGAGCGGCTCGCTGTGGCGGGCGTTTGGGCAGGTAGCCACGATGCCGGCGGCGATGACGCAGCGGCATCCTTCGCTGGCGAACATGAAACCGGCGCAGCAACCGGAGGCGATTCGAGCGTGGCAGGCGGAGCTGCAAAGAAAGGGAATTGAGGCGCTCCAAAAGCAGAAAGCACAAATCCTTGAGAAGCGGTTGACCGGGCACACGGACGGGGTGCTGTCGGTGCGTTTTTCACCGGACGGGAAGAAGCTCGCTTCGGGCGGGGCGGACGAGACAGTGCGCGTGTGGGATGTGGCATCGGGGAAGGAACTCAAGAAGCTGGAGGGGCACAAGGGGCAGGTCTGGACGGTCGCGTTTTCGTGGGATGGAAAATATCTGCTGTCGGGCGGAACGGATGAGCAGATCATCGCATGGAACGTAGAAACGGGGGAGATCGAGGGAATGTGGTCGCAGACGGATTATGTGTACCGCCTGGTGTTTGTGTCGAAGGACAATTACTTCGTGAGCGCGGAGGGGAATGATCTGGTGCTGTATCAGATCGGGCAGGATGCGCCGGTGCAGCGGATGCAGGCGGACGGGAAGATCCGCAGCGTGGTTTTGACGAACAATGGAGGCGCCGTGACCGGCGATGAGGCCGGGTCACTGATCTTGTGGGATACCAGCACCTGGCAGCGCACACAGGTGCGGAAGCGGCCAAAGGGGGACCACAATCGGTCGAATGTCGTGCGGGGCCTTTATCGGTTGCAGAATGGAGACATCCTGGTGGCGGACACGGAACGGCTGTGGCGATGGAACCTGCAATCGGGGAAAATCAGCCCGATGAACGGTATTCCATGCCGCGAGTTGACGACGGTGAATTCCGACCTGGTAGCGATCTGCGGGCTCTCGCAAATGACGGAGCTGATGTGGCTGGGGGAGCAGCGGAATTGGCCGATCATAGAAACGGGAACTGTCAACTCGGTGTGCACCTCGCCATCGGGGGAATTCTTCGCGGTAGCGTGCAGCGCACCGCTTGATGCGAACCGCCGTCTCATGGCCACGGGGCCGACGGACGTGGAGATCTACAACACGGCCAAGACGCTGGCGCTCGCGCAGGAGCAGGCGGCTGCGAGCGAGCGTGCCCGGAAAGAGGCACAGGCCAAGATTGAAAAGATGGCGGCGACGCGGCCTGGCATGAAGGTGCCGAACTTCGCAATGACACAGCCCGCACTGCCTCCGCCGGTGAATCCGTGGCATTGAACGTGTGGCCAGAGGTCTAAGTGGCGCGTATGATGCCTGCCCATGACGGCGATTTCAGTTGAACCGAGAGATGTTGTGGGCGAAAGCGCGGAGCAGGTGCGGTCTCCCTGGGGGTTGGCGCGGCGGCGGTTTTTGAAGAATCGCCTGGCGGTGATCGGGGCGGTGGTGCTGGGGGTGCTGATCCTTTCGTGCTTTTTGACAATTCCGTGGACTATCGATCGGTACGCGGACCAGATGGGGCTGAAGCATGTCATTGAGCCGCCGAGCGGGCAGTTCTGGATGGGGACGGATTCGCTGGGGCGGGATTTGATGTCGCGGTTTTTGCTTGGGGGGGCGCTGAGCCTGTCGATCGGACTGGCGAGTGCGCTGATTGCGATCGTGATCGGCACGGGGGTGGGGGTAGTGGCGGGGTATTTTGGGGGGCGAACGGATGCGTTTTTGATGCGCGTGGTGGATGTGATGTATGGGTTGCCGTACATTTTGCTGGTCATCCTGATGCGGGTGGCGCTGGTATCGCCGATGATCGCCTTTCTGAAATGGATGAAGTGGAACGGGGCGATCGCGGAGCAGACGGCGAATGTGGTGGTGTTGCTGGTGGGGATCGGTGCGGTGAGCTGGCTGACGATGGCGCGGGTGATCCGGGGGCAGGTGTTGAGCCTGCGGGATCAGCCGTTTGTGGAGGCGGCGCGGGCGATGGGGTTGAACCGGTCGCGGATTCTGTGGAAGCACATCATGCCGAACCTGGTGGGGATCATCGTGGTGTACGGGGCGTTGACGGTGCCGAACGCGATTTTGAGCGAGTCGTTTTTGAGCTTTCTGGGGCTGGGGATTCAGCAGCCTCTGCCGAGCTGGGGGAATCTGGCGAGCGAGGGGATTGATGCGTTGAATCCGATTCATGTGCGGTGGTGGCTGATCGCGTGGCCCTGCGTGGGGCTGAGCGTGGCGTTGTTGTGCCTGAACTTTGTAGGGGATGGCGTACGGGATGCGTTGGATCCAAGGGGCCAGTAGAAGGACCTTGGCGGGGTGGACAGACAAGAAAAGAGGAGAGTCAGCGGTTACGATGCGGGAGATTTTCGCGGTGGCGGCAACGAGAGGTCGGGAAGAAGGTGCGTGAGAGCGGAGGAGGTTTGAGTCGCAGTGAATGGAGTACGCATGGACAGCCGGTTTACGTTCAAGGATTTTGTGTTCGCGGTGCTGTTTTTGTTTGTGATAGGAGCGGTGGTGTGGGTGGGGTATCAGTTCGGCTACCAGGAGAGCCGGCTGAATGACGTGAAAACGACACTGGCGCAGATGGGGACGGCGCAAAAAGAGCAGTTGGGGGTGCTGACGCGAATTGAAAAGCAATTGAGGGAGGGGGTTGCGATGCGGGCGGGTACGCCGGGGACTTCGGCGCAGGAAGCTACCGGTCGCATCCGGCGGACAAATCCGGATGGGAGCCTCTACGTTTACTACCCCGATCCCCCGAAGCCGCCGCGCGACCCTCACGATTTACCCGATTATGCCCCGGGAGACTGGCTCGTCTACAACCTTGGCGACGAGCCCAAAGTCGTCACCCCGTTTATCGAGAAGGATTATTACGGCCAACTGGCCCAGGTGCCGGTGATGGAGAGCCTGCTTACGCAGAACCCGGAGACGTTCGCCTGGGAGCCGTTCCTGGCGGAAAGCTACAACGTATCAGCAGACGGGCTGAAGATTACATTCACGCTTCGCCGCAACGTCTGCTTCAGCGACGGGAGCCCGATCCGGCCGGAAGATGTCCTGTTCTCCTACCACACCGTTGAGAACGCCGATGTGGATTGTGCGCCGCTTCGGGGCTATTTCGAGCTGATCAAGGATGTCAAAAAAGTAGACGACCGCACGGTTGAATTCGATTTTTCGGAACCCTACTTCAAAGGGCTCGAAATCGTCGGCGGCATGCTCATCCTTCCGGAGCATGCCTACAAATTCAAAACGGGCGAAGAATACAACAACCGCTCGGGAATGCTCGTGGGCAGCGGGCCGTACAGGCTGCAGAGCTGGGACAAGGGCCAGCAACTGGTTTATGTGCGCAACGAAAGATATTGGGGGGAACGTCCCACGTACGATCAGATCATCATGAAATTCATCAAGAACCCCCAGGCCGCGCTTCAGGATTTCGAGAACAACCAACTGGACCTTTTCAGCCCGAACCCGGACCAGTGGGTGAAGTTCACCGGCGACCCGGAGTTCATGAGCAAGTTCACGACGCACAAGTATCTCCGCCCCGATGCCGGATACATGTTCATCGGCTACAACGAAATGAAGCCGATGTTCGGGGACAAGGAAACGCGTCAGGCGTTGACGATGCTGATCGATCGCACGGCGATCATCCACACTTTCTTTAAGGACATGGCCGTCCCGATCACCAGCCCATTCAATCCGCTCTCGCCGCAGGATGACAAGTCCATCGAGCCGTGGCCATATGACCCGGCCAAGGCCAAATCGCTGCTCGCAAGCGCGGGCTGGAAACCGGGCGCGGACGGCGTGCTGGAACGGGACGGGAAGCCCTTCACCTTCAGCCTGATGATGGGCACGGGGAATCCGCTCTCGGACCGCATCGCCAATTACATCAAGGAACAGCTCACCGGCGCCGGCATCCGGGTGGAAATCAACCCGCTCGAGTTCGCCATCGTCGGCCAGCGGCTGGATGCCCACGATTTCGACGCCATCATGATGGGCTGGTCGGGCTCGCTCGAAGAAGACCCCAACCAGATATGGGACAGCGCCAGCATTGAGAACAAGGGCAGCAATTACATCAGCTTCCGGAACAAGGAGTCGGACGCGCTTATCGAGCAGGGCCGCCGCACGCTCGACACCGATAAGCGCATGAAGATCTGGCACAAGTGGCAGGCGCTCATCCACGACGAGCAGCCGTACACGTTCATAGCCACGAGCATGTCGCGGATCTTCATCCAGAAGCGATTCAAGAACACCGAACCGTACAAGACCGGTATCGCGCAATACGATTGGTACGTTCCCGCGGCAGACCAGAAGTACAAATGACCCGCACACAGCCACACCGAATCTCCGCCACGCCCGGCTGCACGGAGGCCGCAGCATGCTGATGTACCTCTTGCGCCGTCTTCTGCTCATGATCCCCACGCTGATCGGCATGACGCTGTTGCTGTTCTGCATTGTGCGCTTCGCGCCGGGAGTAGGCAGCGCCGGTGCCTACGGCGAGGGGGGCCAGATGCGCAACCAGCAGGCCCGCGCCGCGGTCGAACTCGCCCTCAAAAAGCGCCTCCACCTGGTGGACAAGAGCGGCAAGACCATCTCGCTGCCAATGCAATACACCTACTGGTTCAAGGACACCTTCACGGGCGACTTCGGCGATTCCGTGCAGTACAACGAACCGGTGCTGCAACTGCTCAAGGAACGCATTCCCGTCACCATCGTCCTGAACATCCTCTCGACGGCCATCGTCTACCTGATCGCCATTCCGGGCGGCATGCTCGCCGCTGTCCGCCGCGGCCGCTTCTTTGACGTGTCGTGGAACTTTTTCACGCTCGGCCTGTTTTCACTCCCGATCATCTGGGTCGGCGGGATGCTGGTCGGATTCCTCGCAAACCCCCGCTATCTGGGCTGGTTCCCCGCGGCGGGCATTCATTCCACGAACACCGAATGGATGACGTCCACCCAGTACGCCGGCGATTATGTCTGGCACATCGTCCTGCCAGTCCTCTGCCTCAGCTACGCCGGATTCGCCTATCTCTCCAAGATCCAGCGTGCCGCCATGCTGGACAATCTCGGCCTCGACTACGTGCGGACCGCCCGCGCCAAGGGCGTTCCCGAACACATCGTCATCACGCGCCACGTCTTCCGAAACAGCCTGCTGCCCATGATCACGCTCTTTGCGGGGATCATCCCCGGACTGCTCGGCGGGTCGGTGGTGGTCGAACACATCTTTTCCATCAAGGGCATGGGCGACCTGATGCTCAATGCCACTCTCGCCAACGATCTTCCCATCGTTCAGGCCGTCGCGTTCATCGGTTCGATCATCTCGCTGATCTGCCTGCTGATCACCGATATCTGCTACGCCGTTGCCGATCCGCGGGTGTCTTATGAGTGAATTGCAGCCAATATCCGCGGGAACAGGGCCGGCCGCTGTGGAAGCGGCCGTTTCCGAAGCGACGCAAGGCGCATCCCTCCTTCGGCAGTCGTACTGGGCCATCGTCGCCCGCGCCTATCGCCGCAGGTTCCTGAACTGCCTGGCGCTGGGCTGGATTCTGCTGATCATCCTGCTCACCGTCGCCGTCCCGTTCTTGGCGAACGAGGCCCCCTACACGGCAATCATCGGCGGCCACCGTGAATTCCCGCTCTTCCACAACCTGACCCGCATCGACCTGATATGGCTCCTCTGGGGGGCCGCCGCCGCCCTGTACATCTTCAATTTCCAGCGGATCGGCCGCGCAAAGGGAACCGTCGAACAACTCCGCGCCCGCCGGTGGCGATGGTTCGTCGCCCTCACGCTCATCACCAGCCTGGGCACCATCGGGCTTGCCTTCAAGACGGACTACCTCGACGTTCGTGACTATCACCAGATGGCCCACGACGGCAAAATCACCGACGCCATCTTCCCGCCGCTTCACTGGGGATACGCCGACCAGGAACCTCTTGAACTGGACCGGGTGTACGAGTACCCCTCCGGCGAGCACATTCTCGGCACCGACGGCAACGGCCGCGATGCCCTCGCGCGGCTGCTCTGGGGCACCCGCGTGGTCCTGGAAATCGGGCTCGTGAGCCAGGTCATCGCGTTGATCATCGGCGTCGTCTACGGCGCTTTCATGGGTTACTTCTTCGGAGTCGTGGATATTCTCGGCATGCGGTTCGTTGAAATCGTCGAGGCCATCCCCACCCTCATCCTCCTCATCACGTTCATCGCGCTGTTCGGGCGGCAACTCTTCATCATCATGGTCATCATCGGCGTGACAAGCTGGACCGGCATCGCCCGCTTCGTGCGCGCCGAGTTCTTCCGCATCCGCCAGCTCGATTACGTCTCGGCCGCCAAGGCCATGGGCCTGCCCCTCCGCAACATTCTTTTCAAACACATGCTCCCCAACGGTCTCACGCCGGTGATCGTGTCCTTCACCTTCGGCGTGGCCAGCGCCGTCATGAGCGAATCCATCCTCTCGTTTCTCGGCGTCGGCGTGCAACCGCCCACACCGAGCTGGGGATCGATGCTCGACGAAGCCGGCAACCCCGCGGAGGTCTTCCGCTGGTGGCTCGCCATCGCCCCGGGTTTGATGATCTTTCTGACCGTTTTCGCGTACAACATCATCGGCGAAGGATTGCGCGACGCGATCGATCCCCGCCTCAATAAAACGGAATGACGCATGACTGACGCCCCTCCTCCCCACCAACCGCTGCTGGAAGTCTCGGGATTGCAGACGTACTTTCGTACGGAAGCGGGCATTGCGCGGGCTGTCGATGGCGTCTCCTTCTCGCTCTTCCGCAACCAGACGCTCGCCATCGTGGGCGAAAGCGGCTGCGGCAAGAGCGTCACGTCGATGAGCATCATGCGGCTGCTGCAGGCCCCGCCGGCCTATTTCCCCGGCGGCACCATCCGCTACAAGGGAACCGACATCCTCCACGCGCCCGAAAAAGAAATGCAGCAGATCCGCGGCGGCGAGATCGCCATGATCTTCCAGGAACCCATGACCAGCCTCAACCCCGTCTTCACCATCGGCGAGCAGATTGTCGAGGCGATCCTGCTCCATCAGCAGGTCTCCACCGCGAAGGCGGTGCAGATCGCGGAGGAAGCGCTGCGGCGCGTCGGCATTTCCGAGCCCCGGCGGCGCCTGGAAGAATACCCGCACCAGATGTCCGGCGGCATGAAGCAACGCGTGATGATCGCCATGGCCCTCGCCTGCGAGCCCAGCGTGCTGATTGCCGACGAACCGACGACGGCCCTGGATGTCACCATCCAGGCGCAGATCCTCGAACTGTTGCGCGAACTGCAGAACTCCACCGGCATGGGCATCCTGCTGATCACGCACGATCTGGGAGTGGTCGCCGAAAATGCGGACGTCGTGGCCGTGATGTATGCGGGAAAAATCGTCGAATTCGCCGACGTCTATGAGCTCTTCGCCAATCCGTTGCATCCGTACACCCGGGGCTTGCTCGCCTGTGTGCCCAAGCTCGGCGTCGACGGCGGCCATCACACGGAGCGGCTCTTTACGATTCCCGGCATGGTGCCCGGAGCCACGCGTTATCCCGTCGGATGCCGGTTCGCCGCACGCTGCACGGAATGCCAGGGAAAGGTGCGCGAGTTGGAGGAGAAAGCCTCGCCGGAATTGCGCGAGGTCAAGAGCGGCCATTGGGTGGCGACCTGGAACGCCCCCGGTTATGAAGGGGCCAAAGCGACCGAACCCCGATTGTCGTTTCGCAGGCATCACGATCAGGCCATCGTGACCCCGGCATAAGGGCGGCTCGATCGCCGCGCGTTGCACAGAAGCAAAAGACTCAGAGGACGCACAAAGGATGACCACGGAAACTGCAAAGGAATCAGCGGCGACTGCACGCAAGGTCGGCTTGCCCCTCCTCGATGTGCGGAACCTGCGGACCTACTTCCCCATCCGCAAGGGATTTATGCGGACGGTCGTCGGCCACGTGCGGGCGGTGGATGATGTGAGTTTTGTGGTGGAGGCGGGGGAGACGCTGGGGCTCGTCGGCGAATCCGGCTGCGGGAAGACGACGGTCGGCCGGACGATCCTCCGATTGCTCGAAGGAACCGTTGGCGGGGCGGAGATCTCCGGCGAGGTGCACTTCGAAGGCAAGCCGGTCTTCGGCATGGGCCAGCGCGAAATGCGTTCCCTCCGCCGCGAGATGCAGATCGTCTTTCAGGACCCGGTGGGCAGTTTGAATCCGCGCATGACCGTCGGGAGCATTCTCTCCGAGCCGATGCTGGTGCATGGAATCGTCGAGAAAAAAGATGCGCGGGAACGGGTGGCGGGATTGCTCGAACGCGTGGGATTGCCCGCCGCCGCGGCAAATCGCTATCCACACGAGTTCTCCGGCGGCCAGCGGCAACGCATCGGCATCGCGCGGGCGCTCGCGCTGGAACCGAAGTTCATCGTCTGCGATGAGCCCGTCAGCGCCCTCGATGTCTCCGTGCAGGCGCAGGTCCTCAACCTGCTCGCGGATCTGCAGCGCGATTTGAAGTTGTCCTATCTCTTCATCGCGCACAACCTTGCCGTGGTCGAGCATTTTTCCGATCGCGTGGCCGTGATGTACCTCGGCCACATCGTCGAAATCGCCGAGGCGGCTGAGCTGTACAGGAATCCCAAGCATCCCTACACCGTGGCACTGCTGTCGGCGGTGCCCAAGGTGAATCCCGGCAAAGGCAACGGCGCGGCGGGGAGCGGTCGTATCGTGCTCGGGGGCGAGGTGCCCAGCCCGAGCAATCCGCCCAGCGGTTGCCCGTTTCATCCGCGGTGTCCGCTGTACGCAAAGGAAAAGGATCCCCGCTGCGTCAACCAGATGCCGCCGCTGGATTCCAAGGGCGGCAATCCCCTGCATCGCGCCGCCTGCTGGTTGACGACCTGACCCCCCCCCCACCGGCGCCAGGCGGCGCGCAAATCTGCGGCCGGGCCATCGCACTCGCACATCTGCGCACGGGTTTTCATTATTTTTGCTGGACGCTCCGGTTCGTTCGTGTAAGTTGTTGCACTGTTGTGGCAAGTCGGAGGTTCCCGGGGGGGATTGCGAGTGGTGCCGAGGGTGTTCGCTGCGCGCAAGCGCAGCGCTGGAGAATTGCATGGCGGTGTTGCGCGCGTTGCTGGGTGTCGCGGTCCTCTGTTCCATTGCGTGGGGTTTATCAGGAAATCGGCGGCGAATTCCTTGGCGAACGGTCCTCGTGGGCATCGGCCTGCAAGTCGTGCTCGCGCTGTTCATTCTCCGCTCCGACCCCGGCATCTGGATCTTCGCCCAGCTCACGGCCCTCGTCGCCAAACTCCTGCAGATGACCAACGACGGCACCGCCCTCGTCTTCGGACCCCTCAGCGACCAGGCCAAAACCGGTTTCGTCCTCGCCATCGCGCTCTGCACCATCATCTTCTTCTCGGCACTCATGGCGATCCTCTACTTCCTCGGCGTGATGCAGACAATCATCTGGCTCCTCGCACGCTTCATGTCCTACGCCATGGGAGTCAGCGGCGCGGAATCCATGGCCATGGCTGCGAACATCTTCGTCGGCCAGACCGAGGCCGGCCTCACCGTCAAGCAGTACATCCCCCGCATGACCCGTTCCGAGCTCAACTCCCTCATGACCGGCGGCTTCGCCACCATGGCCGCGGGAATGATCGCCATCTACACCGGACTCATGGGCCAAAGGTACGGCACGCACATCCTCGCCGCCGAAGTCCTCAGCGCCCCCGCCGCTTTTGTCATCGCGAAACTGATGCGCCCCGAAACCGAAGAGCCCGAAACCGGCTCCCACTTTCCGCTCACCATCGACCGCGGCGCGCACAACATTCTCGAAGCAACCGCCAACGGCACGCGCGACGGCCTCTATCTCTTCCTCAACGTCGTCGCCATGCTCATTTCCTTCGGTGCCCTCGTCGCGCTCATCAACTGGCCCCTCGGCGTCATCGGAGAAAAACTGCACATCGACGGCGTGCTCGACCTCGGCCGCATCTTCGGCTGGCTGCTGAGCCCCATCGCCTGGGTCATCGGCATCACCGACTGGGGCGACTGCCAGCGCGTCGGCGGCGTGCTCGGCATCAAGGTCGCCACCAACGAATTCTTCGGCTTCCTCCGCCTCTCCAGGATGACTCCCGAAGCCGCCGCCACCGCCACGCAACCCGCCGCCTTCGGTTACCTCAGCGAACGCGCCAGCATCCTCGCCACCTACGCCATCTGCGATTTCGCCAACTTCGTCAGCATCGGTATCCAGATCGGCGGATTCACCCCCATGGCCCCCGAACGCAAAACCGACTTTGCTTCCCTCGCCTTCCGGGCGATGATCGGAGGCTGCCTCGCCAGTTGGATGACCGCCGCCATCGCAGGAATGTTTGTTTGAGAGAAGTCAGAAGACAGAAGTGAGAAGTCGGAAGACAACGTGCGGCGCTCTCCCTTTCTGACTACTGACCTCCGACTTCTTTGGAGCCCCATGAACACCCTCCTCGTCCATCTCTACGGTGCCCCGTGCTCCGGAAAAAGCGTCAAGATGATGCAGCTCGGCGTCATCGGAAAACTCCGCCGCCATTACTGCGAAATCTGCCCCGAAGTCGCCAAGGAGTACGTCGTCCAGCACATTGAGATCACCCGCGAAGTCCAATGGAACCTCACCCGCGAGCAGCAGCGACGCCAACTCTGCTTCGTCGGCCACGTCGAAGTGCTCATCACCGACGCCCCCATCCTCATCGGCGGCTTCTACTCCCACTATCGCAACCTCGCCAACCTCGAGGAGATCGACCGCGAATTCGGCCGCATGGATGCCGAGGTCCGCGCCAAAGCCGATCGCGTGGTGAACGTCTACATGTGGCGAGATCACCCCTACGACGAGGCGGGCCGCCTCGAAAGCGAATGCGAAGATGAAGAAATCGCCCGCCGCATGTGGGAGTACGTAAAAGAGCGCCACGCCGGCCAAACCATCATCGAAGCCCGCAGCACCGAATCCCCCGAGGAAATCTGGGAGCGCATCATTACCGTGGCACGGCGGTCCCGGCCGTGATCGATGAAGTACCGGCAATCCCGCACTTCATCGATGCTGTGATCACCCTTTCGTTTTACCCCCCACGCCGTCATAATAGCGCTTTTGACTACACACATGCAGGAATCTTCCATGGCCGAACTTCGGGAAGATGTAACCGTCGTCTTGGAACAGATGCGCAATGGCGACAAGAACGCCGCGGACAAATTGCTGCCGCTGGTATATGACGAGTTCCGCGCGCTCGCCCGCCATTACCTCGCGCAGGAACGCGCCAATCACACCCTGCAGCCGACGGCCCTCGTGCACGAAGCCTACATGAAGCTGGTCGATCAGACCCGCGTCGACTGGCAGGGCCGCAGCCACTTCTTCGCCGTCGCAGCACAAGCGATGCGCCGCATCCTCGTCGACCACGCCCGCTCGCGCCAGCGCGACAAGCGCGGCGGCGGCCGCGCCCGCGTCATCCTCGATGAAGCCGTCGCCCTCTCCCCGCAGAAGGATGAGGACGTGCTCGCACTGGATGAGGCGCTGGAACGACTGGCGGCGCTCGATCCGCGGCAGGCAAAAGTCGTCGAGCTGCGATTCTTCGGTGGCTTGAGCGTCGAGGAAGTCGCCGAAGCCCTCGGCGTCTCCAAACGCACCGTCGAAGGCGACTGGACCTTCGCGCGCGCCTGGCTCAGCCGCGAGCTGCGCGATGAAGACGGAAAATGATTTTCGATTTTCAATTTTCGATTTTCGATTGCTTGCCTGAATGACCGAAACCGACCTTAAACTCCGCCTCCGCGATTTCTCCCTTCGCATTCTCAAACTTTGCGGACAACTCCCCAATACCACCGTGGGCCGAGCCATCGCCAACCAACTCGTCCGCAGCGGCACCTCTCCTGCCGCCAACTATCGCGCTGCTTGCCGCGCACGCTCTCGCGCCGATTTTGTCGCCAAACTCGCCATCGCCGAAGAGGAGATGGATGAGAGCGAATACTGGCTCGACCTCATCATCACATCGCGATTGCTCCCCCCCGCGCGAGTGATCCCGCTCTTCATCGAATCCACCGAACTCCTGAAAATAATCACCGCATCCCGAATCACCGCAAGGCAACGCCTCGAATCCGAAAGGAGCGCCCCCCGAAGAAACCCGCGCCCCAAGCCCCCAATCGAAAATGGAAAATCAGAAATCGAAAATCCAAATGTCTCCCGATAAATACAACCGCGTCAAAGAAATCTTCCTCGCCGCCTGCGACAAGCCGGATGCCGAGCGCACCAGCTATATCCAAAACGCCGCCAAAGGTGATGCCGAAATCCTCCGCGAAGTCGAAAGCCTCCTCCACGAGCACCACCGCGACACCCAGATCATGCCCAACGATCCCGAATCCCCCATCGGCTCCATGAGCGCCATCCTCTCCCACGCCGGCATCGAAGTCGGCCAACCCATCGACGACCCCGACGCCCAGCCCGACATCCTCGGCCAGAACAACACCCGCTATCTCGACGAATCCTCAACCTCCTCCCTCTCCTCCTCCCACTCCGGATTCGTCGACGCCGGCCGATTCATGGCCGGCACAATGGTCGCCGGACGATACCGCATCATCGAACTCCTCGGCCGCGGCGGCATGGGCGAGGTCTACCGTGCCGACGATATCACACTCAACCAGTCCATCGCCCTCAAGTTCCTCCCCGCCCTCTTCGGCCAGGATCAGACCTGGCTCGAACGATTCAAAAACGAAGTCCGCCTCGCCCGCCAAGTGACCCATCCCAACGTCTGCCGCGTCTTCGACATCGGCGAATTCCAGGGCGAACAGTTCATCTCCATGGAGTACATCGACGGCGAGAACCTCGGCTCGCTCCTCCGCCGCATCGGCCGCGTCCCTCACGACAAAGCCCTCCAGATCGCCCGCCAACTCTGCGCCGGCCTCGCCGCCGCACACGACCGCGGCGTCCTCCACCGCGATCTCAAACCCGCCAACGTCATGATCGACGGCCGAGGTTACGTCCGCATCACCGACTTCGGACTCGCCGCACCCGCCGAGCAGCTCCGCAAAGACGGGGCGGCGGCACTCCGCGCCGGAACGCCCGCCTACATGTCCCCCGAGCAACTTTCCGGCCGCGGCGTCACCGTCCGCTCCGACATCTACTCCGTCGGCCTCGTCCTCTACGAAATGTTCACCGGCCGCCGCGCCTTCCGCGGCGAAACCCTCCGCGACTACCAGAAGCTCCACAGTTCCGAAGAACCCACACCCCCCAGCGAAATCATCGACGACATCGACCCCATCGTCGAACGCGTCATCCTCAAGTGCCTCGAGAAAGACCCAAAGAATCGCCCCGCCAGCGCCATGGCCGTCTCCGCCGCGCTCCCCGGTGGCAATCCCCTCCGCGAGATCCTCGCCGCCGGAGAAACCCCCAGCCCCGAAGTCGTCGCCGCCGCTGGCGAAGCCCACATCGGTCTTCGCCCACACGTCGCCACCAACTTCCTCATCGTCGGCCTCGTCTGCATGTTCTTCGTCATCATGCTCGCCCCCAGGGCCTTCGTCGTCCAAAAGTCCATCCTCGAAAAACCCCCTGCCGTCCTGGCCGACAAAGCCCGCGAATACCTCACCGACCTCGGCTACGCCCCCAAAGCCCGCGACGCCGCCTCCGGTTTCACCGTCAACGCCCGCTATTACGATCACGTCGACCACCTGCAAACCGCCCAGCGCGGCTTCAAACGCTGGAATCTCCTCGTCCGCCCTCGCCCCGGCCTCATCTCATTCTGGTACCGCCAGAGCCCCGACCTCATCGTCCCCTGGCGACCCGATTCCGCCGTCAGCCCCGACGATCCTCCCCTCGTCCCCGGCGGCATTCTCATGAAGCTCGACCCCTGGGGATACCTCTCCGAATTCGTCGCCCTGCCCGCCGATGCCCCCGCACCGCCGGCACCCTCCTCCACGCCCTCCGGCGGAACCCAGCCCGCAACCGGCTCCGCCATCGACGTCTTCACCCCCACTGGCGTCCCCACCGCCACCGAAATCGCGCCGCCCGACTGGACCCCCCTCCTGATCGCCTCTCACATGCCCGACCGGGGCCATTTCGAAGCCGCAGACCCCGCCGGCGTCCCGCCCGTCTATGTGGATTACCGCGCCGCCTGGGAAGGCTCCTTCGACGATGCCCCCGAAGAAAAACTCCACGTCGAAGCCGGCGCCTACCACGGAAAACCCGTCTATTTCGCCATCACCGGCGGATGGAAGGAGGAATCCCTCCCCGAAGACAAAGCCACCCTCCTCAGCCTCGGAAACAGCAGCATCGTCGTCCAGACGTTCATCCTCATCCTCCTTCTCGTCGCCGGCGGACTCATGGCCATGCGCAGTTACCGCTCCGGCCGCGGTGATCGACCCGGCGCCAGCCGCATGGGACTCGCATTCTTCTTCTTCGGCTTCATCGCCTGGCTCCTCCGCGTCCATCACGTCCCCGACCTCATCATGGAATTCCGCCTCTTCACCCACGGCATGGGCCCCGTCGTCTTCACTGTCGTTCTCGTCTGGATCTTCTACATGGCCCTTGAACCCCACGTCCGCCGCGTCTGGCCAGAAACCATCATCTCCTGGAGCCGCATGCTCGCAGGCCGCTGGATCGACCCCCTTGTCGGCCGCGACGTTCTCATCGGCACCTGCGCCGGAACCGTCGTCGCTCTCCTCACCATCCTCGATCAGCTCATCCCCGCCTGGATGGACCTCCGCGCACCCATGCCCCGCATCTTCGGCACCATTCAGATGCTCGAATCCGCCACCAGCTTCTCCACACTCTTCTCCGGCGCCATCATCGCCCTCTTCTACGGCCTCCTTATGCTCCTCCTCCTCGTCGTCCTTCGCCTCCTTCTCCGACAGAAACCCCTCATCAGCGTTCTTTTCATCGCCGTCTTTGTCGCCGGCACCGCACGCTTCGGCAGCGGCGAGTGGCTCAGTTGGATCGTTCAAATCATTATCGCCATCCTCTTCCTCACCCTCCTCATCCGCCACGGCCTCGTCGCCATGATCTTCTGCATCTACGCTTACATCCTCCTCACCTACTTCCCCATCACCTACGACTTCACCGCCTGGTACCGCTCCGCCTCCATCGTGGCCATCCTCGCAACAATCGCGCTGCTGTCCGTCGGCACCTACGCAGCCCTCGGCGGCAAATCCTTCATCACCCTCCGCCTCCCCGACGCCTGACGCCCCCATGTACCCTCCACCCAAAGCCCGCCGACGGCGCGGGGCAATGTGCGCGCATCGCACTCACCCTCACCCCGCCTTCCGAATCTCCACCAACTCCCAACTCGCTCCCTCCGCCTGCCCCCCCGGACCACCGCCACCCGCCCCACCGAACCCGCCCGGTCCACCAAAGAATCCGCGACGCCCCCCGCCCGGCCCGCCAAATCCTCCCGCCCCTCCTGGCCCGCCCCCCGGTCCTCCCGGCCCACCAAAGTTCGGCCGACCGCCAAACCGCCCCTGCGTCTGCACCGCCTCCATCGGCTCGCTCAAATCATTCCACTTCGCCACCGTCACAAACTTCCACTCCCGGTGCCCCTGCAGCCCCAGGCGAAAACTCGACACCTCCGCCGCACTCGACACCACAAACACCCGATGCCCCCCCGCCAGCGCCCCGTTGATCACCTTCGCCTGCTCCGCCTGCAGATCCCGCGCGGACATGTTGCGATACAAATTGTTCTCATACTCCACCTCCGCACGCTGCCGCGGCGTCGGCGCCGCCGCATCCGCACCACCAAACGGCCCAAAGAAATTCTGCCGCCGGTTGCCACTGAACGCATTCGTCTGGAACACATTCCAATCCCCCACGAACTGAATGTAATTAATATCCGACCGCGGCCCCATCCCCGCCCCGCCCGCAAACACCGTCGAACCGTCCGGCACATTCTGCTGCAACACCTGCCCCGTCACCGCCAGGTTCTGCCGATTCAGAAACTCCTGCACCAGCCCCTGCGCATCGCCCCGCCCATTCTCCATCCCCCCCCCCGCGCGGTACCCCCCCCCCCCCCCCCCCGCGGGCGGCCCCCCCCCCCCCCCCCCCCCCCCCGCCAACACCCGCCCCCCCCCCCCCCCCCCCCCCCGCC
>Ga0335069_10004408_pt1 | contig 20911 bp, 15 predicted proteins | sample Lox_Sample_11_FD_206714 | JGI IMG/M metagenome (GOLD analysis project Ga0335069, IMG submission 206714) | Soil microbial communities from Loxahatchee National Wildlife Refuge, Florida, United States - Lox_Sample_1.1 | ecosystem: Environmental > Terrestrial > Soil > Wetlands | place: USA...
GTGCTCGTGGCCAGGGGAGCGCTCGGATGCCCTACCTGCCACACCGCGCACGGAGCGCCCGATCCGGTGCCCGTCGCAGCCGGCGCGGTCGCTCGCGTTGCGCTGTCGGCGTGCGCGTCGTGCCATGCGCTCTCGCGTGGCGACGACCCGGTCCGTGCCTGCGTCGGAACCGGCGCCTGGACCGGCCTCTCGGTCTGCTTCGACGAGCACCAGACGCCCACCTCTCCACTTCCTGCCCGCGGCTCGTGCGCGCGAGAGCATGGCCCCGAGCGGTTCGTCGCGTGGGAGCAAGCTCGCGCGGCGAGCGACCCGGGCGCTGGCGGCTCGTCCCGAGCCGTGAGCGAGTGGGCCCTCGCAGGCTCGAGCCTCGGCTTGTCCGGACTCGCGATTGCCGGCGTGGCGATCAGGCGTCGCTCGCGCCGCGCGCGGGCGGCTCCCAAGGCGATTGCACCGGCGGTGCCGACCGTCGTGCGCCTCCCTCACGTCGACGCGGTCCGATGCCTCGGGTGCCAGGCGTGCGTGGACGCATGCCCCTTCGACGTCCTCTCCGTCGAGCGACACGTCGCCGTCGTCGCGCGACCGGATGCCTGCTGCGGCCTGGGTGCCTGCGAGAAAGCATGCCCCAACGGGTCGCTCACCCTGCTCGAACCTCGCCAGGGTCCGCCCGACCGGCTCCGCATCGACGCTTCTCTGGAGAGCCTCGACAGGCCCGGCGTGTTCGTCGCCGGCGATCTCACCGGGGTCCCCCTCATCCGAAACGCGATCCTGCAGGGCGCCCAGGTGGCCGAGCACGTGGCCGCATCACTTCCGCCACACGAGCGCGCACCGAAGGGGTGCGTGGACCTCGCCGTCGTCGGCGCGGGCCCTGCGGGCCTGTCGGCGGCGCTCCGGGCCAAGGAGCTCGGTCTCTCGTGCGTGGTGCTCGAACAGTCCCAGCTCGCCGCGAGCATCCGGTCGTTTCCTCGCGGCAAGATCGTCCACGACCCGCCCATCGACATGCCTCTCGAGGGACAACTCTGGCTGCGCGAGAGCACGAAGGAGGAGCTGGTCGCCCAGTGGACGAGGATCGTGCGCACGCACCGGATCGACGTGCGCGAGGATCATCGGGTCGTCGCCATCGGTCGCGAGGAGGGGCGACATGTCGTCGTCGCGTCGACCCCCGAGGGGTCATGCCCCATCGTCGCGGCCCGCGTCCTCCTCGCCATCGGTCGGCGCGGTGCCCCTCGCAAGCTCGATGCGGTCGTCGAGCCGGAAGCGGTGCCGCGCGTCCACTACGCCCTCTCGGACGCGCGCACCTACGCCGGACGCCGGGTTCTCGTCGTGGGTCTGGGCGATTCGGCGATGGAGGCCGTCATTGCGCTCGCCCGTCAGCGCGGGTCGACGGTCACCGTGTCCCATCGCGGCGCGGACTTCTCCCGTGGCCGCGCGGCCAACGTCAACGCGGTGCGGCGCCTCGTCGCGAGCCGCCGCGTGAGACTGCTGCTGCGCAGCCACGTCATGCGTGTGGATGCGCGGTGGGCGCTTGTGCGCACCCAGGAGGGCATCGAGAAGGTCGCCGTCGACACCGTGCTCGCCCTCATCGGGGGCGAGCCGTCCAGCGCGCTTCTGAGCGCCGCCGGCCTCCGCCTCGTGCAGGGCGGATAGATCGGTCCCTTCGCTGGTGCGTAGGAGGCCACATGCGTGTCCGCTCATTCGCGCTCTGGTCGGCGCTCGGTGTCTCCCTGGCGAGCGCCTGCGCATTCCTCCTCCCCGTGCCCGCTGCCCACGGCGGCGGGGGAAACCCCCAGCGGCCGGGTGGCGACCCGCCTTCGGATCCCATCGCTGACCATTCGCACTTCGTGGATGGCACGACGTTGCTCCTCGACGGTCGCATCGGCCATGCGTCGATCGAGCGAGACTCGCGGGGCGGCTCCACGTCGACGTTCCTGCTCGCCACCGTCACGGGCGTGAAGGGCGGGGCAGGGGAGACGTCGAGGCTCCCGCCGGTGCACCTCGCCCTGGCCGTCGACCGCTCCGGCTCGATGGCCGGACCGAAGATGGCGAACGCCATCGCCGCGGCGGTTGGCGCGGTCGACCGCATGCACGAGGGCGACCGCGTCACCGTCGTCGCCTTCGACGACACGGCTCGCCTCATCGTCCCGCCCACGGCGGTAGACCCGACGACCAGGCCCTCGATCGAGTCGGCCATCCGCAGCATGCACGCCGGCGGCGACACCTGCATCTCGTGCGCGCTCGATCGAGCGACCGAGGCGCTCGACTCGTCTCCGGGACCGCGCGACGAGGTCCGGCGCATCCTGCTCATCTCCGACGGCGAGGCGACGACGGGCATCCGCGACGCGGTCGGCCTGCGCGGCGTCGCTGCGCGCGCTCGCGACCGCGGCTTCAGCGTGTCCACCATCGGTGTGGACCTCGCCTTCGACGAGAAGGTGATGGCGGCGATCGCCCAGGAGTCCAACGGGCGCCACTGGTTCGTGCCCGACGCGAGCGCGCTGGGGCAGGTGTTCGACCAGGAGCTCGGCTCGCTCGAGACGGCCGTCGCGACGAATGCCGAGCTGACCATCGAGCCGGCGCCCGGCGTGGTCCTGGACGACGTGCTCGATCGCTCGTTCCGTCGGGAGGGCGGTCGCATCGTCGTACCGCTCGGAGCGTTCGACCCGCAGGAGGAGAAGACGGTGCTCCTGGCGTTGCGCCTGCCAGCCGGCTCGACGGGCACCGAGTCCGTCGCCAAGCTCTCGGTCGATTACAGGGACGTCCTCGCCGCGCGCGAAGGGGAGAGCAGCGGCTCGCTCGAGGTGGACGTGCGCGACGACGGGACGGCGCAAAAGGACCTCGACCCGTTCGTCGCGGCGCGCGTCGAGCGCAGCCGCACGGCGAAGTCGCTCCTCAAGGCCAACGAGCTCTTCTCGCGTGGGCACGCGGCGGCAGCGCGGGCGGAGTTGGACAAGCGCACGCAGGAGCTCGCGACCGCCGCACCCACCGCCATCTCGCGTGCGGCAGCGCTTCCTCCTGCGCCGGTGCGCCCGATCGGCGACGACTTCGATGCCCAGCGCAGCGCGCTCGCGCACGCGCAAGCCGGCATCGCGGCTGCGCCGGCCCCTGCGGCCGGTGGCCCCGCGACGCCCGCGGCGAAATCGGCGCTGAAGAAGAACCAGGCATCGGCGTCCGATCTCGCGTTCTGATTGGGGACGCTATGCTCCCGGCGTGCGTCCCGCGATCCTGCTGATGGCCGTGGCGATCGGGGCGTGCGTTCGGGGCACGTCTCCGGCGGGCGCGACGCACCCTCACCCGTCCTACGCCTACACGGTCACGCCTCCTGCAGCAGGCTCTTGGATCGTCGACGTGGAGGCCCGCCTCGACGGAGCTCCTTCGAATCGCCTCCTCGGACCGGAGGTGCTGCAAGTGTCTCGGCACGACGGCGAGTGCACCCGGAGCTGCCGCCTGCACTACACGCTCGACATGGAAGCGCTGGCGGCCAGCTGCCGGCGCATCGACTGTGCGCGGCGTGTCGGTGATGCCGTCATCGGCACGGCGGCCTCGTGGATCCTTCTTCCCGATCCCGCGGGCGACGCGGCCATTCACGTCGACGTGCGCGGCGACTCGTCGCGCTTTGCGACCGGGCTGCGGCGAGACCCGAATGGCGGCTACACGTTCACGGCACGCGAGCTGAGCGAAGCGAGCTACACCGCGTTCGGTAGCTTCCGCCGCTCTGCGCTCGCCGTCTCCGATGCGACGCTGCAAGCGGTGCTCCTTGGGCAGCCGCTGACGATGGGCGACGAAGCCGCGACATCATGGGTGAAGGACGCCGCGACCTGCGTCGCGGGCCTCTATGGCCGCTTCCCCGTGGACGCCACGGTGTTCGTCGTGCCGGTCCAAGGGGCCGACGAGGTGGTCTTCGGCCGAACCATGTCGCTTTCGGGCGCATCGGTCGCGTTGCTCTTCGGCAGCCAGACGAAGGCGAGCACCGAGCACGACGACTGGGTGGTCGTGCACGAGTTCTCGCACCTCGGCACGGCCTCGTTCATGGGAGAGGGACACTGGCTCGAGGAGGGCCTGGCGACGTACTACGAGCCGATCCTGCGAGAGCGTGCCGGCTGGATGACCGAGCGCCAGCTCTGGGAGCACTTCGTCCGCGAAATGCCGCGCGGTCTCCCCCGGCCGGGCGACCCGCCGAACATCGAGGAGCGCGACGACATCGACTCGACGTACTGGGGCGGAGCGCTCTTTGCGTTCTTGGCCGACCTGCGCATCCGCACGGGGACGCACGGGACGCGCTCGCTCGACGACGCCATGCGCGCTGCGCTGGCCCGCCTGGGCGACTCGACGCACGAAGCACGCCTCTCCGATTTCCTGCGCACGGGAGACGAGGCCACCGGCACCGACGCGCTCGGATCCGTGGACGCGGGCTTTGCGGTCAGAGGCCAGCCCCCGGACCTGGGCGCGACGTGGCGCTCGCTCGGCGTGGAGCCGCAGGCGGACGGTACGGTCGTTCTGCACGACGACGCGCCGCTCGCGGCCGTCCGACACGCCATCGCGCTTGGCGCCGCGCACTGAACCGATGTACCGTCGAACAGGGTCGTCGTGTCCCTGCGCAGCAAGCTTTCACGCCTCGAATCCGGGGTTTCTGCCCCCAGCGCCAAGGCCGACCTTCTCGCGGACCTGAGGGCGCGCATCGAGGCCACCCTCGCGCGAACCGCGCGGCGCGCGCCCGCGCCTCCTCCACCGGTCGATACCGTCGACCTGCCGTTCGCGACCGAGCAGACCCCCCTCGGCCCCCTGCACGTGCGCGTCCAGAGGCTCTCGTTCGCCCATCGGACCGGGCGCATGCCGCTCGCCCCTGCACGCGACGCGAGCGCCGAGATCCTCGCGCTGCTCGCGCTCGACCCCGCGATCGCGACGTGCGACCCGCGCAGCGCCGTGTACCTGGACACGGAGACGACGGGGCTCTCGGGCGGAGCGGGCACCGTCGCGTTCCTCGTCGGTCTCGGCTGGTGGGACGAGCAGGGATACGTGCTCGAGCAACTCCTCGTGCGCGCGCTCGGGGAGGAGGCGCCCATGCTGGCGCGAGTGAGCGAGCGCCTGGCGGGTGCTTCGATGATCGTGACGTTCAACGGCAAGTCGTTCGACATGCCGCTGCTCCGGACGCGGTTCGTCATGGCGCGCATGGATCCGCCCGCTGCGCCGCCGCATCTGGACCTGCTGCACGTCGCCCGCCGGGTCCATCGGGAGCGCGAGGGGCTCGGTTGCCGGCTCGTGACCATCGAGCGTGACGTCCTCGGCTTCGTGCGGCACGACGACGTCGAGTCGGGCGACGTGAGCGCCTGCTACCTGCACTTCCTCCGCACCGGCGATGCGCGGGCTCTGCTGGGCGTGATCGAGCACAACGCGTGGGACGTCGTCGCGATGGCGGCGCTGGTCGGTCTCTACGGGCAACCGTTCGAGGGGGGCCTCGTCCCTACGGACCTCGTGGGCGTCGCGCGCACGTTGCGTCGTGCCGGCGCGCTGGAGCGCGCGCTCGAGACGGCGCACGTCGCCGTGGAGCGCGAAGCGTCGCCGGAGTCGCTGCGCGCGCGTGCCGAGATTGCCAAGGCGTGCGGTGACCGCGCTCGCGCGCTCGAGGACTTCGAGAGGATCGCGGCGACGGTCGACGACCCTGCCGTCCGACTCGAGCTGGCAAAGCTGTACGAGCACTGGGTGAAGCAGCCGACGCGGGCGCTCGAGTGGGCGCAGCGCGGGACGGGCGAGGACGAGGAGCGCGCCCGTCGCCGGGCTGCGCGGCTGATGCGAAAGGCCGAGAAGGCGCGCTGACGGTTGCTGGATCGCGCGGGATCCACGAAAGAAATCGTCGCATCGTTCGCGTCTCCACGACGGTCGGCGCATGGCGCGGCCATTCCAGTGTGGTGCAATCATTCCGGCGAGGGCACACATGAGAATCGCGCGAACGTCGGTAGGGCTCGCGACCGCTTGCTTGGTGACGACCGCTCTGTACGCGGGTTGTGGTTCGAACAACGCCGGATCGGGCTTCGCGCCCGAAGGCGGCGCGGGCGACGACGGGACGACCGGCGGTGATGGTTCGTCGAAAGACGCGCCTTCGTTCATGAGCGACACCGGCGGTTGCTCCACCTCCGCCGACTGCCAGAGCGGACAGGTCTGCGCGGGCGGCGTCTGCTGCTCGGACGCCGCCCACGTCTGCGGCGGCGCGTGCTGCACGGGCGGCACCGTGTGCCTCTTCGGCGCGTGCGTCACCCCGGGCGCGTCTTGCGAGACGAGCGACCAGTGCGGGATGGGACAATACTGCGAGCCGGCTCTCGGAAACGGCGACGCCGGCGCCCCGCCACCGCCCGACGCCGGCTGCACCCAATCGGTCCCCTCGCAGGGCCGCTGCCTGCCGCTCCCGCCCACGTGCGCTGGCGACGCCGGCACCACGGCCGATGGCGGCACGTGCATCGAGAACTGCGAGTACCACCCGCCCGGCGGCGGCATGCTGAGCGCCATCGCCAAGTGGAAGTGGGGCGAGACGATGGCGACGACGTACCCCGATTTCGCGGACGTCTGGTCCACGCCGACCATCGCCCGCATCCACGACAACAACTGCGACGGCAAGGTGGACCGGCTCGATTCGCCGAGCGTGGTCTTCGTCTCGGGCAAGGGGATCGACGCCAACACGGGCCTCGGCACGTGCTGCCAGTGCACCAACACGACGCCGACCGCGTGTCACACCGGCGTGCTGCGACTCCTCGACGGCTCCAACGGGCAAGAGGTGTGGTCGCTCGCCAAGGCGAGCGCGAGCTCCGTCGGCTTCGAGGGTTTCTCGAATGCCATCGGAGACGTCGACGGCGACGGGTACGTCGACATCCTGGCCGTCACCGGCGAGGGCTACGTCGTCATGGTCGACCGCGATGGCAACGTGAAGCGGACGAGCGACAAGCCGATCCCCGGCAACTCCGACGGCTCGTTCGGTTGGGGCGGCGGCCTCGCGCTCGCCGACATGGATCTCGACGGTCACCCCGAGGTCGTCTTCGGCAGCACCGTCTTCACGACGAAGAACAACGCGATCACGCTCGCGTGGACCGGCGCCTCCGGGCAGGGCGGAGGCGGCATCGACCAGTACACGAGCACGATCGTCGACCTCGACGGCGCCGCCGACAACCACCTCGAGCTGCTGGCCGGCAACACCGCGTACAAGTCCGACGGGACCATCCTCTGGGACGACTCGAAGCTCAGCCCCGCGCTGCCCGACGGCTTCCCCGGTGTCGGCGACTTCGACAAGGATGGCAAGCCCGACGCGGTGCTCGTCTCGGGCGGCAAGCTCTGGATCCTCGAGGGTGCGACCGGGAAGATCGAGCTCGGCCCGGCGACGCTCCCTGGCACCGGGAGCGGAGGGCCGCCGACCGTGGCCGACTTCGACGGGACCGGCGTGCCGTCGATCGGCGTGGCGATGGCGACCTTCTACTCGGTGATGAAGCCGAACTACGCGAAGGGGACCATCGACGTCCTCTGGTCCACGCCGAACCATGACCTGTCATCGTCGGTCACTGGCTCGACGGTCTTCGACTTCGAGGGCGACGGCAAGGCCGAGGTCATCTACGCCGACGAGTGCTTCCTCTGGGTCTTCAACGGGCAGACCGGCGCCGTGCGATTCGCTGCGCCGCACACGTCCTTCACGGCAACCGAGGCATCGCTGCTCGCCGACCTGGACGGCGACGGCCACGCCGAGATGCTCATGGTCTCGAACGACGCCGACCCGAGCTCCGCCGGCTGGGCGTGCGAGGACGCCAGCGGCAACCCGGTCACCGTCAACGGCGTGAAGTGGGTGCCCGGCACCGCCGTGAACAAGTCGTACCGCGGGCTCGTCGCGTTCGGCGACAGCGCCGACTCGTGGGTCGGCACACGCACCATCTGGAGCGAGCACACCTACCACGTGTCCAACATCTGCGACGACTCGGACAACGCATGTGCCGCGCCGAACAAGTACGGATCGATCCCCAGCCCGGAAACGAAGAACTGGACCCTCCCGTGGCTGAACGACTTCCGCCAGAACGTGCAGGATCACGGAATCTTCAACGCGCCCGATCCCATCGTGGCGCTCGCAGTGAGTTGCACGAGCCCGCCGGTCGCCCAGGTGTCGGTGCGCAACGTGGGCCAGGCGGGCCTGCCGAGTGGCGTCGAAGTGGACGTCTACATGCTGCCCGCGATGACCAAGGTGGGAACGACCACGACGACGATCCCGCTGCTCCCCGGCCAGACGCAGACGCTGAGCGTGAACCTGTTTCCCCCGGCGGCCGCGCACGGCACGTACGAGGCGCAGATCTACAACAACCCGGCGATGCCCAAGTTCCACTCGTGCAACACGAACGACGAGACCAGCAAGCCGGTCACGACGAGCTGCTCGCAGTGACGAGTCAGTCCCAGGAGGCTTCGAAGACGCAGGCCTCGTCGCCGCGGACGCGGCACGCGATGCGCTCCATCACGCCGTTCTTCGCGCCGACAAGCTGGAACAAGCGGAACATGTAAGCCCCGAGCCGGATGCAGGTGAGCTCGTCGGTCGAACCCCAATCACGAAGCGTGGCCCGCACGCGGTTCGGCGGCGTGCGGACCACGCTCCAGGTCCCCGAGTCCTGGAAGCGCCGCCAGAACCCCGCCGACCGCTCGATCACGTAGGCGGGGTTCGCGAGGCGCAGGAACAGTCGATGGATCGTGTGCAGGTCGCGCTCGGCGGCGAAACGGCCGCACGCTGACATCACGTCCTCGGGGCGGCCGCCGACGCACTCGGCGACGGCCCGGTTCGTGCGGTCGTACAGGCCCATGTCGTACCAGCCGACGGGGATCACCGCGGCCATCGCCTGCGCGTCCTCCGGCGTCAGGCGGGCGACCACCCTGTCCCATGCGCCGTCTCCGCCATTGGCGGTCGCGAACTCGCGCGCATTGAGGATGACGACGCCCTTGACCCTCGCCATCGAGCCGTGAGGGTACCACTCACGAGGTCGCGCCGGATTGGACCACTCGCTGGTCCGATTCCGCGCACCCGCGGCAGACGCCTCGTGAGACTCCTCGCGATTTCGGCAAGCACGCCCGTTGCACAATCACGCTGTGGCATCATGAGCTCTCTCCCGCCGACTTCCTCTTCGCCGTCGCCTCCGCGCAATCCGCCGACGTACCACCCCGCAAAGCTCGCGGCGTGGGCCAGACTACGCCGCGAGGCGCCCTCCTTCACCGAGGCTCGTGCGCGAGCCGTCTCCGCCGACGCCTCGGGCCATCGGCTGCACTGGATGAGCGCGAACGCCTCCGGCAGCTGCGACCTGCTCGCCAGCCGCGATGCATTCCTGGTCGTCGGGCGTCACTCGAGCTGTGATGTCGTGCTCGACGCCGATCCGTGCGTCGCCCTCCGCCACGTGATCGTGCGGTCGAGCGTCCTCGATGACGGATGCCCCATCGTCAGCGTGCTCGACCTGCGGACGCGCGACGGCTTCGAGATAGCCGACGGCACCGTGCAGAGCTCGGTGATCGCCACCGGTCCGCTCGCCGTCCGCGTAGGCGCGTACGTTCTCGTGGCGCTGCCCGGCGGCGCGTCTCTCGAAGGAGCGCTGCAGCCGCGCACGTACGAGCGCGCCGACGAGCACCCGTACCGCGCGGCGGCGCGTCGGGTCGACGGAGAATCGGCGCCGTCGTCGCGTGCCGTTTCGCGCATCACGCTCATGTCCTGCGCCGCGGTCGTCTCGCAGGCGCAGCAACCGTCGGTAGCTTCGAGAGATGCGGCGCACCACGAGCTCACGCTGAGCGCAGGTGGCAGGCATGCGAGCGTGCGACTCTCGGGGGCGGACCTCGACCGCGGCGTCCTGGTGGGGCGCGACCCGCGGTGCATCGACTCGGGGTTGCGCGCGATCCTCGACGGCGGCATCTCTCGCGTGCACCTGCTCTTGCGCCGTGACGCGCGAGGAACCATCACGGCCTTCGACGTGGCCTCGACGCAGGGCACCTTCCAGAGTGGAAAGCGTGTGCGCAGCTCGACGCTCGCTGACGCCGGCGAGACGTTGACGATCGGCTCGGTCAGCCCGGTCCGAGTGGACTGGCGCCGTGCGGGGTGGGTCGAGGGTCAATAACGAAGCTTCAAGACGACCGTCGGTCTCGGCGCGGCGCCCGAGTTCATCTGACTGTCCGCCACGTAGTAGAAGCCGTCGGGTCCGAGCGCCCCGGTCGTCGGCTCGTCCCACTCCGGGTTCTCCGTTTCGAGCACGTCGAAGCTCTCGACACGCGCGAGATCCGCGTCGAGCAGGATGCGCGAGATGCGCGCGCGGCCGTAGGTATTCGCGATGGCGAAAAGCGTGCGGCCGCGCAGCGACATGCCATCGATCCCGACGAAGCTCGGGCTGGGCGGGACCTCCACGTCCGCGAGAGCTCCCGTCGAAGGGACGATGCGCGCGACGCCGCGGCTGTGCGCGACCAGGAGCACACCGTCGCCGGCGCCGAGCGCAATCCCGTTCGAGCCACGAAGGCGGCCGGCGGGGACGAGCGTCTCGAGCTGCTCGGATCCCACGCGAAGCAGCAACACCGCGCCCGACGCCGAGTCCGTCACGTACACGACGCCACTGGATGACACGGCCAAGTCGTTCAGCTCGTGCCCCTGCGCCGGAATGCAAGCTCGGCGAGCGATACGACCGGTCGCGGGATCGATCGCGAGGACACACGTGTCCCCGTCTGCACGTTCATCATCCGTGCACGCCGCCCAGAGCAGCCGATCGGGCCCACCCACCTTCAGCCCGAGCACCTCGCGCAGTCCGGTCTTCGCGACGTCGCGCACGCGCCCGCTCGCATCGAGCCCCACGACTCGCCCAGTCGTCGTGCTCGAGACGTAGAAGCTCGCGCGCCCTGGATCGTAGGCGATCCCCTCGGCGTGCAGACCTGGCTCCGGGAGCGTGAACCCCGGAACGCTCTCGTGCGCGACGGGCTCACGCGCTGCAAGGCTGGCTGCCAGCGCGCGGAACGCGGGCAGTCGTGACAGCTCGCGAAACGCCTCGTCGTCGATCCCCCCGTCCCAACGCATCGCATCGAGCTGCCGTAGCGCGGCGAGAGCTTCGTCGGTGCTGCCCAGCTTCGCGGCGTAGTGGGCGAGGCCGTAGAGCGCGGCCCCACTCGGGCGCGTTCTGACCTCGGCGCGAAGCTCCTCGAGGCGCGTCGTCGCCGCCGCGTTCGGCGGGGGCGGCGCGGTGGACGCGATGTGGGCGGGCGCGGCAGCGCACGCCGTGAAGAACAGGGGAAGAAGGGGTCGCATCGCCCGCGCCGCCTTACGATTGCACATCTCCCGCCGAGGAACTTGCGCGAGCCCCCTGCGGCAGCGAATACTCGATCATCGCCACGCCCTTCGAGATCCGCCCCCAAGCCCTGGTGAGCTCCGCGCGACACGCGCGCAAGCAGACGTTCGTGCAGCTCCTGCACGGTGCGCCGATCCTGCTCATCCCGGTGCCGGCCGACAGCGAAACGGGGGTACAGGACCAGGCGCTCCTGGACAGCCTCGAGGCGTGCACGTCCGGCAGCGGCGAGCCCATTCCTCCCTCGGCGGACGGGCTGCCCTTCAGCACCGCCACCGTGCCCGGCGAGGGCGAGCGCCGAGGAAGCGTGCTCGCTCGCATGAGCGGCGACGGCGTGCTCTACGCGGTGGTCCTCCACAAGCGACCCGGCTCGCGGACGCTCTCCGAGCACCGTATCTGCCTGGGACGCTCCCACGGGAACGACATCGTGCTGCGCTCGCCGAGCGTCTCCAAGCTCCACGCCTGGTTCGCGCGAGGCGACGGGCAGCAGTACTTCGTGGTGGACGCCGGCAGCCACAACGGCACGCGCGTCCGCGGCGTGGTGCTCGAGCCGAAGAAGGCCATGCAGGTCGGCTCGGGAGACGTCATCCAGTTCGGATCCGTCGAGGCGACCTTCTGCACGCCGGCGGACTTCTGGGACGTGCTCGCGGCCTCCCCTCGCTGATCCGAGGTACGCTTCATCTCGACGCGTAGATGAGCACCAATCCGCCGACCGCTGCCGACACGGTCTCGCTCGGCCCGGATCCCTTCGGTCCGAAGAACCTCGAGCGCGGCACCTGCGTCGGGCGTTACGTGGTGCTCGATCGGCTCGGCCAGGGCGGAATGGGGGTGGTGTACCGCGCGTACGATCCCGAGCTCGATCGCTCGGTCGCGCTCAAGCTCCTGCACGGCAAGACGCACTCGCACTGGGACGCCCGTCGCGAGCGCTTGCAACGCGAAGCCCAGGCGCTGGCGAAGGTCCAGCACCCGAACGTGATCGCCGTTTACGACGTGGGCACGTTCGAAGGGGACGTGTTCATCGCGATGGAGCTGGTGGACGGCACGTCGCTGCACCATTGGCTGCGCGCATCGACGCGCAGCCGCAGGGAGATCCTCGAGCTGTTCTTGAACGCGGGCGAAGGGCTGGCGGCGGCCCATCGCGCCGGGCTCGTCCACCGCGACTTCAAGCCCGACAACGTGATCGTCGGCAAGGACGGGCGGGTGCGCGTGCTCGACTTCGGGCTCGCCCGCGCCGCCGAGGGTTCCCTGCCCGGAAGCTTGCCCACGCCGAACCCGGACCTTTCGACGCCACCCCCGTCGTACGACTCCAACCTCCTCGCGACGCCGCTGACGCGCGCCGACGCGATCGTCGGCACGCCGCGCTTCATGTCACCCGAGCAGGCGAGGGGACGTCCGACCGATCCGCGCGCCGATCAGTTCAGCTTCTGCGTGGCGCTCTACCAGGCGGTCTATGGAGCACTCCCTTTCGCGGCAGCGTCGGGCAAGGCGCCACCCGAGTGGCGGATCCAGGATCCGCCCGAGGGCACGGCGGTCCCACGATGGCTGAGGCAGGTGTTGCTCAAGGGCCTCGCCGAGAAGCCGGGGGATCGGTACCCCTCGATGCGGGAGCTGCTCGACGCCCTGCGCGCCGACCCGTCGGTGAAACGGCGGCGATGGTGGCGCGTCGCAGCGGTTCTGGCCGTGGCAGCGGGTGGGGTCGGTCTCTTCGCGGGCCTGCACCGCAAACAGGCGCAGGTCTGTCAGGGTGCCGAGCGAGAGCTCGCGGGCGTCTGGGACGACGAGCGTCGCGCGAGGGTTCGAGCGGCGTTCCGGGGGAGCGGTCTCCCTTACGCCGACGCTGCACTGGCGACCGTCGAGCACACGCTCGACGAGTACGCGCGGTCTTGGCTGAACATGCACGTCGACGCCTGTGAGAGCGCGCTCGTGCGGCGCGAGCAATCGCAGGAGCTGCTCGACCTGCGCATGGCGTGTCTGACCGATCGGCGCACCGAGCTCAAGACGCTCTCGGACCTCTTCGTCTCCGCGGATCCGAGCGTCGTGGAGCACGCCGCGCAGTCCGCCCAGTCGCTGCCCGGGCTGGCGTCGTGCGCAGACGTGGCGGCGCTCAAGGCTCCGATCCCCCCGCCGCGCGATCCGCACACGACCGAGCGCGTCACGGCCATTCGCGAGGAGCTCGCACGCGCCGAAGCTCTCGAGGTCGCAGCGAAGTTCGACGATGGCTTGAAGGTCGGTCAGGCCGGTCTCGACGAAGCGCGCCCGCTCGGCTACCAGCCCATCCTGGCCGAGGCGCAGCTCCGCGTGGGCCGCTTGCTCGGTGACAGGGGTGACTTTGCGCCATCGGCCCTGATGCTTCACGACGCGCTGGTCAACGCGCTGGCGGGACGCGACGACGCCGCCGCCGCTCGCGCCGCCACGGCGCTGGTCACCGCGATCGGCATCCGCCAGGCTCACTACGACGAGGGCGCTCGCTGGGCGGACGTGGCCGAGGCGCTCGCCGGCCGGTTGCAGAACAAGGACGAGCTGCTCGGTGTGTTCTTCGCGGCGCGAACGACCTTGCGCGAGCGCGAAGGCAAGTACGACGAGGCTCTCGCCGACGCCACACGCGCGCTCGAGCTGGAGCAGCGCGTCTTCGGCCCGGATGACTACAGGGTGGCGCAGGCTTATTACCTCCTGGGGGCAGTGCACTACTTCCGCGCGGAGCACGCCGAGTCGCTCGAGGCGTACCGGAAGTGTCTCGAGATCCAGGGGCGCAACGTGGGGCCGGACCACCCGGATCTCATCGACGGGCGCGTCGGCATGGCGGACGTCTACGGCGACGAGGGCGACCACGAGCGGGCGCTGGCCGAGTATCGGGGAGCCCTCGCGATGCTCGTGCGCGCGCGACCGGAGGATCCCGACATCGCGATGATCCGCAACAACATGGGCGGCGAGCTGCAGCAGCTCGACCGCCTGCAGGAGGCCTTCGACCAGTACAAGCTGGCCCTCGACGACTGGCAGAAGCGCATCGGTCCCGGCAAGGAGACCATCACGGCGCTGTCGAACATGGGCGAGGCGAAGAACGCCATGGGACAGCCCGAGGAAGCGCGGGGCTACTTCACCGACGCCCTCGACGCGTGCGGGCCCGCGCTCGGGCCGGAGCACCACTCGTGCGCGCGCCTCTCGTGGGGCATCGGCGAGACATACCGCCTGCAAGGCCGGTTGAAGGAAGCCTTGGACGACTACCAGCGCGCGCTCGCCGGAACGGAGAAGGCGCTGGGGCCCAAGCATCCGCAGCTGACCGGCCCCCTGCTCGGCATCGGCCGCGTCCAGCTCGCGCGCCACCAACCGGCGCTCGCCGTCGAGGCGCTCGAGCGACTGCTAGCCATCCTGGGGGACGATCCGGGCGAAGGCTTGACCCGTCCGGACGCGCAGTTTGCCCTCGCTCAGGCCCTCTGGGCGCTCGGGGACAAAGAGGGGGCGCTCGATCACGGCCGGAAGGCGCGAGACGGCTACGCCGAGGCCGGCGCGCCCGGGCGCAAGCCGCTGGGGGACGTGACGGGCTGGCTCGACGCACACCACTGACGTCAGCAGGTGCACTTGCCGAGGTTCGCGCCCGTCTTGCAGCAGTTGCCGGACGTGGCGCAGCGGGTGTGGTTCTGGTCGAAGAGCGGCTCACCGCACGCGGTGCACTCGTTGTTCGTGCACCGCTGGTTGGCGGCCGGGCAATCGCTGTCTTGCTGGCAGCTGCAGTGCGCGTAGTTGCCGTCGAGGCAGAATCCGCTGGGATCGGCCGGAGCGCACACTTGGACGGGAGGGCCGCCGTCCGCGCAGACGAGGCACGTGACGAAGTCCGCGCCGCCGTCGCAGGACGCGCAGCTCGAGACGCAGGTCGATCCGCAGCTTGCCATGCCCGTGCTGCACACCGCGCCATCCGGCCCGGTCGTGCTCGAGCCGTCCGACCCGCCGGCGTCGGGGCCGCCGTCGTTCCCCGGAGCTGCCTCTTGCTGCACGTCGAACTGCGCCGCGTCGAGCACGTCGGGGGCGCTCGCGGCGTCCGACGGAGCCGAGCCGTCGCCGCCTCCCTCGTAGCGGTCGAAGTCGAGCCCGCACCCGATGGACAGGAACGCCGTCGACGCGAGGGCGTATGCGAGCCGCACGTTCCTAGCGTGCCATAGTAGGCCCCATACGTCGATTTCTCGCCGCGCGAGGGCGCAGGTCTTGCGTGACGACCCGCCACCATGGCGGAAGGAAAGCAGGCCATCCTCGAGGTGCTCGACCAGAGCGCGCTTCTGCTGCCCGCGCGCGTGCACGAGGCAATCGATGCCAACGGCCGCGTGAAGTACTACCTGTCGCTGCTCCAGCTCGCGTGCGCGCACGCGGGCGCCCCCGACGTGCCCCCGGTAGACCTATCGCCGGAGAGAGAGAGGCTGCACATCGACGACCCGGAGCTCGACGGGGTCGTCGCCAGCGCTCGCCTGGGCATGGACGAGCGCTACGTGGTGCCGCACCTGCGCGAGATCATCGCGCACGTCGACGAGGATCTCGCGCGCATGCTCGCGCCCGTCGCCCTGGCCGACGGGGCAGAGGCAGAGTCCTGGAAGCAGCGGTTGGAGGCGATCCGCTCGCGCGAGGCCGAGCTCGTCGGCGGCGACCGGCTCTCGGACGAGGCGCTGGCGTGGCTGACGACCGTCGATCCGTCGCAGGACGGGACGCATCGCTTCTGCATGGAGCTGCACAAGGCCATCGACCAGGTGGAGGCTCGGCTCGCGACCGAGACCTTCGACGGCGCGCGCGTGTTCGGGCTCGCTGACGTGGATCGCCCGCTCGTCTCGGCCTTCATGCGCGGTGTGCACCGCACCGAGCGTCTGAAGTTCGGTCACCCCGGGCTCGGCACGACGGCGACGAGAGCCGGGCGGCGGCTCGTGCTCGAGAACGACGTAGGCATGACCGAGGCGCACGTCGTCGTCATCGACATCGAGGGACTTCGCGCGAGCATCACGACCGCCGACGTACACGTCCAGCGCCTCGCGTTCTTCCAGCGCATGCTCTCGGACTTCCAGGTGAACTGGCACGAGACCCGATCACGGCGTGCACCGCGGCTCGCGAAGGACGAGTTCTTCCTCTGCACGGGGACCTTCGAGGCCAGCTCGGGCGAGGAGCTCGCCTGGTTCCTCGAGCACGTCGGCTCGCGCTTGGTGTTCCTCATCGACTGGAACAAGGCGCGCAAGGCGCTGCAGGCCTTCGTGTCCAAGTCGGCGGCGGTGCCGCTGCTCGACTGGGCGGCTTCGCAGGAGGCCGGCCACCGAGGCTTTCTCGAGATGGGCGGCGATCAGCTCGTGTACGACGCGATGGCGGCGGTCCTGCGCACACCCGTGCGCTTCGGCGAGCGCCTGCAGGACGCCATCGGAGCCGAGGCTGCGACCGGCTTCCTGCGCTTCGTGCTGCGCGAGACGGCCGAGGGGCTTCTCGACGGGCGATCGCGATCTCTCGTCCGGGAGCGGGTGCGTGCCGAGCTGGCGGGCCTCTTCGCCGCCGCGGGCGAGCGCCTCGTCGAGCCGGTGCGACGCCACGCGGCCATCGTGCTGGACCTCGCTTCGAGCCTCGCGACCGTCCCCCTGCTCGGCGGTGCAGCGGAGCCCCGCGAGGTCGCTGGGCGCGCCAAGGCGCGGGAGAGCGAGGCCGACCAGGTCGTCGTGGAGGTGCGCAGCCTCGTCGAGCGCATCCCGGAGGAGCGCGCCTTCTGGCGCATGGTGGAGGCGGCCGACGACGCGGCGGACGCGATCGAGGACGCCGCGTTCGCGCTCACGCTGCTGCCGCCGGGGTTCGTCGCCGACGACGAGGTGCGCGCGACGATCCGCACGCTCGCCGAGCTGGTCGTCGCGGCGGCGAACGCGTGGATGGCGTGCGTCGACTCCGCGCCGCACTCGGTGCGCGGGGGAGCGATCGCCGACACGCAGCCGTTCCTCGATGCCGTGGACCGGGTGGTCACCATCGAGCACGAAGCCGACGAGGCCGGCCGGCACGCGGCCGCGGCGCTGATGGCGAGAGAGGGCATCGACGCGCGCGCGCTCGTGACGGCACTCGGCGTCGGCCAGCAGCTCGAGGCTGCGACCGACGCCCTGATGCACGCCGCGCTCACCTTGCGCGACCACGTCTTCGGCGCCGTGATGGTCGAGCGCCGCTGACCCACGACGCCGGGAGCGGGCGCGGTCGACGACCCCGCGCCCGCTCCCTCGTTCGCCCCGCGTCAGGACTTCGGGACAGCCGGCTGCGCGACCGTCGCCGGCGTCTGGGCCGGTGCGGGCGTCGCGGCCGGAGCCTGCGCATTGGAAGCGGCGAGCTGCTGCTTCGCCTCCTTCTTCTGCTTCGGGCCCTTCGTGCCGAGCGCTTTGCGGGTGGCCTTGGCCTTGACGGCCGCAGCCTGTTTGACGGCCGGCGTCTTCACCGCCTGCTTCGGCGGCTCCAGATCGAAGTCCGCCAGCGTCGTCGGATCGGCGCCGTAGGCGGCGAGGACCGCCTTCTTGAGGGCCCTCGCGATCGGCCGCACCAGCGCGGCCGAGTCTCGGGCCTGTTTGACGGCCGTGGTCTTCGCCACGGTGGCCTGGACAGCCCCCGTCTCGGCGTCGACGCACGACTGGAAGAGAAGCCCCAGCGCGTCGGCCGTGTAGCTCTTGCCATCGAGCATCAGGGTCTGACCCGCGTAGTGCTTCTTGAGGCCGGCCATGAAGCCGACCAGGGTTGCTGCAAACGGATGGATTCGGTTAGTGGTCATGCCCCTTAATGGTGACGGGTCACCCGGGTCACCGAGGTTGTGCGCTCGGCGCGCGCCTTCACGTCGTGATCTGCGGGTGATCTCGGAGACTCGGGCGACGTCGTGGAAGCGACTTCGTCGAGTACGATTTTCTCGCGGCGAGAGACGCTCGGTCACGACCGCAGTGCGTCAAAGCTTGTGCGTCCTCGGCCTGGCCGCACGTGATCAGGGCCCGGCCACTCGTGATCTGCGTCTGGCCGCTCGTGCTCCGCGTCTGGCCGCTCGCGATCAGCACGTGGCCGCTCGTGATCTGCATCTGGCCGCTCGTGATCAGGACGTGGCCACTCGTGATCCGCGTCTGGCCGCCCGTGATCAGGACGTGGCCACTCGTGATCCGCGTCTGGCCGCTCGTGATCAGGACGTGGCCGCTCGTGATCCGCCTCCGACCGCTCGCGATAAGCACGTGGCCGCTCGTGATCGGCGCCTGACCGCTTGCGATCCAGACGTAGCCGCTTCCGATCACGAGAAGAGCAGCGACGCCGTGCGCGGGTCGCGGGCGGCGATCTCGGCGATCGCGTCCTTCATGGCGCGCTCCACCTGGAGCCGCCCGTTCGCGCTCAGCCGCGGCATGGCCCACGCGTGCACGGCCCACGCGAGCTCGGCATGGCGGCACTCGTCGGCGGCGATCGACTTCATCGCGCGGCGGATGCCTCGGTCGCGTGAGGTCTGCGCCTCGACCAGCCCCTGCACGGCACCGTAGGTCTCGCGCACGCATCCCTCGACGGCGTTTTCGATCGCCACCTCGACGAGAGTGCGCGCGCGGATCGGAGCCGGGGCTTCCGGCAAGCGAGGGGAGCCGCCGCGCTCTCTCGCGAGCCGCGCGGTCATCGCCGTGTGCCGCACTTCGTCGCGTCGCGCACGCTGCGCCTCGCGAAGCAACGAGGGCGGAGCGCCGTGCGCGCCGAGCTCGCGCTCGAGCCGCTCGAAGGCGTGCACGCTCACGGCCTCGAGGTACGCCATGTTGGCGAGGCGCTCAGCCCCCTCGGGCGCCCGGTAGCCCTCGGTGAGACGTCCGGTGCAATTGGCGGCACACGTCACCGTCATGGTGGCCGGGCTGGTCGGACAGTTGAGCGACAGCGGTCCACCGTCGGCGGGGGGCTCGCCGGCGTCTGGATTGAGCGCCAGCGCCTGCGATACGTACGAGTCGGGGAGCAGGCAGCCAAGGCCCCCACACACCGGTCCGCAGGTGGGGCTGTTGGCGTTGTAGTATCCAATCCCGGTCTCGTCGATGATCCGGCACGCCTGCGCCGACGTGATCGTCACGTCGTGCGGACACGGGCAGGTGCCATAGGTCTTGCCGTCGCCGCAGAGTTTGTTGCCGCATCCGGCCGTCCCCGCCGCTGCAGCCGCCATGAGGGCCGCAACCCGCACCAGCTTCGCCGTGAGCCTCATCCCCGGACCTCGAGTGCAAAGGATATGCGCTCCGGATTCTCCGAAGGTGTTCTGTTCCGCAGTCGACTTGGCCCTGGCATCGCGGTCGTGGGCCGCGCCAACTCATGTTCACGTTGGGCTATACGCTGTCAGCGATGCGCGCGTTCATGGACCTTCTCGACGCCCGGGCGCCCATCGTCGCGGTGGGCCGCGCCGAGTGGAAGCGAGCGCCCGAGCTGCTCGACGCGTTCCGGCGCGCGGGCATCCTCCGCCCGACTGGCCAGGACGGAATCGAGGAGGTCTCGGTGCCCGACGTGGTCCGCGTCCTGCGCGTGCTCTACGGCGCGCAGGGGCGCGGCCTGCGCATCCTGGCGCAGATCGACTTGCAGCCGATGGTGCTCGGCTACGTCCCGGATCCCGGCGGCGAGCGGGAGCTGGTGCTTGCCGTCGGCGGTGAGCGTGGCGTGAGCAGCGTGACCTCTCGAGGGCGGCGCACGCTCGCTCTCGTCCCCACCGCGCGCGGCTTGCGCGCGGAGCTGCGCAAGCGCCACGGTCCCGGCGCGCACGTCACCATCGAGGTGCTCGAGGAGACTCTCTCGGTCCGAGACGGCCGTCTCGCGCGCTCCGCGTCCTGCGCTCCGGACGCGCCGGACCACGCGCCCGCCGCGTCCGGTGTCCTTTTTCCCGGCGCCTCCTCGTGGAACGACGTGCGCATCGGCAACGTCGACGCCTCCACGATCCACGTCGCATGGGCCGGCCGCCGCCGCTACGTCACGTTCGTCGACATCGGCTGGGCCTCCAAGGGTCGCCGCCGCCCCAAGCAGCAATGGGACGTGCTCCAGCACATCTGCGACAACGACGGCATCTTCAAGTCGCGTCGATTCGGCAACGCGCGCGCGACGAAGAAGGCCATCAGCCGCCTGCGCATCGCCCTGTGCGCGCTCTTCGGCCTCCCTCACGACCCGTTCGACGAATACGTGCGCGGCGCGGGCTGGCGCGTGCTGTTCCAGGCGGGGGACCACGATCCCGAAGGCGAGCGCGAGCTCTCTCCCGGCGCCCGCGCGACGCTCAAGCGAGCCGGCAAGCTGTTGCTGGCGCTCCAGTCAGGCCGACAAGGTCGCGAGGACCTCCTCGGCGTCGATCGAAGCCGTCACGCCTGCGATGACCATGTCGAGGGACCCGACGACGAGCACCGGGCTCCACGATGCGTCCGGTTCCCGGAATGCGAGGCCGAAGGCGTTCTCGCCGTACGCCGTGATTCGTGCGATGGCGTCGGCCCCGGCAGGCCCGATGAGCAGGTGTCCCCGCTCGCACCGGACGCTCAGATGTCCGCAGGCGTAGGTGCACAGGACTCGGCGGACGCGGTCGACGCTCTCGTTGGGGAGGAAATGGATGTTCATCGCGTCCTCGCTGCGTGAGTCGGTCCGCCTGGTTTGCGACTCACGTG
>Ga0335069_10004409_pt1 | contig 20909 bp, 16 predicted proteins | sample Lox_Sample_11_FD_206714 | JGI IMG/M metagenome (GOLD analysis project Ga0335069, IMG submission 206714) | Soil microbial communities from Loxahatchee National Wildlife Refuge, Florida, United States - Lox_Sample_1.1 | ecosystem: Environmental > Terrestrial > Soil > Wetlands | place: USA...
CCGAGCTGTTCCAATACGGCTCATCCACGCTGGTCAACATCCCTTCGATCACGTCTTCTGCTTGATCGTAGAGAGCCTTTGCTTCGGCATAGCGGCCACGACGTGCTTTTAGATCAGCGAGGATTGTCAAATTGCGAGGCACGTAATAACGATCACCAACCTGCTGGCTTGCGGTCACTCCCTGAGTGGCACGCGCGTCTGCGGTGGATAGATCTCCGGCATCGCGATAGAGTTGTGCGAGTTCGTACATAGCGTCGGCTTCGATTCGGTAAAACTGCACTCTCGTTGCAAATTGGCCGGCGTCTTCCAAATACTTCAGAGCCTCTTGTCGGTTTCCTGTTTGTGCCGCCAGCCTTCCGAGACGAACAAGCAACTCCGCCTCATGGCCGCGCTTCTCTTGCGATTGAGCTTTGGCGAGCGCACTCTGAAGCACCGACCTCGCCTCTTCCGTTTTGCCAAGCGAGATCAGGGCCTGCGCTTTTCCCTCATATCCCATGAACGGAAGCCCACAGTCAGGATCAGCCTCGGCTAGCTTGATAGCTCTTTCGAAGAATCTCAGAGCCTCCGCGTTACGATTGACTTCTTCAAAGCCTCTTCCGAGCAATTCTAGAAAGCGTACCTGGCCAGCAGTATCGCCATTTGTCATGGTCGACAGAAGAGCGCCGCCAAGAAGTCTGGCGGCTCGTCCTGGGTTCCCCTCTAAAAACGCAATGAGGCCCAATTCGCCGGACGCGCGCGTGACCCATTGGCTTTCGCCGAGTGTCTTTGCGATGTCCTGCGCTTCGAGCCAATCGCGCTTTGAGACTCGATAGTCAAGTTCAATGTCGGTATACCCTTTTGCGATCAAGATCCACAGGCGCAGCCTTGAGTCGTTTTGAACTATCGGAGTATGGAGTTGCTCATTCAGAATGCGCGAAAGATCCACAAACGACATTGCCTCGGCTTGTGACCTGAGGCGTCCCACTTTGGAGTAGAGCTCGTTTCGACTATCGCCCTCAGCGGCGAACAGTTTTTCAGCTCTGGCGAAAAGCGGGGCTGCTTTCGGACCATTGCTTAACCAATATAGGCGCGTTGCCTCGGCCAGAAGCACTTTTGGATCTCTCGAAGTTTCAAGCTCGCTGAGGGAGGGCGGAGCGTGCTCGGATTTGAACGCGAGGCGGCCCTGACGGCGACTGTAGAAGTAATAAGAGGACGAGAGAACGGTCGTTACTATGAGGGCAAGAGCTAGCCCGATCCGCTTGGAGACACCAATGCTCGCCCGGTCGAGACTCATCTGTGGACGTACTCTTACTCACACAGGAATGGGACGGAGCGGCATTTCATTAGAACCCACACGCTGGACCAAAGTTGCACTCTTTAGTGCGGGCAATCGGCCAAATCGTAGACTGGGCAGCCGATTGGAGGTCGGCGTACTTCCGAACCTAGCTATTGGGCAGAAGGTCGTGACAAGAGATCAATTCGCCCGCGCTCGAGAAGCAGCTTGTAAGCGGCCCATCCCGCAAGGCTCATTGTGAATACAACTGCGATGGCGATGGCTTGGACCGAGAGCGTCGGTACGATGAACATCATGAATGTCGCAACCAGCATGGTGATAAGGAGGACCAACGCGAAACCAAAGAACAGGATGGTTTGCCAGTTGATCTGCCTCGTGTCGTTTGACCCAGAGGAAAAATGGCCGGCTACGATGACAGGCTGGAGAGCCATCAGGATGAGCACCACATCGCAACCTATTGCGGTGCCATACCCGAATGAGTACCCAAGGCGCCGAGCCAAGGCCACGGCATAAATGATCGCGAGAGGCGCCCAAGTCAACGCGCGTATCACGTTCGTTTTTAGCATTACACGAGAGATCTCCCCATAGCCGATGGGGAAAGAGGCATAAGCAGGCAGAACGAAACCGGACGCAGTGGGGCCCTTGAAGCCGGGCCATGAGCCGCCTAGGATCGGAGCACTCATAAAGCCAGCAAAGACCATTGGTAAGAAGAAAAGCCATGACGGTAGTGATGGGGTAGCCAAAGTCAGAGCCACTCCCATCGCTGTCACTATCGCCGCAGTTCGCCATTTCTTAGACCAAGTGCCAAGGTCATCCACTAGCATGAATTCCGCAACCACTTTCTGTCTGTCGGTCAGCAACCCCGCGACTATTCGCTCGATCCATCCCAAACGAGTCCAATCAGCACCTTTCAATTCATGAACCAACGGAATGTCAACCGGCCTCAGTTGCCCAGTTCTGCTGGGTTCTGCCATTTGCGTTTGTTCATGATCGTCACCAGAAGCTGGAACAAAGACCGCGTCGAACGCACTGTCAGGCGATACGAGTTCGGACGCAAGTCGGGATCGGAGCTTACGCAGCACAAGAGGCAGAACCGCAGATAGGATGAATGCCGGCAAGAACCAGAATCTTTCGCTGCTGTCCGCACTCCCGACCATGGCGCCGAATCCATGGGCAACCCATCCAGCCGGTGTAATAAGCGTGGCAGACCAAAGAAACCGCAGGCCGTCTTCTGGCAGATACAGGCACACAATCATCAAGCCGTAAAACGGAAGAATCGCTGAGGTGCGAATCCACTCCGGCCTATAGGCCAGCACTGCCATTCCGATGCAAAGTCCGGAGAACGTTTGAAGCACCGCTGCAACCAGTATGGCCCCCACGTCATGCCAGAGATTTCCGTGAACAATCGCATATGCACCATAGGCCAATGCGAAGACTGCAAAAGCACCTACCCACGATCGGAAGAAACGGCGCGACTCATGTCGCAGATACTCATCATCCGGAACAGGTAAGGCAACGAGCACAGCGCGATCGTAGCCACGAAGTACACGCGCGTAGTAGTTGGCGCAGCGAAACAGCGCAGTCCCAGACGCGTATAGCGCGACAACGCACAACAACGCGAGGGCCCTGCCGGAGCGTACAGCAACAAGAAACAAAATCGCGAGAATGTAAACAGATCCGAGAGCCGCTCGGAAGTTTCGATTTCGTCTCCACCATCGCGTTCGGTGCTGTCGATACTCTTTCCAGAGCAAACGCGATTCGCGCAGTTCTCTGCGCGCTTGCGCTCGGACTCCACGCTCGACAGCTGGCGCGCTTAGTTTCACTTTGGGGTACTCCGTAGTTGTTGAAATAATTGCTCAAGCACGCTGCTCCCATCATGACCCGAGGCAGCCCCCTGAAGCTCAGCCAGAGGAGCGTAGTAGCGAACCTGGCCATGCTCTATTATCAGCAGCCGGTCGGAGAGAGTTTCGGCGATGTCGAGTATCTGAGTTGAATAGACGACCGTGTTGCCCCGAGCTACCGCCGCTCTCGTCTCGCGCTTCAAGAATGTGATTCCATTTGGGTCCATGCCCGATGCAAACGGCTCGTCGAGCAACAGAAGCTCCGCATCAACTGCCAGGAGAGCAGCCAGTGCGGCCTTGTACGCTTGACCGCGTGAGAGTTTAGACATCGGCGTGTCGATCAATGGCAGCAGATCGAAGCCCCTTAAGAGCTCTAACACACGTGGTTCGACGGCCGAATCGTCTGCTTCATATAGGCGCAGGACCATCCCAATATGACGCAGAATAGTGTGGTGCGGAAAGGCGATTGGGAAATCGGGAAGGAATGCGATCTTTCGGCGCAGGCTCATGCTTCCACGGGTGAACCTCTCACCGTCGTACAAGATGCTCCCAGAGCCGGCAACTATGCCGCTGAAGCAGCGAAGCAGCGTTGTTTTTCCCGCGCCGTTGACGCCCAGCACTGCTAGTATCTGTCCGGGTTCGATCGTGAATGTGACACCATCCAGCGCGGACACTCTCCCGTAGCGCTTCGAGAGCGACTCGACCGAGATCCTCATATAGACGCCGAATTTAACGTGTCTAGGTTAGAACTGCAACTCCAAGATAGCTGAGTCTTAGCTTTCGCCACTGCGCCGGGCTTCAAAGGGGCGGCATCTTGCATCTACAGACGCATAACTCGCGGGAAGAGGCTTGGTCCCGCCACCTTCCGGCGCCACCCTTGCACCAAGCCAGAGATACAGCGATAATGTGTTGTGGGTTAAGGTGTTCAAGCGCCTGTAATCCAGAGACTCAACGTAGCAGCGGAGAAAATTATGTCGCCGATTGCACACAGCCCGATGACGTTGAGCCCACTCGCCGCCGTCTAATCCAGCCGGTCGGCTGGGTTGGCTCCATCTTTCAACTCATTAGTTGAAGCCGCATGCGCATTCGTGCGCCTGTCCGGCTCTGCGCGCCTGCGCGCAAAAGGGAGCTTTGTGAAACGAAGAAAACGTCGAGGTAAAGGGGCGGAGTTCGTAGACCCGGACTTCGCTGAGATTCTCTATGGAGAAGGAAGCGGCAGTCGGTCGGACAGCCGCCAAGTGCAACGGAAGACACAGCAATTCTGCTGTCAAGTGCAGCGGGCGCTGAACCTCGCGCTCGCGGATTCAGACATTGCTGGCATTGGCTGCGAACTGTTTGTAGATGAGGTTTCGCCAGCACCTGGTTGCGGCCATCTACTGGTCCATATCGTTGTGCAGGATGGCTATTCCGTCGTCGATGCGATGAGCGCGCTCCGGCGCGATGCATCGCGTTTGCGGTCGGAAGTCGCGATGGCGATCGCCAGGAAGCGAGCGCCAGAGCTGTCGTTTGTGCCGGTCTCGGTGCAAGGAGGCAACGATGAGTGATTCGTCGATGGCTCCGCTCCGAAGTTGGCTAGCTGCTCCACTGGATCGAGACGTGTCGGAGGCGCTTGAGCGAATCCGGGGCGCCCCAGATGTTCAACAAGTCGCGGTGATGCCCGATGTACACCTTGCCGCTGAGGTGTGCATCGGTGTTGTTGTCGCGACTTCTCACCTGATCTATCCCCAGGCAGTGGGAGGTGACATCGGATGCGGCATGCTTGCCGTCGCGGTTGACCTGGAGGCCTCCGCGCTGAAGAATCCGAAGATTGCCGCTCAGTTCCTGAACGAGATCAGGCGTGCGGTACCCTCGCGCAGACACAACCGGAGCGCGGTAATTCCTCAACCTGCTGAGATAGCAAGCGATCCGCTCAGTCATGCCCGCCTAGAGGCAATTCGCCAGAGAGAGGGCGAGATCGAGTTTGCGACTCTCGGTAGCGGAAATCACTTCTTAGAGATGCAGGCGGACGAAGAGGACCGGCTCTGGCTGATGGTGCATAGTGGATCGCGCGCACTCGGACAGGTGATCCGCGACCATCATCTGGCACGCGCGCAACCGGTCGAAGGACGACTGCGTGCGCTCGATGCGGGATCGGATACTGGCAAAGAGTACCTTCACGATGCGGTGTGGGCCAGGCAATTCGCCGCGGCTTCTCGCAAGGCGATGGCAGAGGAAACTGGCAAGGTGCTGACGCGAACGTTGAAGTGCAGCATCCGTTGGGAGTCGATGATCGCAATCGATCACAATCACGTCGCGCTTGAGCGTCATGGCGAGCGTGAATTGTGGGTGCATCGCAAGGGTGCAATGTCCGCTCAACAAGGACAGACTGGAGTCCTGCCTGGCTCGATGGGCAGTCCTAGCTTCCATGTGGAGGGGCGCGGCTGTGAAGACGCGCTTTGTTCGAGCGCTCACGGCGCGGGCAGAGCCTTGAGCCGGGGCGCGGCGCGGAACAAGTTCAGCGACCGTGAACTCCGGCGTCAAATGGAGGGTGTTTGGTACGACTACCGGTTGACAGGCAAACTCAGGGACGAGGCACCTGCTGCGTACAAGGACATTCGGGCTGTCCTCAAGGCGCAGCGGGAACTTGTGAAGGTTATCCGCACGCTACGACCGGTGCTCAACTACAAAGGGACCTGAAGAGTGTAGGTGCTGAAGCTGACACAGATGGTAAGCCTCATTCAAAGAGCGGAGTGCAAAATTGGTACTCCGCTATGAATCTGGAATGCACTTGAATCAGTCTGCCATCTTGCGAACCTCAAGTAGCCAAGGCGCGAAAAAGCCGTAAGAACCGGTACAATGCGGAGGCAAGCTGAGGGGGTACTGAGCCGCCCGTCGTAGCCGCGAGTTGCTCCGGGCGGTTCTTCGCCTCAGATCGATCTTCTGACATTCGGAGAAATCTTCCCGCCGATGCCTAGCAACGCTATGTGGCAACGGGGCATTGCATCACGAGGCTTTGCGGTTATTGCCGAAGTATTTGGGCGTGAGGAAACCGATGGCCTGAATACTGTGATTCAAGGTACTTCGTTTCGCCGGAGCCGAGCCGGCGCTCGTCACGTCCTATGTAATCCGAGCATCGCTACATTGGCAGTAGATCCGAGACTTATGGAAATAGCGCGTCCGGTACTTGGAGCTGAGGTTCGCCCGTTCCGCGCAACCCTGTTCGATAAATCTCCAACTTCCAACTGGTTGGTTGTCTGGCATCAAGATACGGCGTTGCCGTTGCGGGAACGCCACGAATTGCCAGGCTGGGGGCCTTGGTCTGTGAAAGAAGGTGTTATTTACGCACACGCTCCCGCAACGGCGCTTGAGCAAGTCCTGGCACTACGCATCCACCTCGACGATTCAACTGACAAGAATGGCCCGCTACGCGTACTTCCAGGAACGCACACGCTGGGCGTCTTTACTGATGATGCAATTGAGGGATTGGCAGCGGAAATCGACCCTGTGGATTGCTTGGTCACCGCCGGTGGCGTCGTTGCGATGCGGCCTCTGATTGTCCATGCGTCTTCGAAATCGCTGACTGAGATGCCAAGGCGCGTCCTACACATCGAATACGCGGCGCGCATGGTCATTGCGAAGCCTCTCGAACTCGCGGTCGCCTAGCAAGCTATCGACTTGGCCATTGCCAAGCTGGTGCGGACATATTGTCCATTCCCGAAATCGCTGTCTCGCCGAATGTCTTTTCGAGCATGATCGAATTACAGCCGGTTTGTTCCGATAGCACTGCAATCAACGCCTTCGAGTGAGTAACCACAATGATTTGGGTTCGTTCGGCTGCCCGTGCGATCAGCCGTCCAAGGGCACCAAGCAGATCTGGATGAAGGCTCGTTTCGGGTTCATTCAAGACCATCACGGCTGGCGGTCTGGGTGTTAAGAGCGCGGCGATCCATAACAGATAGCGCAGCGTTCCGTCTGACAATTCTGCCGTTCCCAGTGGTCGCAGTAACCCATGCTGCGACATTGTTAGCGTGAACCGACCCTCGACGTTCTCCACTGACACGCGGCTGCCTGGAAAAGCGTCCTCGATGGCGGCAACAAGCACGTCATCTGCACCAATTTCACGAATTGTTTGGATTGCAGCCGCAACATCAGAGCCGTCGTTGCCTAGTATGGGAGTCCAAGTACCAAGTTGAGGCGAACGTACTGGCGAGTCGGCGTCAGTCCTGAATTGATCGTAAAAGCGCCAATTACGAATGGATTCTCGCAGTGTCAACATTTCTGGCGCATTTCGCGGATCGGATACGTGGGTCATCATGCTGTCAAAAGTCGAAAGGCAGTCCGTGACAACATTCCAGGTGTTGTTTTCTCTTCGTATTCGAACCAGTGGACCCTGACGGTCCACAAGCATGGCACCGGGACGGAGTACAGGGCCATGCCAGATACATTCACGTTTAATCTGAGGATCAAGGCTAAAGGCTGAGAGGCCGGGCGGTGGAAGGCCAAGATCAATCAGATAGCCGTATTCGTCGCCTGCAAAACCAAGACGGAGGCTTACGGGGTGTTTTCGCCTAGTTCCCTGAACGGGGTAATCGCCTCTCTTCACTGTTCGAGAAATGGATTCCGGGCCAGCCCAGAGCGTCGATTGAATGCCGCCCTCGCGCGCAATTGACGAGACCACCCGACCCTGCGCGGTATCGGCCAGAAGACGCAGCGCTCGATATAGATTCGATTTCCCACTCCCGTTTGAGCCCGTGATGACATTGAGCTTTCCCAGCGGAACGACTAGGTCCCGCAATGATCGGTAGCTGGAGATGGCGACAGTAGTCAACATGCTTGACGGTTCAGGCTTTGCAGGTACTCACTGGACAGTTGTGGGAGCCACTTCCGCGGCACCAAGGAGCTTGGCGTTTAAGGACCCGCCGGTGAATAGCATCTCTTCCAGAGCAGCATTCACGTCCGCAAGTTGCAACCCGCCGTCACCGCTATTTTGGATATAAAACTGAGCTGCCCTTCTCATAAGCTCCTTGATGAAAGCCGCGCTGGCCTTATCCGTCCGGCGAACAATTGTTTCCACTACGCTCTCGTCTAATGGAAGCCCGCAAGCGTAAAGATGTACGAGCAATCTCCGTCCGTTCTCATCGGGTAGGGGAAACTCGATGGCCTGGTCAATACGCCCTGGTCGCGATGCAAGTGCCGCTTCCAGTGAATCGGGACGATTCGTCGTGAGAATGAACAAAACTGCGGCGTCTTCGCGCAGACCATCCATCTCATTCAATAGTTTGTTGAGTATGCTTTCGTCGCAAGGGCCGTACATCGTTTCTCTTGCTCTTGCTATGAGATCAACATCCTCAATCACGATCATCGCAGGCTGAAGAAAGCGCGCAAGCTGAAAATAGTGATCCAGCAAAGCGACTTGTTCCGCAGTCACCAACAGTGTTGTGTGATCCGGCAACTGGCCGGCCAGATAGTGGATCGTGTGGGTCTTCCCAGTTCCGGGTGGCCCGTAGAAAAGAAGACCTTTCTTGATGGGCAGGCCGAGTTTCCTGAGTCGCTCTCGCTGGCGGACAAAGTCGCCTATATTGCGATCGAGAAGTTGTAATGTCTTTTCCGGTAGGATCACTTCGTTACGCTGCACATTGCGGAGTTTGTGGACCCGGAGTGGGCCCTGATGCCCGGAATAACGATCCGGGTTTTCGAGCGAAATCACCTTCCCTCGATAGGAAGCCGTCTGGCGAACCAGCGCTTCAAGTTCATCAAAGAGTCGACGGGAGAGCTCAGAACCGGACTCGCCCGGAGGTACGGCAATCTCTATATGAGTTCCTTCTGGGTGTCCAAAGCGAAAAGCCGGACTCAGCAGAAGCGCGACTGGTACGGCACCGTCTTGGACAAGCCAAAGGCCCTGTCGCAGGCATCGTGCAGGTAGAGTTTCCCCAATATCGATCTCTTCATTCTGGAGTGGCCCGATAACCACGGGAAAATGCTGATTTCCCAACAAGTGTGCGATCGTCAATGTTTCGTGTTGATACTGAGTGTGAACTCCAAGCAGCTTGGCCTTTGGGTGTTCCGCGAACATCCTGTCCAACGCCAGCTGAACATCGACCCTTGCCGTAATCGGAAACGTTCGGCTGGCAGTAATCAGGTCCTGCAACGGCCGCCTTGCGAAATGGCGTTTCAGAGCAGTTTCCGCCAGGGGAACCGTGGCTTTCTTAACCTTCTTCATTCAAAGTCCCTCTCAAATCCGAAACCAAATCATACCTCGCGGGAGAGGCGTTGCCGAGTTTTCATGTTACGGCTAGGGAGAGGAACTGTGGGACGACCATTGACGAGAACAAAGAAAAAGGGCAGAAAGCGTGATGCTCTCTGCCCCGTGAAGCGCTGGTGGCTAGTTAGTCCGCGCTCTTATCTGGGGTGACCTTCTTCTCTTTTTTCTTCTGCTTGGCTGCAAACTCCTGGGCCACGGCTCTCTGCAGTTTTTCACCGTCAATGCGGTAACGGCGTGCCGTCGTCAGCAGCACATCATTGTTTGCGTCCCCACCGCCGTTCCTATACGCCGATTCGAGAAGGCTGATTTCCAGCAGCAAGCGTGATAACGCATTCTCGTCGTAGTGGCAAACGTGCTTTTGCAGAAGCTCCACAGGAGATGCGCTGGATTGTTCGATTTCCAGCTTGTGGCGCTTCGCAATGAGTGGGAGCCGATTGTACGGCACACTGCTGATGACGTGCTGTGCAACCGTGAGCAGGTCTGTTTTCTTCAACGGAACCGAAACGCGCTCCAATATCGTTGCGAGTATTCGGTGCCGTGCGGTGATTGCAATCTTCTCTTTCTCTATGCGTTTCCGGTCTTGGACTCGGTCACGCTGCAGTTGTTGTGGCGACGGCTTGTCTGCGTGATGGACTCGGCAGTTCGGGTCAGCACACACTTTCACGACCTGGCCTCGATTGCCGCCATCCGTCACGATAGCATCCGCCATTTTTTCACAGGGTTTCTGAACGGAAGGCTGTTTCGTCGCGCTTCCGTTCGTCTTGGATTTCTTGATCTGCAATTCCACATAACGATTGCGGCCAAGGGGTGCGCCTTCGCGCGTGTTCCATGCAGAGGAAATCTGGACGAGCTGTGGTTTCTTCTCCAGCACTCGCGCGACATGGGCGTCCAGCTTGGCACGGAAACAGTTGGGATCGCTGCACGAATCCTTCTGGGCGATGTCTCCAAATAGCAGTTTGTTGAAGCCTGTCCGCTTGGGACAATTCACGCACGAACCTGCTGCGGGAACTAGAGTCTCATCCTGTTTGTCAAACGGGACTGATGTAAGTTGCAGCAGGATGTTGGACTCAATCCAGACCGACAGTTCGCGTACTGGAATCAACACTTGCGTGTTGCCCTCGCTCGTCCACATGCTGCGGAAAGCGGCAGCAAACGCTTCCTGCTGCTGTGGGGCCGCGAGCTTGGCAATCAGCAGAGCATGACCGATGGCGATTTTGTCTTTCAGGAAAACTTCGGCGACTGGTGGAATCAGGTCCGCCAACCTCAGGCGACCGTATTATGTTCCCCGCTTGCTTATGTGGCGCGTCATGATCCATGTTGGTTGAAACGAGACGTCCCATCGGAACATTCACAACATAAATGTGCCGAAAATCGGAGCATGGCAGAGCTTCGATGGGGAGATGCCTTAAGCGCATAACTGCGGAATAGTATGCCCTCCGACGGATCGATCCCACACGCCTCAGTTAGAGAACAACGTCCGCAAGAAGCCAAGACGGAGAATCGGGCAGGCCAACAGACTTCAGTTGGTTCACAGGCTAAATGAGGTGCGTCCACGCTTTACTCACGACTCGCGTCGCCGCCTCAGCCTAGATTGTTCGTGACAGCCTAGGCGGCGAAAACTTCTAGGGCGCCACTCCACTACCCAGCGTATCGAAAGCACAATCTGTAGGGTCAGCGGTAACTGAACACGCGCGGCAGCATTTCCTCAACTGTCTTGCAACTTCCGATTTTCGTCAAACACGAAGTGTTGATGGCAATGGCTCGCGCTCGCGCCGCGGGCGCGACGCAGGATTCCATTCCGACAGTCGCCCAAAAGCGGTCTCCAATCCCGTACCGCTTTAGCACGTCGACGCGGTAGTCCTGAAGGCACTCTGACGGAATCTTGGTTCTACTCTGTTGTACAACCACCCCCTTGTCGTCGCGCCATTCTCCGTGCTCGTCTCGCTTCCCTATGGTTAAGATAATGTAAGTCCCGGTAGCAATCCCATCCTCGAACCCAACGCTGGCGTCTACGACGGTTCGCGGGGCGAGGTGTAGTCTCTGCAGAAGACCGTTTTCCCCACGCCACCCGATACCGCAAGTTTGCTGGTCGCAACCAGTAGTGAAGATGGAATACTTATCTCGCTCAACTCGCCGACGCCACTCGTCGAGGCGGGTCTTGCCAACCTCCACCGTCGCGACTTGAGCCAGGAATCGATCAAGACTCCGTCGCGGCGATGTAACCGCCGAGTAAACGGCCGCCATCGAAACGATAGCTATCGAGCACGCGGCCGTAATAAGCGCCTTTTTCATCACTGGCAATTTCCTCTGAAATATTGACTGCAAGTGCTGTTGCACGAGTCAACCCTCCCATCCCACCACGCCAGCCAAGGGTCAAGTTGGCCGTCGATCAAAGGATCAGCCGCTGGAGCGGCTTGGAGTTGATTGAACACGGTATTTGGTTGTTTTCGCTGTGTTGTTCCATCTTGAAGGGTTCTGTATATCTGCTTAACACCCCAAAGCCGCTGATTTGGGATCCCGTAGTCAAAGTACTGCATCTTATTGAAGGTGCCGCTGTTTCCAGCAGTTATTTCATCATCAAACTCGTTGAAGGGAACTCGTGCACCGTTGGTGTAGTTGCATGGGTTGAGATTGTTGTATCCGGCTGGGCCACAACCTGTTTGGTTTTGTGGAATGTACTCGAACACTGTGTAACATTGCGTACTGTCAGTACTGCAAGGGAGTTCTTGCGTCAAAGTTGAGGGGGAACGCAGTCTGTATATTGGATACCGCGCAACGATCGTTTTGTCTTGACTCACCTTGTGACAATCCTGAGTGCCGACCAGCGCCAGTCCCGGGTCAGTAGTTCCGTTGTGTTGCGCGTCCCCTTTCGGGCGAGTACCGGGGGCCGAAGCTTCGAGAACCAAATTTCCTGAAACCGCCGCGGAGAGATTGCCAATGAAACCGAGATAAAGAGCTTCAGAATAGTAGTCGATGCTCGATAATCCTGAAAGCCCAGCCTGAAGGATCGGCCGCACAGCGGCTTTTTCAGATCCTCGCCTCAACTGACTTTGTGTCCCTCCTGACGAGTCAAAAGTCAGAACCGTGTCATTGCCACTCTGATCCGTGCTCTTCGCAACGAGCCCATTGCCGGCAGTAGACACAATGAGAGAAAGACTGTTTCCTGGAGTTTCCTGATATGTCCAGTTGGGAGTCCCGGATGCTAGGCTGAATGACACTATCTGAGAAACTGCGTTGTTCAGACCGTCGGTGCTGGTGCTGTTCCCCGCCGCAAAGCCCGTGCCATTCTCGCCGAGCACGATGCTTGGAGTTTGCCCATGGCCGACTGTTTGCGGACTGAACGGTAGATTATAGGGAGTTCCGACCACGCCTCCGCTTACCTTCACAGCCTGGTAAGGATATTGAGGCACAGGCCCACTGGATGGCGAGATCGTCCAGGTTGCCAAAACTCCTCCTTGCCCGTCGGAAACAATCGAGCCGGGAAGCAGGGCTTCGTTCTGAGTGGTGGAACTGAGTATCCCGCCTCCTATGGAATTATCAGGATTGATCTGGAACCAGTAAAGGGTATCGGAATTGATCTTCGTCTGGCCCATTTGGCGGGACTCCCATTCCACATAGACCGTCCCGTCGGTGTTCACCATGGGCGGTCCTACACAGCATTGCACGGCTACGATTTGCCCTTGCGGAGTCGTGATGGTTGAGGGCGGCTCCAGATCATAAATCGTCTGTCTCCCGTTATTTGGTAGCTGCATTGTGAGTTGCGGAAATCCGTTGTTGGTCGGTTCCGAAATGATCACCGCGCCGTCGCCGCGAACCGCGATCTGCGGAGCATCTCCGCCACCGTAACAATAGACTACGCCGTTGCCCTGTTGGACCCCGGCGGCGAGAGCTATGATCTGCGGCCTGCCGTACCAAGGATCCAAATCAAAAACGGTCAATGGGCTGGTTTGTCCGGGAGTGCAGGTGTCGTATTCCGTCACCAGTAGTCCGCCTCCGCCATCGGGAACACTGTTGTTGTTCAGCGCGGGCAAGGTGGTTTGCCACAGTTGCCGTCCGTCCGCAGTGAGAGCTTGCACGATGGATTGCGTGCCATTGCCGGTGATGGAATACAGGTCCGGCCCGCCGCCGGTCGGCACTGCTTGAACGATCTGTTGCGCGGAAAACCCAGGTACGGGAGGAATCGACCAAACAACGGTACCCGGCACGAGGACGCCGGCGGGCGATATCGTGACTTGTGCTTGTCCGGTAACGTTCTCCGCGTTGGCAGTAAGCGTTACCTGGCCAACGGCGATGCCGGTCAAGACGCCTGCATCGTTTTCGTCCGCCGCCACGCTTGCCAGACTGGGATCGCTCACCGTCCAGGTTACGTCCTGGCGCGGATACCCATTGCTATCCATGGCGGTAAAGTGTTGCGTGCCTTCCACCGTCACAGTGGCGGTTGCAGGCGTGATTTGTAGCGAATCGGGCGGCTGAATCTGCGAACCGGGGGTCTGATAAATTTCCGCCTGGGGAACAGCTTCGACGGAATAACCGTCTTCAAAATAGTAACGCTCGCCCCCTCCACCAGCTATTAAGACAGTCCCATCACTGAGCAATGCCGCGCCATGTTCGGCTCGTGGGATGTTGAGGTTGCCGGGAATGGAGAATGTGGCGGCGGCCGGATCGTATAGTTCGGCAGGTCCCAATCCCATGAAGCCATTGTTACCCGCTCCGTCGCCTCCGACAATCAGAACCTGTCCGTTGTTGAGCAGGTTCGCAGTGGCGTAACCCCTCGCGTAGGCAAGATTGCCCGTGAAGGAGAATGTTCTAGCTACTGGATCATACAACTCGGCCGTAGCCAAATACTGCGCCTGGCTATCTCCCGATTGAGTGTTAGCGCCCCCGACAATAAGGACTTTCCCAGTACCTAGCAATGTGGACGTGTGGTATTCCCTTGCTGCTTTAAGGTTGCCGACCGTTGTAAAGGCTGCCGTCGCCGGATTGTAGATTGCGGCAACAGCAATAGGAGACTGTCCCCATTGGCTGTCTCCGCCAGCGATCAAGACTGTGGCGTCGTTGAGGAGTGTCGCCGAGTGGTTCCATGTTGGTGTGCTGAGGCTACCTGTATAGGCGAAAGTACCGGTCGACGGGTCGTAGAGTTCGGCAGTCGCGGTTGGCGCTCCAGCAATGGAATCATACCCCCCCGTAATCAGTACCTGGCCGTTCTGGAGGAGGGTCGCTGTCTGGTCTGCTCGCCCCAAGTTGAGACTGCCCGTATAAGAAAATGTACCTGTTGTCGGGTCGTAAAGTTCAGCCGCTGTCTGAGAAAATGGGTACCCGTCTCGTCCCACGGAATTCCCTCCCGTTATTAAAACCATCCCATTTTGGAGAAGAGTCGCTGTGTGCCAATCTCGCGCGGCGTAGAGGGAACCCGTATACGCGAAAGTACCAGTCACCGGGTTGTATAACTCGGCCTTCGCTGTCGGTGCACCCAGGTTCCAATCCCAGCCACCTGCAATTAAGACCTGCCCATTCTGGAGAAGCGTTGCAGTGAAATCACTTCGTGGTGTGTTGAGACTGCCTGTTAGCCTAAACCTTGAAGGCGTGCCCGTGACCGATGCCGACCCGCTTACTGATCCAACTGCCGCTTGAATACTTGCAGTCCCCTCAGCAACTCCGGTTGCGACGCCTGATGTCGAAACGGTGGCGATCGTGACGTCCGACGAAGTCCACGATGCCAGGGAAGTAATGTTCCCCTGACTGTTGTCGGAATACGTTGCCGTAGCAATGAGCGGTTGTGTGGCACCTACGGCAAGCGAGATCATGGATGGCGTGACTGCGATTGAGCTGATGCTGAGAATATTCTGCGTAAGGACAGGAGACGTGCAGCCCGCATAGGTGCTGTTCCCGCCATAGACGGCACTGATCGAGTGCGAACCGATCGTCAAAGCGGAGGTGGAATAGGTTGCAAAGCCGCTCGCCAGTGTTCCCGATCCGAGCGCCGTTCCGCCATCGTAGAATGTCACGGTCCCGGTCGCCGCCGATGGGGTGACTGAAGCCGTGAATGTCAGAGCAGAACCGTATGGGGCAGGATTGGCGGACGATGTCAACGCGACAGACGATGGCTGCTTGACGGTCTGGGTCAAAGTGCTTGAAGTGCTCGTGTTGTAGTTTGAGTCGCCGCTGTAAGTCGCCTTGATGGAGTGCGAACCCACCGCCAACGTCGAGGTGCTGTACGACGCAGTTCCGCTGCTGATTGTTCCCGTTCCGAGAGTTGTAGTCCCGTCCTTAAACGTCACTGTTCCGGTCGCCGTCGACGGTGTCACAGTTGCGGTAAATGTTACAGAAGAGCCGTACGCAGATGGGTTTGCAGAAGACGCAACGGTCGTTGTGGTGTTTGCCTTATTGACCGTCTGCGTCAATGTCGAAGAAGTGCTGGCGTTGTAGTTGGAATCACCTCCGTAGACAGCCGTGATCGAGTGCGACCCTCCTGAAAGGGTTGCGGTGCTGTATGTGGCCCTTCCACTGCTGAGCGTGCCCGTCCCGAGTGTTGTGCTTCCGTCCTTGAACGTTACGGTGCCGGTCGCCGTCGACGGTGTCACAGTTGCCGTGAATGTAACGGACGCTCCGAACGTCGAGGGGTTTGCCGATGAAGACACGGCGGTCGTCGTTGATGCCTTGTTGACGGTCTGCGTCAGGGCTGAGGAAGTGCTGCCGTTATAGTTCGAGTCACCTCCATAGACGGCAGTCATCGAGTGCGATCCAGTCGTCAGCGCCGATGTGGTGTAGGTAGCTTTTCCGCCACTTAGCGTGCCGGTCCCGAGCGTGGTGCTCCCGTCCTTGAAAGTGACAGTTCCCGTTGCCGCCGACGGTGTTACCGTCGCAGTGAACTTCACCGAACTTCCATACGTGGACGGATTCAATGAAGATGCAACGCTTACAGACGACGATGACTTCGCAAATGCCAATTCCAACACGGACGCCAAACAGATAGCTACGCACAGAAGACGAGACACGGTTCGCACGGGAACACACTCCTTTGTCATTGCACTAGGGTCGAGGGAATCGAGAAGGACGCTGTCAGATGCGGCCGTTCCCAGGTATCAGGGTGCCGGTTGCTGCTGAGAAAATTGTTGAAGAGATTTGCGGGCAGTCCAGAACGAATTGCTGGCCGATGAAGCGAGGGGCACATGAGATCGGTGCTACACCCAAGCCTGATCTCTTCCCAACGGGGAACAGGCCAGACTCAAGCCGACGGATACTCCATTGTCTTTCCAGGGAAATGCGGCAGATTCCCTGACCTTTGCCGCCGCCGAGTCCCCCTCAATGACGCACTCGGCACGCGGCCAAACATAGCAGCTACTACCCTTGTTACGGGTACGCAAAAATGATGCTATTTAGTAAGTTTGTTTGAAGAAAAGTAACTTGAATCGCTGAATGCGGTCAAGTGAAGTACATCACACATCCATGTGTCCCAACTCTCAGAGGTCATTGATCTGATGGATTCGCTGGCTGCACTCTCTCGGCAGGAGGCTTTCCATGTTCAATACTCTTTACCGTTGTTCACGCACCATCGCACGTCACGAAAATGGTCCGTTGGCCGAATCAAGACGCCGGTATCTTGAGCATCTTGCCGCTCAGGGAGCGGCGATCCACACGATCAGAGCTGCTGCTGGTGTCATCTATCGCGCCACAATGATGATGAAGCTGGACGAATCCAGCCCAGTGGAGAGGCGAGATGTCGAGCGGGCGGCCAAACGCTGGGCTCACCGTTGGTACCGCAACGCCAGCAGCCGCGGACCTGACCTGACCGATAAGGAGTTCCGTCAGACCACCTGCAACTGGCTTCGGTTCTCCGGCCGGCTGCGGGAATCAGATCGTGTCCCGTTCCCACACCAACAGGAGATCGATGCGCTCTGTCAGTACATGGATGTCGAGAGGGGACTTTCGCCGAAGACAATCGAAAGTGTCCGACAGAGCCTGAGAAAGTTCTTCCAGCATACGAGGAAGAAGCAACTCATCAAGCTCAGGATTGCGGATGTAGAGCGGTACCTTATCTTTCTGGGCAAGAGAGGTTGGACTCGCGCTGGAATCCGGGGCAGAGCTCACCAACTTCGAATGTTCTTCCGTCATGGCGAGCAGATGGGGTGGACAAAACTAGGGATCGCTGATGCGATTCGCGGCCCTCGCGTTTATCAGCATGAACAACTGCCTCTCGGTCCGTCGTGGCCAGATGTGCAGCGGCTGCTGGCTAGCACGGAGACAAATCGGAAGGCCGACATCCGCGACCGTCCGATCCTGCTCTTGCTTGCCTTCTATGGGTTGCGTGTAGGTGAAGTCCAACGGCTTCGTTTGGAAGACATCGACTGGGAACAAAGAACGATCACAATCACAGCCACGAAACAGCACCGCTGTGCCCGTGTTTGTCCGCTCATCCCTTCAGTTGGAGATGCGATCGTTCGGTATGTCCGCGAGGTGCGCCCACAGCGTACTGAATATCGGGAGATCTTCCTCCGATTGCATGCGCCCTGCCGGCCGTTCCGACATGGCGGCCTTTACGGAATCGTGGCCACACGGTTCCAGCGGCTAGGCATTAAATCACCGCGCACAGGTCCGCATTCCTTGCGTCACGCGTGCGCTACTCATCTGCTTTCTCAGGGTCTGACGCTGACTGAAGTTGGAGGTCACCTCGGCCATCGCTCACTCGATTCCACTCGTATTTACGCCAAGGTGGACATGCCAGCTCTGCGCGAAGTTGCGAATCTCGATCTGGGAGGCCTGCTATGAAACTGTGCGATGCAATATCCAGGTACGTTTCCTACAAGCAAGGCATCGGAATGATTTTTGAAACCGAAGCGACGATTCTTCGTGCCTTTATGGCTAAGGTAGGGCCAAATGTACCGATCGGGAAAATAACTTCCGATTCGGTACTTCAGTACCTGACCGGCCGCGGTCCACTTACTCTCTTCTGGCATCGCAAACACGATGCACTGAACGGCCTTTGGAGGTTTGTGATCCAGCACGGCTGGACGGATCGGTCTCCGGTACCTCAACGTCGGCCGAAAGAACCTGTCCCTTTCATCCCCTACATCTACTCGCAAGAGGAACTCAAGCGGCTGCTCGACGGAACCTCAACCTACCAACCAGAATGCCGCAAGCTGGAACCTATTACCCTGCGAGCCATCCTACTATTGTTATACGGCGCGGGCCTTCGCACCAGTGAACCACTTCGCCTCACATGTGACGATGTCGATCTGATCGAAGCCATACTCAGCATTCGCTTCACGAAGTTCTATAAAAGCCGACGCATCGCACTCAATCAGCAGCTGCTGCAGGTGCTCATCGAGTATGACAAGAACCGGCGGCAGTCGGGCCTACTGAGGAGTGGTTCTGATCCCTTCTTCACTTACAAACACGGTGATCCGGTAAAGAGGTTCGTTCTCGAAGATGCGTTCTTCCGATTGCGAAAACATGTCGGTGTCACACGTGAAAATGCACGGTATCAACCACGTCTTCATGATCTTAGGCATTCGTTCGCCGTCCATCAGCTCACCGCATGGTACCGGACCGGGGCGGACGTTCAACGTCTGCTTCCAGCCCTCTGTACGCATCTTGGTCACATCAGCCTGTCAGGTACACAGCGCTATCTGACAATGACGCCCGATCTGCTGGCTGAAGCGGCGTTGCGGTTCGCGAATTACGCGGGGGAGGCAGCGTATGAACAAGCATGATCAACTCGGGCCATGGGTACGTCGCTTCCTTCTTGAGCACCTGATCAAAGAATGCAACCTGTCACCTAACACACAGTACAGCTACAGAGATACCCTAGCCATGCTGCTGCCTTTCGTTGCCGAGCAGCTCCGAAAACCACTGGACTGCCTGGAAATCGGCGATCTCTGCGGCGATCATGTCCGCCAGTTCTTAAATCATATCGAACAGAATCGCCACGTCACGGTTGCGACCCGCAATCAGCGGCTAGCGGCAATACACTCCCTCGCACGTTTTATCGCCGAGTATAGTCCGCAACACGTGGCCTGGTACGGGGAGATTAGGACGGTACCTTTTAAGAAGACAACGCGGAAACTGATTCCTTACCTCGAAAAACAAGAAGTCGAGGCCATTCTGACGTCACCTGATCGCACGACGAAGGTGGGCCAGCGAAACTACGCGCTCCTCTTGTTTCTCTACAACTCGGGGGCACGCGTGAGCGAGGCGGCGGACCTTTGTATTGCCGACCTCGATCTCGGAACCTCATCGCACGCAAATGCGAGTGTCCGTATCCTCGGTAAGGGCCGGAAAATCCGCCGATGCCCGCTGTGGCCGAAAACCGCGACGGAACTGGCCAACCTGCTGGACGGTCGATCAGCAAACGAGCATGTCTTTATCAACCAGCGTGGAGAACCACTAACGCGTTTCGGGATCTATGGCATGCTGCAAGCTTGCGTTGCACGCGCTAGCACTCTGGCACCATCACTCTGTTCGAAAGGAATCAGCCCACACACGATTCGTCATTCAACGGCGACCCATCTGCTTCGTGCCGGCGTTGATCTGAACACCATTCGCTCGTGGCTCGGCCACGTCTCGATAGACACAACCCAGGTCTATGCAGAGATCGATCTCGAAATGAAAGCTCGGGCGCTGGAAAAGTGCAATGTTGGGGACGTGAAGAAGCCAACTACGGCGCCCGACGGAACGCTGATGGCATTCCTCCGGGCGATCTAGCCAACCTAGACTTATGTGGTCTCTGGATGCGGTGCGAACCGCATGACGAGCGGTCACGGCTTCTAAAGACCACATAAATCAATAGTCAACATAATACGGCTTATGTTCTCAGAAACATAAACCGTAGATGTATGCCTCGCTTTTTCCAGAGCGGGCCGAAATATGTGCAATGTTGTAGGGTCCTGCGAGTTCCAACAGCGACTTGAAACCGAGGGCTTCTTCCAGCGGGTGGATGTCCTCGCGTTGCAGGTTCTCAACGCACTGAGCCTCGATTGCCTCAGCATCCGTCAGCTTGACGATTCGGACGGGCACCTTCTCGAGTTCCGCGATCTTGGCCGCTCTGAGTCGCCGTGCTCCGGCGATCACTTCATACTTGCTGTCGTCCACTTCACGCACCAAAAGCGGCGCCAGGACCCCCTGCGTTGTAAGACTGGCCGCAAGTTCGCTGAGACTGGTTTCATCAAACCGCTTGCGTGGATTGCTCGACGACTCCATTAGAGCCGCCACGGGTACATCTCGATATTCGCTGTTGTTCGGCGCGATATGGCGTTGAGCCGCGCGGACCTGTCAGGGGCGCGGTTTTCACGCATTCATCGAGGACCCTTGAACAAGGAACACCGCTGGAATAACGCCGGTTCTGAAAGGCGCAGATTAGCTGGCGAGTTAACCCGACTCTGTGCGACAACGTAGCTCTAGAAACGCCTGCGACTACGAGGCTGCTGACAATTTGTTCGCTCCGAATCGAGATTTAGAGGATCATGTCGCAAGTCATTTAAAAACAATTATATAGGGTTATTTATACAGTTACGCCGGCAAGTTTGCCGGCCAAATGTAGCATTCTCCTTGACATATC
>Ga0335069_10004410_pt1 | contig 20908 bp, 21 predicted proteins | sample Lox_Sample_11_FD_206714 | JGI IMG/M metagenome (GOLD analysis project Ga0335069, IMG submission 206714) | Soil microbial communities from Loxahatchee National Wildlife Refuge, Florida, United States - Lox_Sample_1.1 | ecosystem: Environmental > Terrestrial > Soil > Wetlands | place: USA...
GATCTTGTCGAACAGCCATTTCATCACGACGTCCCAATCGGCGATCGGGCGATCGAAAATGTCGAGCACCGGCACGTTGCCGATATAGGAATAGGAGCGGGGACGGAAACGCAGCTTGTTGGTATGCGCGGCGAGCCGGATGTCGACCGGCAGTACCCAGAGCTTCTTCAGCATCTGCAGGATGCGGCCTTCCGCCGAGATCGGCAGCGAGAAGATCACCAGATCGACGCGGGTCTGCCGCGCGAATTCGACCAGATCGTCGACGGTGCCGAGCTTGGGCACGCCGTCGCAGAGCGGCGAGGAGCGGTCGTCGCCGCGGTCGTCGAACACGCCGATGATGTGCACGTCAGAATCGCGCTGGCCGGACATCGCCGCGATCAGGCCTTCGCCGCTTGGGCCGGCGCCGACCACGACGGTGCGCCGGTCGAGCCGTCCTTGCCGGGTCCAGTGTCGGACCAGGAGGAAAAGTCCGCGGCGGAACAGCAGCAGCGTGATCAGTCCCACCGCGTAATAGCTGCCGAGCCAGACGCGGGAGAACTGATCGCCGGATTTGGCGAAGAACGACACGGTGATGGCGAGCAGGAACACGACGGACCAGGCCGAAGCGAGGCGCATATATTGCTTCTCGTGACCGCGGAACGCCTGCACCTGGTTGATGTCCGCGGCTTGAAACGCCAGCAGCGCGGCGAGCGAAATGCCGGCAATGGCGACGAAGTAGTAGCGGTTGAAGCCGTTAACCGGCACGACATAGCCGACATAGAGCAGAAGGCCGACGGCTGCGATCAACAGGACCTCGATCACGCGCACCGCTCCGGCGACGACGATGGGCGAATAGGCCTGCTTGAAGTCTTCGGCCACGACCTCCTGCGCCGCCGCCGACAATTGGCGGGGCGCCTGCGGCTTGAGACCGGACGGCATGGCTTTGACCGCAGCACTGACTGCCGTGGTGTCGAACAGCGTGGTGTTGTCGGGGCTCGTCATGGTTAACAGATACTTCTGCTCAGCCGCGCGGCGGCGCCCGTTATCAACACCGCGCGGGCGCCGAAAAATAGTGAACAACCTTCAAAATTTGGTTATGCGGCCCGACCCGGGGTCCGAGCGGATCACGGGTCGAGCTGTTTCATCGCAGCAAGATCTTATTCCGAAAGCCGTTCCACCCTCGGATCCCGTCCAAGGGCAGCTTTTCGTGATCACGCCAACGCCGCGTGGCGCGCGGCGATCGCCTCGCGATAGGCGGCCAGATTGCACTCGACCATGGTGGCCAGCGAAAACTCGCTGCGTACGCGCGTGCGCAGGCTTTCCGCCAATTGCCGGATGTCTTCGGGCTTGGTCAGCGCCGCCGTGATCGAAGCGATCAGCGCGCCGAGATCGTCGGGCGGGATCAGTTGCGCCGAATGCGGCCCGAATATTTCGTGCACGCCGCCGACATCGGTGGCGATGATGGGAATGCCCGCCGCCGCCGCTTCGAGCGCCACATAGGGCAATGACTCCGCGCGCGACGGCATCACCAGCATGCCGCCCATCGCGAATGCCTTGCGCGCCGGGCAGTGGCCGATGAAGCGAATCTGCGCGTCGACGCCGAGGCGCTTGGCCTGTTCGCGCAGCTTCTGCGAATCCGGACCTTCGCCGGCGATGGTGGCGGTGACCTTGCGCCCCGACCGCGCCATGATCGCGATCGCTTCGATCAGCACGTCGATCGCCTTCACCGGCCGCAGCTCGCCGACGCAGACGATGTCGGTGGCATCGGGGCGCGGGGTGATCGACTCGAATTCGGATTCGGCGATGCCGTTGCGCACCACGCGCACCAGCGCCTGCGGCTTGGCGATCATGGTGCGAAACAGGTCGGCGATATAGGTGCTTTCGAACAGGAACAGGTCGGTGCGGCTGTTGAGGATGCGTTCCAGCGCGCGATAGAAGCCACCCGTGATGGTGCCCGGCGAGTAGACGAGCGAACCGCCATGCGGCGTATAGACGCGGATCGCATCCGGCGCGGCCCAGGTGAGTCGCGCCAGCGCCGCACCCTTGGCGCCGTGGCCATGCAGCACGTCCGGCGACAGTTGAGCGAGGCGCTTCGAGATGGTCCATAGCGCACGCAAGTCGCGCGGATTGAGTTCGCGCGTGATCGGCACCCGCAGAATGCCGAGCGCCAGCCGCGGCGCGAGCTCGGCCAGCGTGGCTTCGGCATTGGCGCCGCCGGTGGTCGAGTCGACGATCAGGCCGACGCTATGGCCGCGTTCGACCTGACCGCGCGTGACGTCGACGACGTGGCGGAACAGGCCGCCGAGCGGCGCCCGCAGCATGTGCACAATCTTCAAACTGGTCGGCGCATAGGCGGCGCGCCGCGGCACTGCATCGCCGCCTTGGGCCGGCACGCCGAGCGGCGCGCCGGCCGGCGCAAGTGTCTGCAGGCCGAATTTCGTGTCCAGCGGACGAAGGCCGCCCATTGTACCGCCTTTGGCTAGGGCCTCGGCCGGATCGGCGCGATCCGTAAATTTGCCGGCAAATACGTAAGTGGATGTAGGAACACCGGAGGTTAACAAAACGTCACGGGCGGCACGGCGCGGTGAACTTAACCGGATAGCAACCTTAATAGAGTGTAATCAGGGCATGCGTATCCCGTTGCTTGCTAGATTTGTTGGTAGGAGTACGTCGATGGGCGTTGCGTCATCTTCGACGAAGAGTTCGGCTGAGCGCGATTTGCGCGCTGTGACAGCCAAGCGCCCACCCGACGGCGAACAGACGGATTCGGACCTCGATTTGCCCGCGCTCGGCGCGGCGCTGTGGCGCAAGCGGCGCTTTGTCATTATCCCGACCTTGCTTGCGACGCTCGCCGCCTGGGTCGCCGTCCAGCTCATCACGCCGAAATATTCCTCCGAGGCCCGCATCTTCATCGAAAGCCGCGGCAACGTCTATTTGCGTCCCGACGCCGACAAGACCATCAACGACCCGACGGTCGACGCCGAAGCGGTGTCGAGCCAGGCACAGATCATCCTGTCGCGCGATCTCGCGCTGGAAGTGATCAAGAAGCTCAATCTCGGCGCCTTGCCGGAATTCGATCCGACGCTCAACGGCGTGTCGCCGCTGCGTGCGCTGCTCGGCGTCCTCGGCCTCGCCAAAGACCCGCTCAGCATGACGCATGAGGAGCGGGTGCTGACTGCCTATTACGACAGGCTCAGCGTGTCGCCGCTCGAAAAGTCTCGGATCATCAATATCGATTTTCTCTCCTCCGATCCCGAATTGGCGGCGAAGGTCGCCAATGCCGTTGCCGACGCCTATCTGGTGCGCCAGCGCGAGGCCGCGCAGGAGCAGGCCAAGAGCGCCAGCCAGTGGCTCGCCACCCAGATCGAAGGCATGCGGCAGAACGTCGAGGAGGCGGAGAAGAAGGTCGAGGACTTCCGCGCCAAGTCCAATCTGCTCCAGGGCATCAACAATATGACGCTGTCGCAGCAGCAGCTTGGCGACATCAACGCCCAACTGGCCGCAGCCCGCGCGTTGCAAGCCGATGCCGATGCCAAGGCCAAGCTTATCCGCGACATCCTGAAATCCGGCAGGCCCATCGAATCGTCCGACGTGCTCAATTCGGAGCTGATCCGCCGGCTCACCGAACAGCGCGTCACTTTGCGGGCGCAGCTTGCCGAGCAGTCCTCGACGCTGCTCGACAATCATCCGCGCATCAAGGAATTGCGGGCGCAAATCGCCGATCTGGAGAGCCAGATCAGGAGCGAGGCGGAGACCATCGCGCGCTCGTTCGAAAACGACGCCAAGCTTGCCGGCGGCCGCGTCACGCAACTGACGGCGACGCTCGATCAGGCGAAGACCCAGGCGGCGTCCACCAACGATCAGGACGTGCGGCTGCGCGCTCTCGAGCGTGACGCAAAGTCACAGCGCGATCTTCTGGAATCCTATCTCGGTAAATATCGTGAGGCGACGTCGCACGATACCGCCAATTCTGTCGCGGCCGATGCACGCATCATCTCGCGCGCGACAGTGTCGAATGTCCCGGCTTATCCGAAGAAACTGCCGACGATCTTGATCGCGGCGTTCGCCATGCTGGTGATGACCTCGGGGCTTGTGATCACCCGAGAAATTCTCGCGGCTCCGGGTGCCTTCGTGCCGCTGCGCCGCGCTCCGGAACGGATTGCCGACGAGCCGGCCGTTGAAGAAGCAGTGCCGGCAGCGCGTCTGAACGCAGTCACCGGCGGGCGCGTGGCTGCGCCGCGCAACTCCGCCGAGATCCCGATCGGCGATATCGGCGATGCCGCCTATGATCTCAACCGCATGGGCGTGCGGCGCATCGCTGTGTTCGCCGCCGCGCCGGGAATGAATGCCAGCCTTCCCGCGATCAAGCTCGCGCGGGCGATGGCGGAAGAATCACGAGTGATCCTGGTCGGCCTTGCTTCCGGCGAAAGCGCGATCCGCGCGATTTCCAATGAGCCGTCAGCCGATGGCCTGGCCGAGCTGGCCCATGGGCTGGCATCGTTCCGCGACATCATTGCCAAGGACCGGCTGTCGCCGCTGCACCTGATCGCGCCGGGGCATGCCTCGACTGATCGCGTGCAGATACTTTCCGGCCGTGGCGTTGTCACCGGTTTCGATGCGCTGGCGCACAGCTATGATCACGTCGTGATTGATGCCGGTGCGGCCGCGGGCTCGGGCCTCGACCGCATTGCCGAGATTGCGCCGCATGCGGTGCTGGTCGCCGAAACCGAGGGCGGCGCGGATGCAGCGCGGGAGCGGCTGCTCGCGGCCGGCATTGCCGACGTCACGACGTTGATGGCGGGACGCGCCGGCGAAAGAGCGGCGGCGTAGCCGTCGCACTATTCGGATTCATGCTAGGTTGAGCCGGGCAGGGCGCGGCTGAGCGGACGACGATTGGCGTCGGCCCTGCGCCGGCAAAGAATTATCAACTCGGTCCCGCGAGAGCTGAACCAAGGTCTGAGGCGTCGCAGAAGAGGCGGAATTCGTGGCTCTGAAACAGGCCATTATTCGCGGCGGGCTGGAATCGCTCTATTTCTCGGGCGCGCATCTGGCGTTGCGGCCGTTTCTCGGCGGCGTCGGCGCGATCCTGACGCTGCATCATGTGCGCCCGCCGCGTCCCGGCCGGTTCCAGCCGAACCATCTTCTCGAAGTCACGCCGGCCTTTCTCGCGCGCGTGGTGGGCGACCTGCGGCGCTCCGGCATCGATCTTATCAGTCTCGACGAGATGCATCGCCGCATGACCGAGGGCGATTTCGCGCGCCGCTTCGTCTGCCTCACCTTCGACGACGGCTATCGCGACAATCTGCAATGGGCCTACCCGATCCTGAAGGAGGCGGGCGTGCCGTTTGCCGTCTATGTGCCGACAAGCTTTCCCGACCGGCTCGGCGAATTGTGGTGGCTGGTGCTCGAAGCCGTTATCGGCCGCAACGACCGCATCGGGCTTGTGATCGACGGCCACGACCGCAAATTCGATTGCAAAACAATCGCCGAGAAGCGCGCGCTCTATGACGAGATCTATTGGTGGCTGCGGAGCCGGCCCAGCGAGGCCGAGATGCGCGGCATTTTGCGTAATCTTGCCGCTTACTACCACGTCGATATCGCAGCCTTCTGCGAAGAACTGTGCATGACCTGGACAGAGATTGCGCAGCTTGCCGCCGATCCGCTGGTGACCATCGGCGCTCATACCGTCAATCACCCGGCGCTGGCGAAGCTGAGCAAGGACGCGGTGCGCTCGGAAATGGATCTGAGCCGTTCGGTGATCGAGGCGGCTTTGTCGATCCGCCCCGAGCACTTGTCGTATCCTTACGGCGATCGCGGCTCGGCCGCCGCCCGCGAATTCGAAGTCGCCGCCGAGCTCGGCTTCAAGACCGCGGTGACCACAAGGCCCGGCGTGCTGTTTCCCGAACACAGCCGGCACTTGATGGCGCTGCCCCGCATCTCGCTCAACGGCGACTACCAGCGCCTGCGTTACGTGCGCGTCCTGCTGTCCGGCAGCGCCACCGCGATGTGGAACGGCTTCCGCCGCGTCGAGGCGGCGTGAACTGCGTCCGGCTTGTTATTCCGGTACCGTCTCGCCCGAGCCGCCGAACTCCTTGGGAAAGTCCTTGAGCTTGGGCAGGCCGTCGCGCATCGGCAAAACCGTCTCGGCGTAGTTGACGTGGGCAACAGGCTCGAATTTCAGCGTCGGCAGCGTGGCCGCAAACACGTCGACGAGGTTGAGCGGCGGATGATTGGCCATCAGGTGACCGCCGCACTTCTTGCAGGATTGCCGCTCGCTGAGCGGCGTCTTCTTGTACGTCAGTATCTGATCCGCGCCAGCGGTCACCTTCACGGCGCTTGGCTGCCAGAGCGTGAAGGCATTGACCGGACCGCCCGACCACGACCGGCATGAGCGGCAATGGCAATAACCCATCGCGGCCGGCGCACCGGTGGCTTCGATTTGCACGGTGCCGCAAAAGCACTGACCTTTGTATGTCATCGTTCTTTATCCTCGATCTGGTGAGATAGATTCACGGATTTTCCGGCGTGTCGGCGCCTCGATGTTCGACACCGGAGATGCGCCGCGCCGCGATCAGTTCGACGTCTGAGCCAGCATGCTCCATTCGGTGGACCGCACGCGGGCAATGAACCTGTAGCCGCCATGGCCGTCCGGCTCGAACACCGATGCCTCGCCTTCGTGAATGTCGGACAAATCCTTGCCGAAAGCATCGACGATGTTCGGCTTGTGCGAGACGATCACGGTGTTGTTGCCGGGCGGCGGCAGCGTGGCGGCGAGTTTGCGAAGCGCCTCCGCGCGCCGAGTGCTCTCGTCCGCAGAAGCTCCTTCGGCAAGATCGGGGTCGGCGGTCACTTCGCCAAAGCCCAGCAGTTCTCCGGTATCGACCGCCCGCTGCGTCGTGCTCGTCACAACCAATCCCACAGGAATGCTCAGCCGGTGCATCTGTTCTCCGATCGATTTTGCCTGTACGCGCCCCTGCGCATTGAGCTGCCGTTCTGCGGTGCCGCTCGTCGTGGCCGTAGGATTGCTCATCGGATCCGTATTCGGCTGAGCCGGGTTGGTCGCGCCATGGCGAAGGACGATCACGTATCCGCCACGGCGCAGGTCATTGACGAAATCGGCGTGCGGCGCCGCCGGCTGACCGCCGGCGACTGCCGGCAAGCATGCCACCAGGGCAGACAGCAAAAGCAATCGGATGCTCGGCACGGAATTCTCCTTTTTCTGTTTTCTGTTGATCGCGGCAGATCTTCCGATGCGCCGGCGTTCGGCGGCGATCGTGGTTCACAGATTTTCTGCCGAGTGCGGGGACAGGCCGGCCTTGCGGGCGCACCCATAGTCTTCGCACAGGTAAGCAAGATCGCCTTCACAGCCGCGGCCGGTCACAGGACAGCGCGCCGGAAAGCCGGCGCCGCGATCGGCGGCGCGAGAGGTTAGGGCCGCGCTGTTGCGCGTAGCTTCGGCCACGACCGAAGTAATCCGCCTCAAGCCGACTTGCGCCATGACACCAGACTCGGCACCAACATCGAAACTCGCGTCTTGTAGCGGCGGTAGTCGTCGCCGAAGATGTCGATTAGGTCGCGCTCTTCGAGCTGAATGGCGAAGAGGATGTAGGCCGTCGTCACTGCGGCGAAGAGCAGGTGTCCGAATGTCATGGTCGGCGCCGCCCAGAAGGCGATGATGAAGCCCAGATAGAGCGGATGCCGCACGAAGCCGTAGAGCAACGGCGTGCGAAACCGCGGCGCGGGCATCGGCCGGCGGGTGAGATTGTTGGTCACTTGATGCAGGCCGAACAGCTCGAAATGGTTGATCAGGAACGTCGAGCCGAACACGATCAGCCAGCCGGCGAAAGACAGCGCCGTGACGGCGGCCGCGATCTGCGGCTGCGCGATCTGCCACGCCACGATCGGGATCGGGCGCCATTGCCAAAACAACGCCAGCAGCACGAGGCTGGCGAACAGAACGTAGGTGGCGCGCTCGATCGACTTCGGCACCAAGCGCGTCCACCACTGCTTGAACTGCGGCCGCGCCATGACGCTGTGCTGAATCGCGAACAGCGACATCAGCGCGACATTGATGACGAGCGCCTGCATGACCGGCACGGCTGCGCCGTCGTCGATAGTCTTCGGAACGTAGAGGCCGCCGACAAAACCGATGGCGTAAAGAACCGTGATCACGAAAGCCAAGTAGGCGATGAGACCATAAAGGAGGGCAATAACCCGGCCCATGGGATTCTCCTTGTCTGACGTAGATTGCTGTTGGTGCTCAGCGCTTCGCTCTGGCAAAGCGGCGAGAATGTCGGTCGATTTTGTTGCTTACTTCCCGCACTCAAGGCGCCGCGCGCGGAACGCGGTGCGTTTGGAGGGGGAATATCGCCGATCGCACCGGTGTTTGTCGGCGGGAACCCGCGATCCGTGGATCGAAAGCCAGAAAACGCCGGCCGACAGGCCGAATAGTGTGAGTACAGCCAGACCGATATCTGCAAATTTCATGATGCTGCTGACCTTGGCTGGGCTGAGCGGTATCACCGTAGGATCGGGTTCCTCGCAGGGCATAAGAGTTCGCGTACATCACCCGCGACCTACATCAGGGGCCGGGCGCAAATCTTGGCTGGGAGCGCAAAGAACTTGGGCGACAGCGCAAATTCCGGACGCCTGACGGGTCCGGAGCAAATCAGGTCGGCGAAGGTGGATATCTGGTCCACCGATGACACGCAGTCGCGTGAGCGTTTTTCCTATTGGCGCGACGCGGTGTGTCGCGCGGTCTTCAATATCTCGATCGAGGCGGCACCTGAGCGCTTTTCAGCGCGCATCACGTCGCGCAGCTCCGGGCCGTTGCGTTTCGCCACGTCGGAATCGAGCCCCTATCGGGTGGTGCGCACGCGTCGCGACATCGATACCGCTCCCGCGGATCACTATTCGGTATTCGCCCAGGTCAAAGGCCTGAGCGTGATCCATCAGTGCGATGACTCGTTCGCGTTCAGCCCGAACGACATCTGCATTTCCGACGGCACACAGCCGTTCCGCTGCGACATGCCCGACGACGGCTACCGGGCTTTCGCGGTGATCCCGCGTGCGATGATTGACCAGCGCGCACCGTGGCTGACGCGCCATCCGCTGCACAGGCTCGACGGCAATTCGCCCTATGTCGATCTGGCGCGCGGCCACATCATGGAACTGACCACTGGCGCCGTGAAGAGCGATGCCGCCATCAGCATCCTGACCGACAATCTGTGCAATCTCCTAGCGCTTGCCAGCGCCAGCGACGTCGAGCCCAGCCGCCTGCAGCCGGAGCTGCAGATCGAAGCGCTCCTGGCCTATTGCCGGCAGAATCTGCATGACGCCGATCTGACGCCGCAGCGCGCTGCGGATCACGCCGGCATTTCGGTGCGCACCTTGCATTCGCGGTTCAAGCTGATCGGCAAGAGCTTTGGCCGGTGGGTGCTCGACCGCCGCCTTGAGGCCTGCCGCAATGCACTACGCGATGCCAACCAGAACGCGTTGAGCATTTCCGAGATCGCCTTTCGCTGGGGCTTCAACGATCTGTCGCACTTCAACAAGGCGTTTCGTGCTCGTTTCGGCTGTTCGCCGCGCGAATGCCGCGAGGACCCGCGCGCCGTATCGTAAGGGCATCGCGGTGGACGCTGAGGGCGCGGTCCGGCTTCGCTTGGTCAATGAGCCATTTGGGCCGCCAAGTACATTAGATTTGAGCAAAAAGCGCTGTCCATGTCGCCCAACTCATTACTTGCCGCCGCGTGATAAGCTCGGGGACACCCGGTGCCCCCAATGCATGCAGCGAGGTGGTTCACATGTTCAACGCCACATCGATAGTCATAGACGCCTTCATCCGCGAACTTCGGGCGATGTACGAACGAACATACGGTATGATGGAGCCGGCCTATCCGGGCGTGATCAGCTTTGTAGCTCAGATTGCACTGGAAAATATCGCGACCAGCGATGCGGCCTACCACGATGTCAATCACACCATCATGGTCACTCTTGTCGGGCAGGAAATTCTGCGCGGCCGGCACATCAGTGTCGGCGGCGTGACGCCAAGCGACTGGCTTCATTTCATCATTTCACTGCTAAGTCACGATATCGGCTATGTGCGCGGAATCTGTCGCGGCGACGGGGACGGCTCCTGTGTCATCAACCTGGCCGGCGATAAAGTAACCTTGCCGGAGGGCGCCACGGACGCATCAATGGCGCCATATCATGTCGCCCGGTCGAAATTGTTCGTCCGTGAGCGTTCCGAGAAAGCCCTCATCCACCTGGATATTCCGACGATCGAGGCCAACATCGAACACACGCGCTTTCCCGTTCCCGAGGATGAGCAACACGAGTCCACTGACGATTTTCCGGGCCTTGTGCGCGCCGCCGATCTGATCGGGCAGCTTGCCGACATCAACTACCTGCGAAAGCAGGCCGCTCTGTTCAACGAGTTCCGCGAAACCGGGATAAGCCATAAGCTCAAATACAACAGCGTTGACGATCTGCGCGCGAACTATCCGGATTTTTTCTGGAGGACGGTCCGGCCTTATATCGGCGATGCGTTGCGCTATCTGCGGGTGACCCAGGAAGGCCAGCAATGGATCGCCAATCTTTACGCTAACGTGTTCTCGATGGAGCATCGAGGTCAGCTCTTTTAGCGATTCCCAGCAATCGACGCGGCATGCATTACGCGTGCGATTCGAAGATCAGGTTGCCTCGCGAGCCGGCCTATTTGGCTGCTTTATGGCTTCGCAAGCGGCTGTTCGAAATATGTTCGTCTGCGCGCCGGATCGATTCTCCCAACAAAGCGCGCCAGGTCCCACACTTCACGCAGGTGGCCGCTGAACAGGCGGTGCGCCTCCCGCAATGCAGTTTCATCGTCGTGGCAATCGATAACGTGCGGCGGCCCCGAAACGCGCCCATCCTCACGAAGCTTGTACACGCGATAAACTGTCATGGCGCCCCCGAGCCCAACAGACAACAGTCGACGTGCGCGGCCGAGCGCGAGCACGGCAGCGTGTAAGACGCTTTTACTTTGGAGAGTCCCCCGACTTTCCAACGGTCATTATCTGTAAATATTTGCGGCAAATATCAGGCGAAGGGCGTTGGCGGGCCCGTCGGCGCAAAACATTTTCGAGTTCCACGCCGGTCTTGGCCCAACGTGAAAGGGCGGCGCATCAACTTTTTGAAGCGCCGCCCTGATTTTGTCGAAGCCGAAGAGGGCGATCAGTGAAGATCGAAGCGGTCGAGGTTCATCACCTTGGTCCAGGCCGCCACGAAGTCCTTCACGAATTTCTCCTTCGCGTCCGAACTGCCATAGACTTCCGCGATGGCGCGCAGTTGGGCGTGTGAACCGAAGATCAGGTCGACGCGAGTGGCGGTCCACTTCACCGCCTTGGTCTTGCGATCGCGGCCTTCATAGACGCCGTCCTTCGGCGGTTGCCACTCGGTGCCCATGTCGAGCAGGTTGACGAAGAAGTCGTTGCTCAGCGTCTCCGGCTTGCTGGTGAAGACGCCGTGCTTGGAGCCGTTGGCATTGGCGCCGAGCACACGCAGTCCGCCGACCAGAACCGTCATTTCCGGCGCGGTCAGCGTCAGCAATTGCGCGCGATCCACCAAGGCCTCCTCGGGCTGCATCAGCTGCTTGCCGCGGTAATAGTTGCGGAAGCCGTCGGCAGTCTGTTCGAGCGGCTTGAACGACTCGACGTCGGTCTGCTCTTGCGTCGCGTCCATGCGTCCCGGCGTGAACGGCACTTTCACGTCGTGGCCGCCTTTCTTCGCCGCCGCTTCGACAGCAGCGCAGCCGCCGAGCACGATCAGATCGGCAAGCGAGACCTTCTTGCCGCCGGTCGCCGAACCGTTGAACTCCTTCTGGATCGCTTCGAGCTTCTGCAGCACGGCCGCGAGTTGCTTCGGCTGATTGACCTCCCAATCCTTCTGCGGCGCGAGGCGAATGCGCGCGCCATTGGCGCCGCCGCGCTTGTCGGAGCCGCGGAACGATGCGGCCGCCGCCCAGGCGGTTGAAACCAATTGCGATACTGAGAGTCCGGAGGCGAGGATCTTGGCTTTCAGATCGGCGATATCCTTCTCGTCGATCAGCTTGTGATCGACGGCCGGAATCGGGTCCTGCCAGATCAGGATTTCCTTCGGCACCAGCGGGCCGAGGTAGCGCACGACCGGACCCATGTCGCGGTGCGTGAGCTTGTACCAGGCGCGGGCAAACGCATCCGCGAACTGATCCGGATGCTCATAGAAGCGCCGCGAGATTTTCTCATAGGCCGGATCGAACCGCAGCGCCAGATCGGTGGTCAGCATGGTCGGAACGTGCTTCTTCGACTTGTCGTGCGCGTCCGGGATCGTGGCTTCAGCGCCTTTGGCTTTCCACTGCTTGGCGCCGGCCGGGCTCTTGGTCAGTTCCCATTCGTATTTGAACAGGTTGTCGAAGAAGTGGTTGCTCCACTTCGTCGGCGTCTGCGACCAGGTGACTTCCGGACCGCCGGTGATGGCGTCGGCGCCGACACCGGTGCCATGCTTACTCTTCCAGCCGAGTCCCTGATCTTCGATGGCGGCGCCTTCCGGCTCCGGGCCGAGCAGCGATGGATCGCCGGCGCCGTGGGTCTTGCCGAAGGTGTGACCGCCGGCGATCAGCGCGACCGTCTCTTCGTCGTTCATCGCCATGCGGAAGAAGGTTTCGCGGATGTCCTTCGCAGCCTTGACCGGATCCGGATTGCCGTTCGGACCTTCCGGATTGACGTAGATCAGGCCCATCTGCACCGCGCCGAGCGGGTTCGCCAGCTCCCGCTCGCCGCTATAGCGCTCGTCGCCGAGCCATGTTCCTTCAGGACCCCAGTAAAGCTCTTCCGGCTCCCAGACATCGGCGCGGCCGCCGCCGAACCCGAAGGTCTTGAAGTCCATCGACTCGAGCGCGACGTTGCCGGCGAGGATCATCAGGTCGGCCCAGGAGATTTTCTTGCCGTATTTCTGCTTGATCGGCCACAGCAGGCGGCGCGCCTTGTCGAGATTGGCATTGTCCGGCCAGCTGTTGAGCGGAGCAAAGCGCTGCTGACCGGCGCCGGCGCCGCCGCGGCCGTCGGCGATGCGATAGGTGCCCGCCGAGTGCCACGCCATGCGGACGAACAGACCGCCGTAGTGGCCGAAGTCGGCCGGCCACCATTCCTGCGAGTCCGTCATCAAGGCATGCAGGTCCTTGATCACCGCATTGAGGTCGAGGCTCTTGAATTCCTTGGCGTAGTTGAACGCCGCGCCCATCGGATCGGATCGCACCGACTGCGCATGAAGAACCTGAATGTTCAGCTGATCGGGCCACCAGTCGCGATTGGTGAAGCTCGTGTGCATGACCGGGCATTTGCCGGCGCTCTTTTCGGTCTTTGCGTCCATCTCTCTCTCCGATCGGGTCTTGTGATTTTGTTCGGCCGCGGTGCGTATCGAACGATTGTGAAATCTCGAAGTTGCTGCCGCCTATCTCAGTCCATGTGCGTCATGTGGCGGCGCCGCTCAAGCTGCGCGGACCCGCAATGATAGAGGTCTGATTGTCGGCAGCGCCACCAAGGGGTCTCCCTGAGGTATGCCCGGGAAGCCGAACTATCGCGCCTAGCTTAGATCAGGTCTAATCGTATTGACTGTAGATCTCGATAAGAAATACTTATCGGCTATGCTCACCCTCCGTCAGCTCCGCTACCTGTCCGCCTTGGCCCAGCGCCGCCATTTCGGCCGCGCCGCGGATGCCTGCGCCGTCACCCAGCCGGCGCTGTCGATGCAAATCCGCGATCTCGAGAAGGAACTGGGCGTCGAACTGGTCGAGCGGCGATCGGGCGAAGTCGCGCTGACCGAGATCGGCGCCGAGGTCGTGCGCCGGGCCGAGCGGGTGCTCGCCGCCGCGCGCGACCTTGCCGATTTCGCCCGCCATCGCAGCCGCACGCTGTCGGGCCGGCTGCGGCTCGGCATCATCCCGACCTTGGCGCCCTACGTGCTGCCGAAGGTGCTGCCTGATCTGCAGGCCAATTATCCGGATCTGCTGATCGAACTGCGCGAAACCCAGACCAAGGTTCTGCTCGAGGAACTCAACGGCGGTGATCTCGACGCGGTGATGCTGGCGCTGCCGCTGCCGGACGCCGAGATCGAAAGCGTGCGGCTGTTCGACGACGCCTTCCTGCTGGCGGTGCCGGCCAGCGATCCGCTGCCGCGCGATGTGCGCGTCGACCCGCGCCACATCGATCAGCAGCGGCTCATCTTGCTGGAGGAGGGGCATTGCCTGCGCGATCAGGCGCTCGCTTATTGCGCTTCGGCACGCCAGGAGATGCCGCTCAGTCTCGGCGCGACGTCGCTTGCGACCGTGATGCAGATGGTCGCGAGCGGCTACGGGCTGACGCTCGTTCCGGAAGTCGCGGTCGATGTCGAAGTGCGTGACGAACGCGTCAAGCTGTTGCGTTTCACCGCGCCGGAGCCGGGCCGAACCGTGGGCCTCGCCTGGCGGCGCACCTCGCCGCGCAAGGCGGATTTCTTCGCGCTCGGCGAGCTGGTGACGCGCGTGCTTGAGGAGAAAGCGCGTCCGCGCCCGAAGCTGCACAGAGCCGTGCAATATGCCGGTTAGTTCTTGCGATCCGGTCGCGCCATCCAGGACACGAGCGGCATAGCGGGAACAACCCAGCCGATGCCGGCAATCACGTAATAGGCGATCGACAGGAGCGAATTGTCGCGGATCGTCGGCGATTGCGCGAGCGCCATGGCCAGAAGCGCCCATACGATCACAAGCACCAAGAGCGCCAGGGTTCCGATGAGTTTGCGCAGGCGGATCGGCATTCGAAAGCTCGGTTGCGAGACAGGGCGACATGCTTATAAGGTCCGCGCGGCTTTCGACAAGTGAAGGGTTATGAGCGCGGCAATCTCGGTTCGGCAGGCGCGTGCGATCAGGCTTTGGCTCTATGCCGTGGCCGCGATGGTGCTCGCCATTGTTCTGGTCGGCGGCGCGACGCGGCTCACCGAATCCGGCCTGTCGATCACCGAGTGGAAGCCGGTCATGGGCGTCGTGCCGCCGCTGACGCAGGCGCAGTGGCAGAGCGAGTTCGACAAGTATCAGGCCATTCCGCAATACCAGGCGCTCAACAGCGGCATGAATCTGGACGCATTCAAGACCATCTATTGGTGGGAATGGACGCATCGCCTGATCGCGCGCAGCATCGGCGTGGTCTTTCTGCTGCCGTTCCTGTGGTTCTGGTGGCAGGGCTGGATCACGGCCGGACTGCGCAACCGGCTGGCACTGATTTTCGGGCTCGGCGCACTGCAAGGCGCCGTCGGCTGGTGGATGGTGGCGTCGGGCCTCGCCGACCGCATCGAGGTTTCGCAATATCGCCTGGCGACGCATCTTGTGCTCGCCTGCCTGATCTATGTCGCGCTGCTTTGGACCGCGCAGCGTTTCGATCAGCCGCTCCGGATGAAGGAGCACGTCCCGGTGCGCATCCGCTTCGGCGCGACCGTGCTGCTCGTGCTGGTGTTGGCGCAAATCTATCTCGGCGCGATCGTCGCCGGGCTGCGCGCCGGACGCATCTACAATTCCTGGCCGCTGATCGACGGCGCGCTGATCCCTGACCCGGCACGTCTGTTCTTCAATGCGCCGCTGTGGCGGAACTTCTTCGAGAACACGCTTACGGTGCAGTTCGATCACCGCATGCTCGCATACGTGATCTTTGTTCTCGCGCTGGCGCAGGCCTTTGCCGCCGTGGGTGCGCTCAAGCGTGGGCCGGTCGTCACCGGTGCAGTGCTCCTTGCTGCTGCGGTGACGCTGCAAGCCGCGCTCGGCATCTGGACGCTGTTGATGGTCGCGCCGCTCGATCTGGCGCTTCTGCACCAAGCGGGCGCGATGATCGTGCTGACCATTGCCACGGTGCATGGGGCGTCCGTCAGCGAACGCGCGCAGCGCCTGCCGTTCTCGACAGCGCCGGCAGCCGATCCTGCCGCCGGCGCCGCGCGCTAATCAGCCGCTATTGCGCTAGCGCCTGTTCGAGGTCGGCGATGATGTCGTCTTTGTCCTCGATGCCGATCGAGAGCCGCACCACGTCGGGGCCGGCGCCGGCCTGGACCTTCTGCGTATCGCTGAGCTGGCGATGCGTGGTCGAGGCCGGGTGGATGATCAGCGAGCGGGTATCGCCGATATTGGCGAGATGCGAGAACAACTGCACGTTGGACACGAGCTTGACGCCGGCGTCGTAGCCGCCTTTGAGCCCGAAGGTGAAGACCGCGCCGGCACCCTTCGGGCAATATTTCTTGGCGAGGTTGTGATAGCGGTCGCCGGCGAGCCCCGGATAGCTGACCCAGGCGACGCTTGGATGCGCCGCGATCCATTCCGCGACCGCCAGCGCGTTGTCGCAGTGCCGCTGCATGCGTAGCGGCAGCGTTTCGATGCCGTTGAGGAACAGAAACGAATTGAACGGCGACAAAGCCGCGCCGATGTCGCGCAGCGCCAGCACCCGGCAGGCGATGGCGAAGGCGAAATTGCCGAAGGTCTCGTGCAGGACGATGCCGTGATATTCCGGCCGCGGCTCGCAAAGCATCGGATAACGGCGCTCGCGCGACCAGTTGAACGTGCCGCCGTCGACGATCAGGCCGCCGATCGAATTGCCATGGCCGCCGAGGAATTTTGTCAGCGAATGGACGACGATATCGGCGCCGTGGTCGATCGGCTTGCACAGGTAGGGCGTGGCGAGCGTATTGTCGACGATATAGGGCACGCCGGCGCGCTTGGCGATCTGCGCCACCGCTTCCATGTCGGTGATGACGCCGCCCGGATTGGCGATCGACTCGGTGAAGATCGCCTTGGTCTTCGGGCTGATGGCGCGCTCGAACGACGGCATGTCGTCGGGGTCGGCCCAGACCACGTTCCAGCCGAAATTCTTGAAGGCGTGATTGAACTGATTGATCGAGCCGCCATAGAGCTTCTTCGAGGCGACGAATTCGTCACCCGGCTGCATCAGGCAATGAAACGCCAAAACCTGCGCGGCGTGCCCGGAAGCGACCGCAAGGCCCGCGGTGCCGCCTTCCAGCGCGGCGACGCGCTCTTCGAGCACGGCAGTCGTCGGATTGCCGATGCGGGTATAGATGTTGCCGAAGGTCTGCAGGCCGAACAGCGACGCGGCGTGGTCGACGCTTTCGAACACGTAAGACGTCGTCTGATAGATCGGCGTGGCGCGCGCGCCTGTCGTTGGATCGGGCTGCGCCCCGGCGTGAACGGCGAGCGTGGAAAATCCCGGAATGCGTTCGGTCATAGTGCCCCTGCCTGTCCTCTGCCGATCTGCTGGTCTTGCTTGAGCCGGTATCTTGGCCCGGTGTCGTGATCTTCGACATAGCAAAAGCCGACCATGCCGGGTTCCCAGCAAAGCCGTCAAGGCGCGCAAAAGCCGTTGCCCTAATGGGTAAAGGCAGCGAACAGCCGCACCGAGAGGAGCCGCGCCGGAAGAAACTTATGCCCGCAAGCCGCGATCTACTTGAAGTGCCTGAGCGCGACGCGGCAGGCCGCGGAGACGCGGTTCCGGTTGGCCATCAGGCAACGCGCGACGCGCTCGCGGTCTGGAATGTACTGACTGCAGACCGTCATGGCGTCGCTCATGCAGGCGTAGTGGTCATCTTGGGCGTAGCTCGGCATGGCCAAGAATGGTGAGGCAAGGCTGAAAAAAACTAAGGCAGCGGCGGCAGTGTAAATTTTCATTGGCCTCTTCCAATCCCGGGCGAGAGAGAGATACGCGGTGGATGAACTTCGTTCCGGCAATCATCTCAGCGGCGGCTTTCCTCGCGCTGCACGCGATCGGACGCACCGGTGACGCCGCCCGGCGCACTGGTCCGGTTCAACGACATGCGCTGGACGCCGCCGATCGGTGCGCGCTTCGAGCTCAGCGTGCGGGTATTGACGCCCATCCAGGCGATCTCCGATGACAGCCGGCCGTATTCGATCTTCGGACAGCGGTTCATCACGACTTTCAAACCATTGGCTTCGGCGAGTGCCGCCGCCTCGTCATTGCGGATCGTAAGCTGCATCCAGATCACCTGCGGCCGCGGCTTGAGCGTCAGCGCTTCCTGCACGATGGGCAGCGCGTATTGCGAGGCGCGGAAGATGTCGACCATGTCCACAGGAACCGGAATATCGGAAAGCCGCGCATAGATGCGCTGGCCGAGCATGGTGTGCCCATCATGGCCGGGATTGACCGGGATCATGGTGTAGCCGCGCTCGAGCAGATACTTGAAGGCGAAGTAGCTCGGCCGGTTTTCCTTCTCCGACGCCCCGACCATCGCGATGGTCTTCACGGTATTGAGGATGCCGCGGATATAGCTGTCCGGATAGGAATCGTGATTCATCTCTGTCCCCGTGGGCACCTTAGCGGTCCCCCCGCGTCAGGACAAATAAGGCAGGCCGGACCCTCGGTTCCGGCTGGGGCCTGACGGCTAACGGCGATTGACTAGCGATGGATCAGCGGTCTTGCCACTTCGGCTCGCGCTTCTCGACGAAGGCATTGATGCCTTCCTCGGCGTCCCGCGCGAGCATGTTCTCGACCATGACTTCGGAGGCGTATTTGTAGGCCTCCGCCAGCGGCATCTCGGCCTGTCGGTAGAAGGCTTCCTTGCCGATCTTGACGGTCAGCGTCGACTTCGCGGCGATCTTCTCGGCGAGCGCCAGCGCTTCGGCGTGCTCAGTGCCCGCGGCGACGACGTGATTGACGAGACCTATGCGGGCAGCATCTTCCGCGGCAATGAGGTCGCCGGTGAGCAACATTTCCATTGCGTGCTTGGTCGAGACGTTGCGCGTGAGCGCCACCATCGGCGTCGAGCAGAACAGGCCGATATTGACGCCAGGCGTGGCAAATTTCGCAGCCTCAGAGGCAATCGCGAGGTCGCAGCTTGCGACCAGCTGGCAGCCGGCCGCGGTGGCGGTGGCGTGAACGGCGGCGATCACCGGCTGCGGCAATCTCACGATCTGCTGCATCGCCTGACTGCACAGCGTCATGATGCGCTCGAAATAGGCGCGGCCGCGATCGGCGTCTTTGCGATGCGCGTCGATCTCTTTCAGATCATGCCCGGCGCAAAACGCGGGACCATTGGCGGCGAGAATGACCACGCGCACGGCGCGCTCGCGCGCGATCGCCGCAAGCGCCTCGCTCAGCGCTTGGAGCATCGCTTCCGACAGGCTGTTGCGCGCCGCCGGCCGGTTCAGCGTCAGGATGGCGATCCCGCCCTTGTCCTCGCGCAACACGATTGGCGCGGAGGCATCGGCGAATTTGGCGGCGGCTTGAGCGTTCATTGGTGTTTCTCGCAGGCTTTATCGCGCTGACTTTGCAGCTTGCGCATTGTATCCGACTATCCGACCCTTGGGGACAGGTTGGAAAAAGGGGAGGGGTGATGGCCGAGGACAGGACTGCCGCGCCAAAACTCACGCGCGAAAAGCTGCTGCAACTGCTCGAGACCGAGTTTCCCGAAGCCACCCACGCCGTCGGCGACTATGCGATCGAGGACATGTGGTTCGGCGGCTGCCTGGTGCGGCGCCGTCACCATGAGCAATCGCTGCGGCCCGGCGGAACCGTGTCCGGGCCGGTGATGATGGCGCTCGCCGATTTCACCATGTACCTCGCCGTGCTGTCAGCGATCGGCTGGGTTCCGCTCGCGGTCACCACCAATCTCAGCATCAATTTCCTAAAGCGGCCGGGCGCCCGCGACCTTTTGGCCGAAGCGCGAATATTCAAGCTCGGCAAACGACTTGCGGTGGGGGAGGTGGCGCTCCGCTCCGACGGCGACGACGATATGGTCGCCCATGTCACCTCAACCTATTCGATCCCAGCCTAGATAATGGTCCAGGTAATATTATACCTATTGCTCAACCGATTGAGAAATATCTGAAATTCTACGTCTTCGTGATTGACCGGAGCAGGGAGCGCCGCTACAAGCCTGCCGCAAGGCGCCGGAGATCGGCGCGTTTTTGTTGAACGGATGCGGATATGAAAACTTTTTCGGCCAAGCCCGCCGAAGTCGAGAAGAAGTGGGTGGTGATCGACGCCGACGGCCTCGTCGTCGGCCGCCTCGCTTCGCTCGTCGCGCTGCGGCTGCGCGGCAAACACAAACCGACCTACACGCCCCATGTCGATTGCGGCGACAATGTCATCGTCATCAACGCCGCCAAGGTCGTGCTGACCGGACGCAAGGTGCAGAAAAAGGTCTATTACAAGCACACCGGCTATATCGGCGGCATCAAGGAGCGAAGCGCCAAGGCGATCCTCGCCGGCCGCTTCCCGGAGCGGATCGTCGAAAAGGCCATCGAGCGGATGCTGCCGGAAGGCCCGCTCGGCCGCCAGCAGTTCTCTAATCTGCGGGTCTATCCGACCGATAAGCATCCGCACGAGGCGCAGCAGCCGGAAAAGATCGATATCGGCGCCATGAATCGCAAGAATAAGAGGGTCGCCTAATGGCCGAGACCATGCAGACGCTCGAGGACCTGTCCTCGCTGAAGACCGCGGCGCCGGCTGATGCGCCCAAATATGTACAGAAGCTCGACAAGCAGGGCCGCGCCTATGCGACCGGCAAGCGCAAGGACGCGGTCGCCCGCGTTTGGGTCAAGCCGGGCGCCGGCAAGATCACCGTCAACGACCGCACGGTCGAGGTCTATTTTGCCCGGCCGGTGCTGCGCATGCTGATCCAGCAGCCGCTCACGCTGTCGAACCGCCAAGGCCAATTCGATGTCGTGTGCACGGTGTCGGGCGGCGGACTTTCGGGCCAAGCCGGCGCGGTGCGCCACGGCCTGTCGAAGGCCCTGATGCGCTACGAGCCGGAATTGCGCGGCGTGCTCAAGCGCGGCGGCTTCCTCACCCGCGACAGCCGCGTCGTCGAGCGCAAGAAGTACGGCCGCGCCAAGGCGCGCCGCAGCTTCCAGTTCTCGAAGCGCTAATCGCCT
>Ga0335069_10004411_pt1 | contig 20907 bp, 22 predicted proteins | sample Lox_Sample_11_FD_206714 | JGI IMG/M metagenome (GOLD analysis project Ga0335069, IMG submission 206714) | Soil microbial communities from Loxahatchee National Wildlife Refuge, Florida, United States - Lox_Sample_1.1 | ecosystem: Environmental > Terrestrial > Soil > Wetlands | place: USA...
CAGAGGGGATTCGTCACGATTGCGCTTACATGGTCCACGGCTTCGGCACTTTGGGCCGCGGCATGACCAAGACGTATAAGAGGGGAGCCTCCGACTCTCAACTGATTACACGCGTAGCCGTCGATCCTCTTACCGGAGCCACCGGCATGCGCGTCAACTTTGTTCGCTTGCTGGCTGAGGAGAGGAGCTGACCATGCCTCGCTATGCGATGGTGATCGATCAGGAACGCTGTGTAGGCTGCCAGTCCTGCACCGTAGCTTGCAAATCGGAGTGGGACGTGCCCAACGGCGGCGCGCGCACCAAGGTCCGGCAGACGGGGACCGCCGGCCAGTTCCCCAAGCTCACCAACTCGTTCTATGTCTCGCAGTGTAATCACTGCGATCGTCCAACCTGTGTTCCCGCTTGCCCCACCGGAGCCACCTATCAGGAAGCCAGCGGGATCGTCCGGGTGAATCGCGATCTCTGCATCGGCTGCGGTTCCTGCGTTGCGGCTTGCCCCTATGGCGCGCGATACATCAATGCAAGTCTCGGCAAGGTCGACAAATGTGACTTCTGCGCGAGCCGCGTAGAAAAAGGATTGCAACCTACATGCGTGACCACTTGTCCTGGACATGCAAAGATTTTTGGCGATCTGGAAGACCGCTCCAGCGACGTCTTCCGGCTGGTTTATCGCGAAACCGCCCGCCGCATGGAGAGTTCGACGGTCGCGATCGGGCCAAACGTTTACTACGCTGGTAAACCGGAGCATGCTGAACTCGCGCTGGCCAGCTTTGCGCCGGTTCCGCCGCGACTCATTGCACCGACAACCGTGTGGCGCAGTTTTCTGAACAAATTTGTGTACCTGGCGGTGGGAGCAACCTTCCTTGGCCAGGCCGTTGCTTTCTTTCATCAGTTGTCGAGCGGCGAAAAGCAGTTCGAGGAGTAAGGAGTTCATATGGCATCTTCCACTATCGAGGTCGCGCCGCTTCCACTCACCGTCGAGCGGGCCGAAGCCATGGCCCAACGGCAGATCAAGAAGCACCATGTGGCCATCGTGCTCCTTCACTGGTTCAATGCCACCAGTTGGTTACTCGAACTCAGCACGGGTGCGGGATTAATCGTGTCTCCGTACTATCGTTTCGCGCCGGTTTGGTATTTGCAGGTGATGGAGGGAATCTTTGGTTCGCGCGCGAACATGCTGCGATTCCACATTGCGGTTGGCCTGACATGGATCACGGTGTTTCTGGTCTATGCGATCTTTGGTTTTCGCAACTACCTGCGCATCGAAGTTGTGCAGCACGAGATTGGTTTGGACAACGACGATGTCGAATGGCTCAAAGTCCGCACCCTTCGTCTATTGGGAAAGAGCCAAGATGTACTGCCACCTCAAGGTGTCTACAACGCCGGACAGAAGATGTTCGCTTTGCTGGTCTATGGCGCCGTTCCTCTGATCATGCTGACTGGCCTGATCATGACGTTTCATTGGTTTGGCACGGCCATCGTGGCATGGGCCATGGTCCTGCACTTCTTCACCGTAGGAATGGTTGTTTCCGGTCTGATGATCCATATCTACATGGGCGCTGTCTTTCCAGAAGAGAAGCCTGCGTTCTATTCAATGATCACCGGGATGGTCAATGAACTGTACGCCTACCAACACCACTTCAAATGGTGGAGAGAGGTCAAAGTTCAGGAGCAAGCATGGAGGGAACGAATTATCGAACAAGAAAAGCTCCGGGCAGGAGCCGCAGGCGAGCCGAAGGAACCCGCACCGTCAGAATCTCCAAGCGTCCCCAAAGAGAGGCTATGATGGACAGGTCAGACCTAGCAGCAGCCGATCGGAAAGGCTACGAAGAGCCGATTATGAGAGATACGAGGCGGGCCAGCATTGAAGAAGAAGTATTTGAGAAACAGGTTGAAATCTGCAAAGCCTTTGCCAATTCGACCCGCCTCCACATTCTTGATCTGCTTGGCCGCCGAAACTGGGCCGCGGGAGAACTGCAAAAGGAACTAGGCATTTCCAAGGCCAATTTGTCGCAGCATATTACGGTATTGAAGACAGCAGGCGTCATCACCCGGCGGCGCCGTGGTAAGCAGGTTTACTTTGCCCTCGCCATGCCTCAGGTCAAGCAGGCGTGCCAACTAATTCGCACGGTGCTACGCGCTCAGATTCGAAATGACAAACGGCTGCTTGCATAGCTTAAGCGCCACTTCGTTTTCGGACTCTGCCATCTAACCGCAGTTATCCAACCTGGGCACGCGACCTTGGCACGAACCCAGGTTGCACCCATTGATGTGACGCCCATCTCGGAAACCGACTGATAGATTTGCGAATCGAAGGCATTTTTGTGATTAGAGCTCTGCCGGGTGACGGCAGCGTTCGACGGCACGTACGGGAATGCCGGCTCAGGACAGCATACGAACAGTCTATTAGTCAGACTTAAATCTATTGTGCTGGGGCTGCTTGATATGGGCAGACCTCGACAGACTGCGAAAACGCGCGGGAGGGTTTTCAAATTCGCGTTTGAATGCCCGGTTAAAAGCGGCTTCGGAGTCGTATCCGACTTGGGATGCGATTTGCGCCACTGAGTAACTGGTCGAGACCAACATCTGGGCTCCCAGTTGCAGCCGCCAGCGGGTGAGGTAGGCCATTGGCGGTTCGTTGAGGAAATGGCGGAAGCGTTGCGCCAGCACCGATCGTGACACTCCCGCTTCTCGTGCCAAGGAAGCGATAGTCCACGGCAGCGCGGGGTTCCGGTGCATTAGCGCCAGGGATCTTCCGACCTCCGCATCGCGGGCGCCGGCCAACCAACCGGTTCGCTCAGGTGGAAGCTGCGCAATGAAGGTCCGCAAAGTTTCAACAAACAAAACCTCTGACAGTTTTGCCAAGACTGCCTCTCCGCCAGCGCGAGACGCATCGGCCTCGTTCACCGAGAAGCGTATTGAGTTTTCCAGCCACCGACCCGCAGCATCGTTGCGAATGCTGACCTTGAATACCGGCGGCAGACCGCTAAGAAAAATCTGGCTGAGTCGTGGCTCACATGCCATAAAACCACAGACAAATTTCGTAATTTCTCCTCCACCACCCGAACGGGACAATTTCAATCCCTGGGCAACAATTCGGGCTATTTCCTTCGCCATGTCCACAGATTTTGCTGACGGGCCATTTTCGAGGATGTGCGCGTCGCCGTGTGGAAATATCACGATGTCGCCGGCGTCAAGGATAATGCGCTCGCCGTCAACCAACCGCGCGGAGGCGCGCCCTTCCGTGAGTAAGTGGTAGACGATAACGTGCCTCGCGCCTGGAACGAGATAGGGCGCAATCGAGGCGGACGCGGGCGAACAAAAACTCCATGGGCTGGAGAACTCGCCGTTGTAGAACATGGCCCCTTGGAGTTTCACCACCTTTAACACTTCGGAAAGCACATCCATACAGCCTCCCGGCAAACTCCTCCAGACGCTTGAGCAAATCATCATACGGCAACTAAGTCGTGAGCAAAGAAGCCGGACGCGCGGACAAGTATGCAGGCGAACCTTGCGTCATAGTGGCTGTCGGACTGAAAGAAACACAAAGGAGATACCATGAGTACAACTACGCTTGCCTTGGAAATCGATGGTTTGAAGACACGCCTGAAAGAAACCTGGATGGCCGGAGACTATGACCGCTTCTCGCGCTATATGGAGCAGGGCGCCCGCATTTTTTACGAACAGCTGGACATTCCCGCTGGATGCCAACTGCTTGATGTGGCTTGCGGCTCGGGCCAGGTCGCTCTATGGGCAGCGCGGGATGGAGTAAACGCTACCGGGGTGGACATCGCGCCAAACCTGATACAACGCGCGCAGGCGCGTGCCAAGGCGGAAGGCCTCAATGCCCGCTTCCTGGAAGGCGATGCGGAATCGCTTCCGTTTGAGGACGCCAGCTTCGACGTCGTAACCAGCCTGGTCGGAGCCATGTTCGCTCCGCGGCCGGACCGGGTGGCCCGCGAACTGCTGCGAGTATGCAGTCCCGGAGGCACGATCGCCATGGGGAATTGGACGCGCGAGGGTTTCGTTGGACAAATGTTCAGAACCTTCGCCAAGTTCATCGCTCCGTCCGGCATGCCGGCTCCAGTGTTATGGGGTGACGAGGCTGTGGTGCGCGAGAGGCTGGGCCCCGGGGTTTCGGATCTCAAGATGACACGACGTCACTATAACTTCACCTATCCCTTTTCGACGGCTGAAGTGGTCGAATTCTTCCGTCAGTATTATGGGCCAACCAATCGGGCGTTCGCCTCGTTGGATGAAGCTTCGGCGAAAAGCTTGCGCGACGAACTCGAAGGGTTGTGGTCAGAACACAATCGTGGAGGCGATGAACTCACGGTAGTGGCAGCGGAGTATCTGGAGGTGGTCGCGATCCGGGCCTGACGCCCATCAGGTGAGCTTTAGCCGGTGACTTCCTAAATTTGGGGTGCCGGTAACGATTGCGGTTGGTTCGAGACGAGACGAATTGGCGTGGAGGCCAATTCGTCCAAACCACAAAGGAGACCATGCGGACACCGAGATTAATGGCCGTGCTCGCGCACCCGGATGATGAATGCCTCGGTGTGGGAGGCACGCTTGCGAAATACGCATCCGAAGGTAGCGATGTCTTTTTGCTGACGGCAACGCGTGGCGATCGTGGCCGCTTCCGAGGGTATGGGTTGGACGACCCTCAGCACCCCGGTCCATCGGCGCTGGCGAACATCCGTGAGGGTGAACTGCGGGCCGCCGCCTCGGCCTTGGGCGTCCGCGAAGTCTCGATCCTCGGCTATCAGGATCAGCAAGTCGACCGTGCCAACGCCAGCGAGGCTGTCGCCAGGATTGCGCGACACATAAGACGGGTCCAGCCGAACGTAGTCGTGACGTTCGGACCTGACGGCGCTTACGGGCACCCTGACCATATCGCGATCTCTCAATTCACTACGGCGGCTATCGTTGTCGCAGCCGACCCCGCGCATCAATGTGACGGAGGTCAGGACCTGCAGCCGCATGCGGTGTCGAAGCTCTACTACATTGCCTGGCCGGAATCGACCTGGAGAGCCTACCAGTCAGCTTTCCGAAAATTGGTCTCCACGGTCGATGGCGTTGAACGCCAGGCGGTGCCATGGCCAGATTGGGCGATAACCACGGTGATTGATACGCGCAGTTTCTCGTCTACGGTTTGGCGGGCCGTCTGTTGCCACGAATCACAGGTGAGTGCGTACGAGCAGTTGAAGGACTTGTCGCCAAACGATCACGAGGCGTTGTGGGGACGGCAATCCTTCTATCGGGTATTCAGCAGGGTGACTGGCGGGCGAGTGCGTGAAACAGATCTCATGGAAGGGATAAGAACGTGACCAAAGAATCTGCAATCAACGAGTCCTTGGCATCTCACGATCGGCATGCGCCGCTCGCGATGGATGCCGCGACATTCCGCAAGTTGGGACATCGTCTCGTCGACCAGGTCGCGGGATTTCTGGAATCGTTGCCATTTGGTCCGGTGACGCATGATGAACCCCCGTCGGTCGTGCGTGAAGCACTCGACCTCACCGCACCGCTCCCGGAGATGGGAACGGACCCCGGCCCGCTGCTAGAAGAGACAGCACAGCTGCTTTTCGATCATTCGTTATTCAACGGCCATCCGCGCTTCTTGGGATACATCACCGCGCCGCCGGCGCCGATCGGGATTCTGGGGGACTTTCTCGCGGCAGCCGTGAACCCGAACGTTGGCGCATGGACGCTCTCGCCGGCAGCTACCGAAGTCGAGTCCCAGACCATTCGATGGATCGCAGAGCTCATTGGCTACCCGGTCAATTGCGGTGGGCTTCTAGTCAGCGGCGGCAACATGGCAAACTTCATCTCCTTCCTGGCGGCCCGCACGGCCAAGGCGGGCTGGGATGTACGCAAGCAGGGCGTTTTTGAAAGTGCGGGACGCAGGCTTCGTGTCTACTGTTCGGGGGAAACGCACACGTGGATTCAAAAGGCAGCCGACCTTGGCGGTCTCGGCACCGAATCGATTCGATGGATCACCCCCGATTCCAAATTACGGATGGACGTCTCGGCGCTACGCCGTCAAATCGAGGCAGATACCTCTGCAGGAGATGTGCCATTCCTTGTCGTGGGAACTGCGGGATCCGTCAGCACAGGTGCAGTCGATCCTCTGCCTGAAATCAGCGTCGTCTGCAAGGAATATGGTCTCTGGTTTCACGTTGACGGGGCCTATGGTGGCTTCGCGGCCGCCGTTCCCGATGCGAATGACGATTTGCGCGGGCTGAGCCAAGCTGATTCCGTCGCAGTGGATCCTCACAAATGGCTTTATGCGCCGCTCGAAGTCGGCTGCGCGCTGGTGCGCGATCCGGCCATGCTGCGTGCCGCGTTCGCCTATCACCCTCCCTACTACCATTTCGACGAAAAAGTAACGAACTATGTCGATTATGGTCCCCAGAACTCGCGAGGCTTCCGTGCCCTGAAAGTCTGGCTTGCCCTGAAGCACGTCGGAGCTGTGGAGTATCGCAACATGATCGCGGAGGACATACGCCTGTCTCAGGGACTGGCTCAGGCAGTCAGCCGTCATGCGGACCTGCAGCTCATAACCCAGGAATTGAGCATAACAACCTTCCGCTACGTGCCAAGCGATCTTCGAGAGAAGCTGCGAGAATCAGATGTTCACCTTCATCTTGATGCGCTCAACCGCGAGCTGGTCGATCGCCTGCAACGAGGAGGTGAGATGTTCGTTTCCAACGCTGTAGTGAGTGGTCAATATGTGCTTCGCGCCTGCATTGTGAACTTCCATACCACTCCGGCAGATGTGGAAGCAGTGCCTGACATCGTTGCGCGTGTCGGACGTGAAGTGGATGCCGAGTTGCGGCCTTTCTCTCGCTCGAAATAACCCAAGGCGGCGCCCGCAAAATTCCAGGTTTCCATTTGCTTCATGCGGATGCGCGCCTGATGTTGTATCACAGCAAGCTGGGACCCGAAGGCCGGAAATAGCGCGCTTCGAATGCAAAGTAAATCAAGGTTGCGCGCATTTTACTCTTCAAAGCAGGGGCCGCCGTGGTGACCGGATTTCTGGTGCTGTTTAATGCTCCGGCTCAACTCCGCATAGGATTCCTCCAGAGCTTTGCGGTGCTGGTCGGTCAATTCAGGATCTTCAAGCGCGGCCAGAATGTCATCGATCTGTCCCTCCATTTGTTCAAGCTCCGCGCAGAGCATAGTGACCTCCATTTCCCGAGCTCGCCGGCGCTTGCCCGGCCGTAGCCCGTCCTGCCAATCACCACGATTGGTTTGTCAACTCACTAACTCCAGCTCGAACTTTGCAATGAGTTCTTTCTTGCCGAGTCCCAGGATCCCGTGCTTTTTGCCAACCTTCTTGAACGCCTCAATTGCGGTATCCAAGTGGTGCCGCTCGTGGGCGGCCGAGAGTTGGGTACGGATCCGCGCCTGTCCCTTGGGCACGACCGGGAAGAAGAAGCCCACTGCATAGACACCTTCGTCGAGGAGATCGCGCGCGAACTCCTGGGCCAGCTTGGCATCGTAAAGCATGACCGGCACAATCGGCGTGTCTCCCGCTTTTATGTCAAAGCCGGCCTCGAGCAACAGGCCACGCCAGTAGCCAGCGTTCCATTCCAACTTGTCACGGCGGTCTGTGCTGGTGGAGATCAGTTCCAGCACTTTTAATGCGCCTGCAACAATCACCGGGGCCACCGAGTTCGAGAACAAAAACGGCCGGGCCCGCTGACGGCACATCTCGACCAGTTCACGACGACCGCTGACGCAGCCCCCGGAAGCCCCGCCCAATGCCTTGCCCAGCGTGGTCGTGATGACGTCAATCTTTCCCAGCACCCCGCAATGCTCGTGCGTGCCGCGCCCGGTGCGTCCGATAAAGCCCGTGGCATGCGAATCGTCGAGGAACACCATGGCATCGTATTTTTCGGCCAAACTTACGATCTGATCGAGCCTGGCCATGTCGCCGTCCATCGAGAACACGCCATCAGTGATGACCATGCGATAGCGCTTGTCCTGATGTTCCTGTAACTTTTCCTCCAGGTGGCGCATGTCGGAGTGTTTGAACGTATCCTGCGTCGCCTTGCACAGACGCATCCCATCAACGATGGAGGCGTGAACCAGGCGGTCGGCGATCATCACATCTTTGTCGTTCAGGCAGGCTTCGAAAAGGCCAGCATTGGCGTCCATGCAGGAGGGGAACAGGAGCGTATCCTCGGTCCCCAGAAATTCCGTGAGCCGGTTCTCCAGTTCGCGATGAATGTCCTGCGTGCCGCAAATGAAACGCACCGAAGACATCCCGTAGCCGCGGCTATCCAGCCCCGCATGCGCAGCAGCGATCACGTCAGGATGGCTGGAGAGGCCCAGATAGTTGTTGGCACAAATGTTGATGCATCGCCTGAGTTCCGAGCCGACGGGAAACTCGACTTCGATCTCCGCGCCTTGTGGCGAATGAATGTATCGCTCGCCTTTGAAAAGGCCAGCTGCCTTGATTGCCTCAATGTCGCTTTGGTAGCCGTTGCGAAACCCATTGCTGAAAGCCATGGCATAACCTCGCGTTTAGATTCGGAGCTGCGGTATGACAGATACAAAACGCCGGACTAGGCCGGTACTTTCAGAAACTGCCGTACCAGCGACGCGATGCTCTCGACTGTGTCGAAGGCATCGGGGGTGGCAGCTTCATCTGGAATATGAATTGAATATTTCTTTTCCAGGAATCGCAGAAGAGAGACCATGGAAAACGAATCCACGATTCCACCCGAAATGAGTCGGGTGGTCAAGTTGATCCCCCGTTCGTCGCCTTCCTCCAGGTATTCACGGGTAACATAGTCAAGTACAACTTGCGCGATATCATCCATGGCCCTCTCCTGTTCTGTGGGTTCAATCGTCCATGATGGTGGAGAGATCGCCCACCGGTTCGTGAAACTCTTTGCAGCGCAGGATGCGGCGAACGATCTTGCCGCTGCGGGTTTTCGGCAGGGAATCCACAAACTCGATTTCCTGCGGCATGGCAAGCGGTGACAACCGCTTGCGTATGTGGTTCATGATTTCGAGTTCAAGATCGTCCGATGGCGTGAAGCCTTTCTTCAGTGTCACGTAAGCTTTGACCACTTCCATGTTGACAGGATCGGGCTTGGCAACGGCTGCTGACTCAGCCACCGATGGGCATCCCAGCAAAGCCGACTCAATCTCAAATGGGCCGACCAGATGCCCGCCGGTATTGATGACGTCGTCGTCTCTTCCCATGAACCAGTAATAGCCATCCGCGTCGATCGACGCGCGATCGCCGCATAGATACCAACCATTGTGGAACTTTGCTTTGTAGCCCGCCTCGTTGTTCCGGTAACCTCGGATCTGCGATGGCCAGCCGGGCCGCAGCGCGATCAGACCTGCGATTCCTACCTGGTTCACTGGTTCATACGTCTTCGTGTTCAGTACCGTCGCGGTGATCCCGGGAAACGGCTTGCCCATGGAACCTGGCTTGACCACCATGCCCGGCAGGTTGGTGATGACGATGCATCCGGTCTCGGTCTGCCAGAAAGTATCGTGAAATGGCTTGCCAAATGCTTTCTGCGACCAGGTTACCGCCTCGGCGTTAAGAGGTTCGCCGACGCTGGCCAGGTAACGCAGGCTGGACAGATCGTGGCGTTGGACGATCTCCGTTCCTTCTTTCATCAGCAGGCGAATGGCGGTCGGCGCGGAATACCAGACCGTCACCCGGTGCTTCTCAATGAACTCGTACCAGTGCTCGGCGCCGAACCCGGCATCGAGTACAACTTGCGTGGTGCCGTTTGCCCACGGACCAATGATGCCGTAGGAGGTACCGGTCACCCAGCCGGGGTCGGCGTTGCACCAGTAGACGTCGTCAGGCTGCAAATCCAGAACCCATTTCGCCGTCAGGTATTGGGAGACAATCGAATAGTGGACATGCTGCGCGCCTTTGGGTTGCCCGGTTGTGCCGGAGGTGTAGTGCAATACCGACGGGGACTCGGCAACGGTTGGATAGACTTCGAAGACGTCAACCCGCTTTGCCCGGTCTAGTTCGAACGAGATTTCACGCGCCTGCAACGGAGCTTCTCCTGCATCCACCACAATGATGTGGCGCAGTTTCGGTAGCCGCTCGCGTATCTTGCGAACTTTATAAAGGTGTTTCTTCTGGGTGACGATGGCGGCGGTTTCGGCATTGTCCAAGCGCACGAAGAGCGATTCGTCGCCGAATGCGGAGAACAACGGTTGCGCCACAGCTCCTGTCTTCAGGATTGCAAGAAATCCGATGTACAGCTCCGGTACTCGATCCAGAAACAGACAAACTCGCTCGCCGGGCTGGATGCCGAGTTGCTGCAAGAAGCAAGCCACACTGTTCGACAAAACACGGAGGTCATCGAACGTGAACCGCTTCTCGTTGCCCAGGTAGTCTTCCCAGTGGAGCGCCAGCTTATTGCCCAGACCCAGCTGGCAAAGGCGGTCGCTGCACATCCACCCGATGTTGAGGATTTCGCCCTGTCGGTATCCAAGCTCGCGTTCTGCAACACGCCAATTGATATGGGAGGAAAGCTCTTCGTAGGAAGGTGGGTTGTCCATCGGCATGTCCAATCTTGTCGTCGACGGTGCGGCTAGCCGGTCAAGTGACTGCCAGGATCCGACACCGTACGACAGTTTGTTTCACAGCTATTGCTGAGAAACCTCCGTGCCGAACATCCAATCTACGGCAATACGTTTTTTGTCTTAACTCAGGTTCCAGCTCGGGTAGGCAGGCGCTCGGGGTGGAGCCTGAAAAGGCTCATTGCGCATAATTCTGTAGAATCCTGCGTCGAAAGCAGGGTGCCTTGTCAGTGATACTCATCACTCGACCATGTGCGAAGAACAAATTCACTTCCTGCCCAGCAACTGGACACCAAGCCGGTCAGGCGATTTGTTTGGTGAAGGTGTGCAGCTTCTCGAATTCGTAAGATCCCAAGCCGCGCCGGTTGGCGAGGCGCAAATAAGGCAACTCTGAAACACCCAGATTCCAATAGGCTTTGGCCACGTACGCATCAAGCGCCACCGGATCGGTCCCCGCCACCACCGTCTTCTTGAGCAGGACGTCCTGCAAGTTGCCGCCGACCGGGCCATTGCGGATCAGGATCCGATAGCAGTCAATTATGCTCAGAGTCGGCCGCATGAAGTCAGCGAGGTCGACCAGGCTTTCATGAATTTTCTGGTGCAATTGGCGGCGTTCGCCGCCAAGAATGCCATACCAATTTTTCATGCCGAGCGTCGTACCGGTAAGGCTGTGGTGCTTGGCAATCGGGATGTTGATTACCTTGTCCGCCTCAAGGAAGGCATCGAATACTGGCCAGTCGTGCAGAACTTCACCCTGCAGATTGACGTTTTTATACCTTGCAGGGTCCGGCAAAATAACATCGGCCCCTTCCTTTCGAGCTGCCTCGGCAATTCCCGAGCGCTGAAAGCACCGGCGCGGATCATTGCAACTTACATCGGTGACGATGACCTTCCTGGCTCCTGCATTCCAGCACTGCCGAACCACCTCAGCGACAACTTGAGGATTGGTGTTCGCTGCCTGCTCGGGTGTGCGGTCCCAGCCGATGTTCGGCTTCAGCAAGACGATGTCTCCCCGGGATACAAAACGACGGATTCCACCCAGAGCATCAATTGCGGCTTGAGCCAACTGTGCAGGGTCGGCAACGCAGCATTGGAGGCCACCGAGTGGTTGCGCTTCATAATGATTGCCAGCTCAGCCGCGGGCCTTTGACTGTGCTCGCTCAGCCAGAGACCGAGCCCGGCCGTTCCCGCTGTGATTCCCCCCAGCCGCAATAGCCGGATCAGGGCGTCTCGCCGGTTGAGGGTCGCGCTGGTAGTTACGATGGAAGATGCATCCGGGCTTTGCTTTTCCATGGCCAGTTGAATTCTAATTTTGGCGGATGTCCGCTGCTATGCAGTTCGTCACACCGCCGCGTGTCGGCCTGGCCGCGGCAAAAATCGAGGCGGTCATGGGCCTGGTCGGCTCCACCGCCGTTCTGGGACAGATCGTTCTGATGCGCGAGGCGATCGTTGTCTTTAACGGCAACGAAGTTTCACTGGGAATAGTGCTGGCGACCTGGCTCTTGTGGACTTCCGCAGGGAGCGTGGTGGCAGGCCGTCTGGAGTTCGGCAGGGAACGCACGCGCTTGGCCGTGGTGATAACCGAGTGTGCGGCCGGTCTTAGCTTACTTCCTACCCTCTGGTTGCTGCGTATCTCCCGCTCATTCTTTCAAACCGTACCCGGCGAGTTAGTCGGTCCGATGCCGATGCTGGTCACGTCTTGGATCTGCTTCAGCGTGTTCTGTTTTCTCTGTGGATTTTTCTTTGTTGTCGGTGCGCAACTTTTTCAGCAGGAGGTTACGGTTAGCGCTACTTCCACTGAGATTTCAGTGACAAGCACAAATGCGCGATAGCACTACCTGGCTAGCCGTTGCTCGATTTGTTGTCCCAGTTGTGTGATCGCAGGCTGAATCCCGGCCGATTCTTCATAGGCAACGATCCGGACCAGGTAGCGTCCCTTGCAAAAGATCAAACTTTGCGAATAAAGGCGGGCGTTGTCTCCTACCGGAACGATCTTTGCTTCTCCAACAGGCTCAGAATCGTAAAGCTTCTTTGCACCCTCCGGAGCCGACATGGTGTAGATGTCGACTACGGTGTCGACCTTGTCTTCGAACTTGTAGTCGGCCGTGGCCACCGACTCCACGCCACCTTTCATATAGCGTTCCGCCTCGCCGTCAATGTACTTCCACAAATCTCCGGCCTTGAATGTGCGTATCTCTCCCACCCGGACCCAACCTGCGGCGTCATTCGAGGCTGGGAAGAAGGACGCACCATCCCGCGTCGGCTTGCATGCAAACGCGCCGATCGTCAGCACCATTGCCGCCAAAGATGCATTGATTTTTTTTGTCATGCTGAGTCTCCTCTTTCTCTGGGCAGCAGAATTTGATTGCTAAGGGACCGGCTCTCGCCAATGCTGGTGACGTAAACTGCTGGACGGTCCTTGACCGGGCAGGCATATTCACATGCCCCACAACCCACGCAACGCTGCGGATCAACGTAGGGTTGTTTCAGTTGTCTGGTTTTGCCATCGGGGTCCAGAACTTCGGTGGCGCGCAGGTAAACTGCCTTCGGCGAGGTAGGGCACCATTCCTCGCACACAATGCAGGGTGTCGCCATCGCCCACGGCAAACACCGTCCGCGATCGTAGAACGCAGTGCCCAGGCGCACCGGTTTAGTATCCGCAGTCAGATCCACCGACCAGCCTTTTTCCTTTGCCGTGATCTCCCAGATCGCGCCGGTCGGGCACGCCTGCGAGCACAGTACGCAACTGGTTTCGCAATAGCCGATGCGAGGTACAAGCACCGGTGTCCACAAGCCCTCGATCCCCGCCTCGTTGAAGCTGGGTTGCAGAGCATGGTTCGGGCAGACTTTGATGCATTCGCCACAGCGAATGCAGCGCGACAGGAAGTCGCCTTCCTCGAGTGCTCCAGGGGGACGCAGTAGCCGTTCCTGTCGTTCAACCGCAAACCCGGGTGTACTGCGCATCAACGGGACGACCGCAACCCCGGCTGCGAGTCCGCCGATAACTTTTCGTCGTTGCAGGCTGGCCCCGATAGACTTCTGCGCCGGAAAGAGCTTGAACTGCAGGCCGTGCTCTGGACACTCGTCAACGCAGTTCAGGCACAGGTGACATTCAGACTGGCGCCAGGGCACTCCTCCGATCGGGTCGTCGGCTCCCTGGCATCGCAGTAAACACCGGTTACAATTCTCACAGTGTTCCGGATTTTTGACTAATCCCAGGATTGACCAGCGCGAAACCAGTCCAAGAAGTGCTCCCAGCGGGCAAAGCGCGCGACACCAGAAGCGGGTGACGCGGAAGTTCAATACCAGCAGAAAGACGAAAATGCTCCCCAGCCAAATCGCCTGCCGGAAGTAAGGTTGTTTGAAGCTGAGCAGCCAGCTGCCCACCAGAAAGTCCACGACCATGCCGGCTGCGCGGACCGGCCAGCTGTGGCTGTGATCCAGTACTCGCAGCAGGGCTTGCAACGCGTAGTTGGCGGCGGGCAAAATCGACAGTCCCAGCGAACGCACCAGAAAAGCGAACGGGTCTAGCCACCCTACCAGCCCTGTGCCCAGCGCCGCAGCTACCAGTACAACGAAGAGCAGGTAATACTTGGTACTCTGCCAACGCTGGTAACGATTGGACTCGATCAGTTGTCTGCCGCGCTTACGCTCCGACTTCCAGCTGCCGAAGAAATGGTGAATGGAACCCAGCGGACAAATCCATCCACAAAAGAAGCGCCCGAAAAACATGGTCGGAATCAAAACGACCAAACTCCAGAGTAACCCGCGATACAAAGCGTGACTGGAGATCGCGTTTGCAATCGCGACCAGAGGATCCAGGCGGAAAAACAGGTTCACCGGATACGGTAACCGCATGTCGGCGGTACTGGTACGAAACGAACCCCGAAACTCGGTGCGCAGTAGGAGAAAGGTGAAAGCCAGGAAAAAAATAATTTGGCTAAACCGGCGTAAGGTGACTAGACGCACTCCGGTCCTCCTGGGATAAGTCATGCGGGTAAAGATCCGCCGGGCGCACCGCATCCTTCCCACCTAATGTTCCCGGATTACTTCTTGGTTGGCTGTGAGCGACGTCACCCGCTTTGGTCAGAGCGATAGGAGCAACCAGACTTGCGTCTCAAGGATCTTGAACTCCAGCCCGCGTCTAAACAGGCTCAGGATTGCTGTCGCCGGTAACAAGGAAACCTCTCCCCGCTCCATCCCCCGTGCGATCTGCAAAACAAGGGCGATAGGGTTCGTTCACGCCTGGATTGACGAAGTTTTGAGAACCCTTCGCAAGTCATACTTGAGTGATGTCAAGATATGCTACCTCGGCCAAATTTCCAGGCTTTTTGGGTTTTACGTCACAGACTTCCGTTTTCGAGTGCGCTAGAAAGAACTTAGGCTTGGCCTGTCAAAGGTTCACTCTGAAACCTGCAGGCCAGCGGGCGTGAATAGCGCCAGCACAAGGCTTAGAGGCACCTGCGGTGCCAAAACTCTTCGTCTCTGCGGGAGTTGCTACAAGTTAATGGATGACCTGAGCATCTCCCAGGAAAGGAGATTGCCATGCCGCTCTCCCAGTTGAAACAATTTCTTGACAACCACAATGTGAAGTATGTAGTCATCTCTCACTCGCTGGCCTACACGGCGGCGGGAATTGCCGCACTGACCCACATCCCGGGAAAAGAACTGGCCAAGACTGTAATCCTCAAAATCGATGGTGCATTGGTAATGGTAGTGGTGGCTGCGTCACAACAGGTCGACTTAACCGCCATGAAAGATGTTACCCGCGGCAAAATTGTCAGCCTCGCCACTGAAGAAGAATTCCGGCAGCGGTTTCCCGACTGCGAAGTCGGCGCGATGCCACCGTTCGGCAATCTGTACGGCATGCCGGTCTTTGCTGATGCAGATTTAGCTCGAGACGAGGAGATCGCCTTTAATGCGGGTTCGCACCGCGAACTCGTCCGAATTGCCTGGCAGGATTTCGCCAGACTAGCCCACCCCAGGCTGCTCAAAGTTGCTGCGCGAAAACGTTCCCTCGGCGCGGCCTAGGCCTCACTTGTTGAAGTGGAGGACGTCATGGAAATAATGCTAAACGCGAGCGAAACCGAGCTCTTGCTGGAAATACTGGACGAGCACCAACATCAGTTGCTTCGCCAGATTGCCAAGACTGAGCATCACGAGTTCAAAGAAGTTTTAAGGCGTAAAGAGAAGGCGATCGAGTCGATGCTTTCGAAACTGAAGTATCTCCCGCCCGCAGAGGTCATCCTGCGCTCAGCTTGAGTGACTTTCTGCATGCCGGCGATCTGATGTAGGTGCTCAGCCCTAATCAGTGCTGAAGGAGGTTGCTATGAGATTTCTCAAAGTTCTCACCGTGGCGGCATTCGTATTAATTGCGATCCTGATTTTTCAGAGCGGTCCACAGCAGGGGGCTCCGAAATATAACACCGCCACGGAGGTCAAGGTGGAAGGTGTAGTGCAGGACATTCAGCAATATTGGTGCCCAATCAGTGGAGAAAAGGGAACTCACCTGATGCTCAAGACTGGCACCGATGTCCTGGAAATACATTTGGCTCCGGAACGGTATCTCCGGGGTAATGGCATAACTTTCAGTCGCAGCGATCACCTGACAGTAATCGGCTCGATCGTGTTGTACCGAGCACACGACGCGATGATCGCTCGCGAAGTCACGCGGGGAACAGAGACATTTGCCATGCGCCGTACTGACGGCGCGCCCCTGTGGGTTGAACCCTATGCTCCTCACCTCCGCTAGATTTGCGGTTATGTGGGAGCGGCTTTGGCATTGCCGGAAACACCGGAGTATAGCTTGGCTTCGCCAAGGAGAAACTATCGAGGTCAGATCTACCAGCTTGACGCGGAAGATGTGCCTTTGATTTGGGAGGCAGTGTATGTATCCAACAAAGCTGATTCAGCTGATTGAAACTCATGCCGACAGGCTTGCCGAAGGGTTGTTGCGCAGAGTCGAACATTCGGATCGTTGCCGCCATCTGATGGGAAGCGTGCCGCATGAGGAGTTAAGGCGGCGGGTGTATGAAATTTACCGCCATCTCAACGAGTGGCTGCGCAACACAACCCAATCTGAAATTGAGGAACGATACCTCGGCATCGGAATCCGCCGTGCGCGCCAAGGTGTTCCGTTTAGCGAACTCCTGTGGGCGATTACCACCGTGAAGGAACATCTATACCACTATCTCGAGCAGGAGGGACTGCTGGAGGAGCCCGTGGATCTTAATGGTGACTGGCAATTGCTGCAGTCCGTCGAACAATTCTTTGACCATGCGGTGTACTTTGCGGCCATGGGGTACGAAAGCGTAACCCATCACCATGTCGCACCGACAGCCGGCGAAGGTGCACGCGTGGCATGAGGATGGGTACTTTCCAAAGTTCACCGTGATGTGCAGTTTCGATAGAAGGCAGACGGAGACTTGCCAGAAGCCTGGTTGGCCCGAGACCGACAAGGCAAGTTGCGCGGCACAACGATGACATCCTGCGCTCGTTGCGAGACGCATCGGAGCCGCGGATTCCAATACATCACCTCTGCGTGATTTTTATCCTTGCCCTTTTGGTTACCTTATTCGTTACGTCAACAATTTTGATATTGCCAGACGCGTCGGACAAAACACCGTGCTTTCATTGCTCATAAGAACTGTAGGGGTGCATGTTTCTCTCTCCTGAATTATTATGCTAAGCGCTTTCGAACAGTCTCATGAACCCTGCATATCCTGGAGAAAAAATGAAACACATTTCATCGCGAAAGAACTTGGCGGTAGTTCTCGTGGTGTTCAGTTTCGTGCTATTGGCGGTAGCGCAGGAACCCTCTACGTCGGAAGTGCCTCGCACCGTGGAGGTCACGCCCAAGGAAGTCACGGCGGAAGTCGGCCAGCAGTTGCAATTCAAGGCGGTAGCCAAGAATGCCGCCGGCGAAGTCATTCCCGGAACTCCGTCACTGTGGTTTACTGCGCCGTTCGACGCCGCGGGAGCTGAAAAAGGCCTGGTTACGGTTTATGAACCCGGCGAGATTAAAGTGGGAGCCATCATCGGCGGCAAAACTGGATACGCAAAGATTACGGTTGCACCCGCCGCTCCGGTGAAAGTCGATATCGTGATACCGCCCGCACTCGTGGTCGGTGCCTCCGAAACGCTGACGGCTATTCCCCGCAACCCGAGAGGCGATCCGCAGAGCAATGCTCCGGTCAGTTGGACTTCTGCAACGCCTTCAATCGCTACTGTGGATCAAGCGGGGGTTGTCACCGGACTGCGCGAGGGACAGGCAAAAATTCGTGCCACATCTGGCAAAGCTATGGGAGAAATCAAGTTCCCAGTCACTAAGAATCCTGTAGCGTCGCTTAGCGTCGAGCCGCGCACGGCCCAGGCCAAGACGGGTGACGTTGTTCACTTCACAGCCATGGCCAAAAACGGATCGGGCGGCACCGTCCAAAATCCGTTCATCTCCTGGCAGGTGATTGGCGCCGGAGCTACTATCTATTCCGACGGTGCATTTGTCGCGGAAGATCCCGGCACATACATCGTCAACGCTTCAAGCGGCGGTCGATCCCAGAGCAGTTCTATCGTGGTGACTCCCCGCAATGCTGAGCGGCAACTCGATCTCGTCGCTCACGTGATGCCGAAAGATACGGAAGTCGCCGAAGAATGGATCATCGGCGACAAAGCATACCTGTCTTCGGTTGCCGACAAAGTTTGGGTGTACGACATTGCAGAACCGTCGGCTCCCAAGCTGCTCGATACCTTCACTGTGGACGCACGCCTGGTCAACGACATCAGCACCACGCCCGACGGCAAGGTTGGCGTGATCACTCGTGAAGGAGCATCCACGCGCAAGAACGGTATTGTTTTTCTCGATACTTCCGATCCCACCAAATTGAAAGTTCTGTCCGAGTACACGGCCACAGTGACGGGCGGCGTGCATAGTGCCTATTTAAACGGCCACTACGCCTACATCACTGACGATGCCACCGGCTCGATGCGAGTGATCGACTTCGCCGACGTTAAGGCTCCAAAAGAAGTCGCTCGCTGGGAGGTCAACGCGCCTCTGGCTAAGACGATCGAAGGGCACTTCGGCCCGCTGTCGGCGGGACGCTATCTGCACGATCTTCAAGTGGTCGATGGGCTGGCTTATCTGGCCTACTGGCGCGACGGGCTAGTGATTCTCGATGTGGGCAACGGAATCAAGCACGGCAGCCCGGAAAATCCTCAACTGGTTAGCCAACTGCATGTGAATCATCATGACCTCTACGGCGATGGCTGGCTCGCCGGCACCCACACGGTGTTTCGTTACAAGAAATACGTCTTCATCGGAGACGAGGTGTATCCGGCGGAGTTTGATCTGGACGGAAAGGGCAGGATCGCGGTGCGCGGCATCGTACAAGTAGTTGATGTCAGCGACATCGAACACCCCAGAGTCGTTGCCCACTACTCGGTGCCTGAGGCGGGCGCCCATAATGTCTGGGTAGAGGACGACATCTTATATATGGGCTACTACAACGGCGGCGGACGAGTTCTGGATGTTTCCGGGGAATTGCGAGGCGATCTCTATCGCCAGGGCCGCGAGATTGCGCGCCTCTGGACCGGGGACGTGTCGGGTTATCGTCCCAACCTCCCGTTCACCTGGGGGGCTCAGCCGCACAACGGGCTGATCTACTTCAATGACATCAATTCCGGTCTGTGGATCATGAAGCTGGGCAGGCCGCTGTTCAAGGGATCTACGACGGCACCCGGTCTACCTTAATTATGACGATCATAAGGAAGGGTTTGGCGGTCGTCGGTGCGTGGCTGTTGGGTGTGGTGTGCCTCGCGCAGACAAAGCCTCCGGACAAGGATTATTTTGTTTACCTTGTCTCCGAAGGTGCGGACAAAATTGTGGTGGTTAAGTTTGGTCCTGATGGCACCAAAGTTGATCACATGCTGCACACTGGAAACCTGCCTGGCGGCGACATCAACGGCCCTCACGGGATCGTTATGTCGCCGGACCGGCAGTTCTACTACGTGACCATCGCCCACGGGCGTCCCTACGGGCAAGCTTTGAAATACCGAGTTAAGGACGATGCGGTCGTGGGACAAGTTACGCTTGGTTTCTTTCCCGCAACCGCCGACGTCACGCCGGACGGGAACTTTCTTTACACAGTGAATTTCAACCTGCACGGCGACATGGTGCCATCTTCGGTTTCGGTCGTTGCCACCGATGAGATGGTCGAAGCCGCGCGAATCCCAACTTGCGTGATGCCTCATGGCTCGCGCATCAACCCGGCCGGAACGAGACAATACTCCGCCTGCATGATGGATGATCTGCTGGTGGAAATCGACACGTCGCAGTTTCATGTGTCTCGCTACTTCACTTTGTCGAAGGGAAAAGAAGCCGGAAGCATGGGATCTCCGCCGAAAGATCATCACGCGATGGCTGGGATCACCTGCAGCCCTACCTGGGCGCAACCATCGACGGATGGCAAGTCGATATATGTTGCCTGCAACAAGTCGGACGAAATTGTAGAGGTAGCGGTTGATAGTTGGGCACTGCGGCGACGAATTGCCGCTGGACCAGGAGTCTATAACCTTGCCGTCTCAAGAGATAGCAAGCTGGTGGCCACAAATAAGCGGGGCCAGTCGGTGTCGGTTTTCGATATCGAGAGTGGGAAAGAACTTGTGCGTCTTCCAACCAAACGAAAAGTCCCGGATGGCGTGGTAGTCAGCCCCGACAGCCGCTATGCGTTCGTCGCAGTAGAAGGCATTGGTTCGGAGCCGGGTACGGTCGAAGTAATCGACCTGCAGGCACTGAAAACGGTCTCAACGGTTGACGTTCCCGAGCAAGCTGTGGGAATCGATTTTTGGAAGGCGGAAGATCGCCAGGAACGGTAGGGAACTTAGGCAGATCAACCTAATTAGTTCTCGGGAAAGAACTGCGAGATCCCTTCACGGTTCGCCGCACCGGAACCTCTCATTCGCTTCGCCGAACCTCTCGGCTACTGATTTCGGCAGCATTTCGTCGGGTTTCTGACGGAGCTATTCCCGCAAGTCGCAAGGCTGTTCCAGCGGCATTAACAAGACTTGGTATCGCACTACAGTGATTGATCCGTCCCGCGCTTGCATCAGTCGGCTGAACCTCCTATCCTCTATCGATCCAATGCGCGTAATTGTTGCCGGATCGAACAACCATATCAATCAGGAGTGGAAAATGTTGCGCAGAGCCTCGACTTCTCTGGCGGTGATGATTGTTACTTTGTTAGCAGGCACTCTTTCTTACGGTCAGCAAATCGCGTCACGCAAGGCAGTCGTGGATGGAATCGAACTGCATTACCTGGCAGCGGGGCATGGACC
>Ga0335069_10004412_pt1 | contig 20901 bp, 18 predicted proteins | sample Lox_Sample_11_FD_206714 | JGI IMG/M metagenome (GOLD analysis project Ga0335069, IMG submission 206714) | Soil microbial communities from Loxahatchee National Wildlife Refuge, Florida, United States - Lox_Sample_1.1 | ecosystem: Environmental > Terrestrial > Soil > Wetlands | place: USA...
TGCGGGTGGGGCGCAAGGTGAAGGACGAACGGGTGCTGAAACTGATCCGGCGCTATCTGGAAGCGGGACTGATGGAAGGCGGGATAGCGAGTGCGCGGACGGAGGGTACGCCGCAGGGCGGTCCGCTGTCTCCGCTGCTCAGCAATATCCTGCTGGACGATCTGGACCGGGAACTGGAGCGGCGCGGGCATCGCTTCTGCCGCTACGCCGACGACTGCAACATCTATGTCGGAAGCAAGCGGACAGGCGAGCGGGTGATGAGCGCAATCACGGCGTTTCTGGAGCGGAAACTTAAGTTGAAGGTCAACGACTCCAAGAGCGCGGTGGCGCGGCCGTGGGAGCGAAAGTTCCTGGGTTACAGCATGACGTGGCACAGCAAACCGAAGCTCAAGATCGCGCCCCAGAGCCGTAAGCGTTTGGTGGAGAAAATCCGCCACATGCAGCGGCAGGCCCGTGGCAAGGGTCTGGGACAAATTATCGAGCGGCTTAACCCCGTTCTGCGGGGATGGATGGCCTACTTCCGGCTCACCGAAGTCAAAAGTGTTCTGGAAGAACTCGCTGGTTGGCTCAGGCACAAGTTACGGACCCTGCTGTGGCGGCAATGGAAGCGCGCCCATACACGGGCGCGGAACCTGATGAAGGCCGGGATAGATAAGGTGCGGGCCTGGAAGTCGGCCACCAACGGGCATGGCCCGTGGTGGAATGGCAACGCCTCGCACATGAACCAAGCCTATCCCAAGCTCTGGTTCGACCGCATGGGGCTGGTTTCGTTGTTGGACATCCAGCGACGCTTCCAGTCTGTTTCATGAACCGCCGGATGCCGAACGGCACGTCCGGTGGTGTGGGAGGACGGCGGGAGTGATCCCGCCTCCTACCCGATTCGGCAGGGACGACGATGCATGGGCCATTCCGGATTGGGCCTACGCCAAGGAAGACAGAACCTTCGGAAATCGCTTCGACGACCCGATGGGCGTCTACAGAGTCTTGTACGCGTCGTCCCAACGCCTCGGATGCTTCATCGAGACCCTGGCGCGTTTTCGCGTCGACGTCTCATTCATCGCGGACCTGGCGCTCATGGAAAACGGCGAGGATGACTTCACCGCTCTCGGCACCGTCCGTCGAGCGTGGATCAAAGGGCGTTGCATTGGCACCGCGAATGTCGAAGGCGAGTACGCGGACATTTATCCCTCGGATGGGTCAGTCATCTCAGAACGGCTCTGGCTTCGGTTGCGATGAGGCTTGGAATGGAAGACATCGATCTGAGTTCGCTCGAACGGGCTGAACCTCGCCTTTTGACGCAGCACGCCGGCCGGAATGCATTCGAACTAGGATACGCGGGAGTCTGTTACCACTCCCGCTATGGCCATTCCATCGAAAACTGGGCCATGTCGGAGCGGTTCCCCATTCATCAGCCAACCTCGCGGAAAGTTGCTGAAGACGATCCGGACTTGCTCGAAGCCCTGCGGCTCCTTGGGCTGGTAATCGGCGACTGAGGGGCCAACCCTAGACTATTTCGCCCCGACCAACATGTCGATCTCGTGGGTCTGGCGCCCTCCCAGGAATTCGGCTTGTTCCTCGGTGAGTTCTACATCGAAAAAGTAATGTTCGGCTGTTGGATTGGCGCTGATTGAATACCTAATTTCTCTGTCCAGTTTCTGTCTCGCCAGGATGGCACAGCAGATCCGAGACTTGGAGACCGCTCGCAAAGCTGCGCGCCGTTTAGTGCCGCACTTGAACGCAAAGCCTGGCGCTGCGATGACAATCGCCCAGCTTTTGTGGCCATTTGATCAGCGCAAACTGTGTTCTGAAAATACATGGCGAAGCTACTCAATCAAACATATCTATAAGGTCTACCTGCGCCGGTGGATTATTCCCATCTTTCCACTCTTTTCCTCGGAAAGCGCATCGAACATCCGGAGATCGTTGACCATCCAGATGCGAAGAAAGGTAAGGAGAAGGAGCCTGATGTCGGAGAAGAACGTGGCGTGCGCCATATATGTATTGTCGAGGCTCTGCTTGATCGGAATTACGCAGTTCGAGTAGTAACTGTCCAAGTGATTTCGCGGGATGCCGGCGAGTAGCACCTCCTCCCTGGCAAAAGCGAGGGAAGCTGCGCCGGTCAGCCCGGGCCGGCATTCGATGCGCGCCCCAGCCTGCTCGGGCACCCTGGGCCTTGGTCCAACCAGGCTCATGTCGCCCCGAAGGACATTGAAGAGCTGGGGCAGCTCATCCAGTTTCCAGTGCCGCAGGATCCGGCCCACGCATGTAATGTGATCGTCGTCCGCAGTCGTGATAGAGCCGTTTGCGGGAGGCCCGGGGTGAACCATAGTTCTGAACTTCACGATCGAGAACAGCCGTCCGTGAACTCCTTTTCTGGTCTGGAGAAAGAAAACCGGACCCGGTGAGCCGATGTAAGCCACGATAGCAATAAGCAGGAAAACGGGCGCCGCGATCGGCAGAGCGGCCAACACCATTGCGACATCGAACCAGCGCTTGGTCCGAGATCGTGACCATCTACTCAGCGCATTCCGACCAGGGCACTGGTCTGCGACGCGCCCGCCGGTCCATCCAAGTTGAGATTTCCATTGATTCTCTTGACCCTGCGCGGCCATGCTTTCTCCCGAACCTGCTCGCTTTACCTTCGCGCGGTTGGGGAGAGGAATTGTCAGGCGCTGATCTCGTCAACGTAAAACCTTTTCTGTAGAAGCCCGTGCGGGCGGTATTCCCGGCCGGCGGCGGTTGGAACAGTAAACTCTGACAATCACATGACACGGGCATGACACTCCATGGCGTGCCGGATATTTATTGTCACCAAGGTACGGTTCTGTTTATCCATTTCTGGTTTCGGCGCACTGCTGTCGCACTGAATGGCAGAGCATGGAGACCTGAGCCGCAGGCGAGGTAAGGGTGGGCACGATTCATCACAAACCGATGTCATTGAAGGTGAGCTTACTCGCCGCGACGATCATTCTTTCCGTGCTCACGGCAGGAGCCCAGGCGATCCCAGGTTCGGAGCAGGAGTCTCCAGCCTCGGAAAGCGCACGACCTTCTAGGGCAGCGGACAATTCTGATACGGGGGGATCCGGAAACGAAACCTCGCAATGGGTCCTTGAGCCTGCGCAGATCCACTCTATTCTCGAGGAAAATCCCGAAGCCATGGTCGAGGTAAAGGCGCTGGTGGCCGATGCGCTTCGACAAAAAGGCCTGGCGGTACAAGCTGATGCGATCACCGATGAGCAACTCTATACGCAGATCGTATCGAACAACGAACTGCGCGCTAATATCAGTTATTTTCTGCGCGCGCGCGGATATGTTGCGGGCGAGGCTCTGCGTGCCCCGCTGAATTCCGGGATTACTGCCGCCGGGCAGGCAAGCTCCGGCGAGTTTCTGGGAGGGCTGGCGCCGGGAGGCTCTGAGGCAGATTACGCACTGCACTCGATTGCGTCGCAAGGATCCTCGGAAAATCGTGAAATGCGCCTCGATGTTCCACAACACCCGTCTGCGGTACCGGCGCGAGGCGATCGCGAGTCTGCTCCGCCTCCACAACTTGGCCACAACGTGACGGACCTTCCCGAAGTTCTGTACCGTCCGGCCCCTTACAACCTGCGTTCCCTCCGCGATCTCTACACGCAGGCGCCGGATTCATCTGAACATCTGCGGCGATTCGGCTCAGAAGTGTTTCGCGATCGTGGTGCTTCAAATGCCGGCGGGTTCAGCTTTTCGCGAAGTTCGACGCCGCTCGATGTTCCGCTGGGACCTGATTACGTGTTGGGACCAGGAGACGAGCTGAGCATCAACCTCTGGGGAGGCGTATCGCAGACCATCACTCGGACCATCGATCCTGAAGGGCGTGTCATGCTGCCCGAATCGGGCGAGATCCAGCTTGCAGGACTCACCCTCGAGAATGCACAGAATGCGGTGAGCGGCGCGCTTCAGCCGCAATTCCACAACGCGCACGTGTCGGTTACGGTGGCCCGGCTGCGGTCAATCCGTATTTATGTCGTCGGCGACGTGCAGCGGCCTGGCGCTTACGATATTAGCTCGCTGTCCTCTCCGTTGACGGCGCTGAGCGCGGCGGGCGGGCCCACCTCGGTCGGCTCGCTGCGCGTCATGCGCCACTCTCGCGGTGAGAAACTCATCGGCGAAATTGATCTTTACGATTTTCTGCTGCGCGGGATTCGCAATTCGGAAGACCGGCTGCAGGCAGGAGACACGCTCCTGGTCCCGCCCGCCGGCGCACAGGTCGCGGTGTACGGCGCGGTGAAGCGTCCCGCCATTTACGAACTGCGCAATGAGAAGGCTCTAACGGCTGTGCTCGACGAAGCGGGAGGGCTGACGGTTGCGGCCGCGCTCGGCCACATCACCGTCGATCGCATTGTCGCCAACCAGCGCCGCGAAGAGGTCAGCGTGGCCATGGCTGATTCCGAGGACGTGCAAGCGGCAGCGGCTGCAGTGGCGGAATTCGAAGTGAAGGATGGCGACCGCGTGCACGTAGCCACGGTTCTTCCTTACAGCGAACGCTCGGTCTACCTGCAGGGACACGTGGCGCGACCGGGCAAGCTGCCGTTCCGCGACGGGCTGCGATTGTCGGACGTGATCCGAACCTACCAGGACCTGCTGCCGGAACCTGCGGAACGGGGCGAGATCGTGCGCCTGGCTGCGCCCGATCTGCATCCCGAGACCATTTCATTCAATGTCCCCGATGTGCTGATTGGCAATGCGAACCTGCCCCTTCAGCCGTTCGACACCATTCGCATCTTCGGCCGCTACGAGCAGGACCCGCCCACGGTGTCGGTAGAAGGAGAAGTGCTGCGCCCGGGAAAGTATCCGCTGTTTGAAGGAATGACCGCGGCACAACTGGTGCGTGCGGCCGGCGGATTCAAGCGCGACGCTCTGCTCGACACCGCCGACCTGATCAGCTATCACATCGAAGACGGCCGCGACGCCATCGTAGAGCGCCGCAATCTAAAGATCGGCAACGCCGTGCTGAAGCACGACCACGAAGAAGATATTGCGCTGAAGCCTGGCGACATTCTCACCATTCATCAGCTTGCCGGATGGAATGATATTGGAGCCTCGATCACCATCGAGGGCGAAGTCGCACATCCGGGAAACTACGGATTCACGCAGGGTGAGCGGCTCAGCGATCTGTTGCGCCGCGCGGGCGGACTTCGCACCACCTCCTATCCGGAAGGCGCAGTCCTCACACGCCCGGAAGTAGCCGCTCTCCAGGAGAAGAGCCGCGACGAACTGATCCGTCAGATTGAGTCCAGTTCGGCGGCAGCGCGCCTTTCGCCGGGAGTGTCCGGCGACCACCAGTCAGAAGCGCTGCAGCTTATTCAACAGCAGCAGGAACAGGTGCTGTCCCGGCTGAAAAGCCAGCCAGCCAGCGGACGCATGGTCATCCATATCAACTCCGATATGACAAGCTGGGTGGGATCCGCGGCGGACATTGAAGTGCGAAGCGGCGATATACTCCGGATCCCCAAGCGGCCTGGATTTGTCCTCATCAGCGGGCAGGTGTACAACCCCTCCGCAATCACGTATGCACCAAACGAAAGGGCCTCCTGGTACCTGAAACGCGCGGGGGGAGCGACCGAGATTGCCAATCGGAAGGAGATTTTTGTCATTCGCGCGAACGGGTCGGTGGTGGGGAGGCGGTCGGGAGGATGGCGCGATCAGGACGTCCTCTCGACGCGCCTGAATCCCGGCGACGTGATCGTGGTTCCACAAAAAATCATCGGCTCATCCGCGATCTGGCGGAACCTGTTGGGCGCTGCGCAAATCGCAGCTTCCATTGCAATCACTGCCTCAGTCGTGGCGGGACTGTAGGCCGGCATGACAACTCAAACGGAACCACTCCGAGCGAATGTGGACCCCGCACCGCACGCCGGCTTCGCGGCCCCGAATTGGCTGACGAATGCGCGAGTGCTGTGGCAACATCGCGGCCTGATTCTCCGCCTCGCCGGCATCGCGCTAGTCGTCAACTTTGGACTGGTATTCCTCATCCCCAAGCAGTACGAGTCGACCGCGCGCATCATGCCTCCGGAGCGTTCCGGATCGGATGCCACCATGCTGGCCGCTCTGGCCGGCCGCGCGCTGGGCGCCGACATGTTTGGAAGCCTCGCGGCCAGCATGCTGGGTGTACACAACTCCGGGGCGCTCTTCGTCGATTTGCTGCGCAGCGGATCCGTGACCGGCCACATCATCGATCGCTTTCAATTGGTGAGCGCCTACCACGCGCGCTACCGGGTGGATGCGGCCAAGCGCCTGGCGCGACGCACGGCAATCGTGCAAGACAAAAAAAGCGGAGTCATCACCATCACCGTAATGGACACGGATCCGGTGCGCGCGCGCGATATGGCCCAGGCCTACCTGGACGATCTCAACCTGTTGCTGAACCGCACCAGCACGTCGGCAGCGCACCAGGAGCGGGTTTTCATCGAGCACCGGCTCGAGACGGTAAAGCGCGATCTCGATCGCGTGCAGCAGGCCATGAGCGATTTTTCCAGCACCCATTCGACCATCGACATCCGCGAGCAGACACGGGCAACCGTCGACGCGGAAGCGAAGCTGGAAGCGCAACGGGTGGTAACAGAAGGCGAACTGCAGTCCCTTGAGCAGATCTACGGAAATCAAAACGTGCGGGTGCGGGCCGCGGAAGCCCGACTTGCGAATCTGAAGCGCGAGATGGGAAAACTGGGCGGCTCTTCGGATGAGCTCTCACCGGACTCCGATCATCTCTCGCGTAGTGATTCCGCGGCCGGCGATCCTGATCCGATCGCATATCCCCCTCTCCGTCAGCTTCCGCGCCTGGCCGTTCCCTATGCGAATCTCTACCGCAATGTGCGCGTACAGGAGAATGTATTCGAACTGCTCACCGAACAAAACGAGCTTGCGCGCATCCAGGAAGCCAAGGACATTCCGGTGATCAGCATGATCGACGCACCCGGAATTCCCGAGAAGAAGTCGTTTCCTCCGCGCACGCTGCTGACGCTCATTATGACCATGGTCGTGGTGGGCGCCACGTGCGTGTGGCTGATCTTTCGTCATCACTGGAACAGCCTCAGTGCGCATGATCCGCGACGTATATTTGCCCGCGACGTCTTTGCAACGATGAACTTGAAGCGGCTCTGGCCCCTCCGCCTGCACAGGAGGGCCGCATGACAAGCGGCTCGCACCGGCTTTCTCTCACGGCCTTTGCGGTGGGATTCTTCTTCTCGTTTCGAGCTATCCTGGCGATGATCTCTGCACGCTGGCTTCGGCTGGGGAGTGAGCCAGGCGTGATCGCAAGCCAGGCGATTGAATTTGCTTTGCTGCTGGTAATCGCATTTCAATCGATTGGACCGACCGCCCGTTCTCTGCGCTGGGTGACGAGGCAGTCGACAGTCCGCTGGGTAATTATCTTTCTGGCACTCTCGTGCTCCAGTCTGTTGTGGAGCGCAACTGTATCGCGACTGGCTTCCTTTCTCTACTGGTTCGCGCTCGCGGCCGATGTGGTTACCATCATGCAGCTCGTTCGCGGCGGGTCAGTCAACGAAGTTGCACATTCGCTCATGCGGGGATTCATCTGGAGCACCTGCCTGCTCGCCTCGATCGCCTGGATCATGCCGGCATCAACCGATCTCCGTCTGGGGGATCCGGATTACTTCAACACCAACCAGATCGGGAACCTGTGCGCGCTGGCAATCCTGATGGCGCAGTTCCTTGCCACCCGACAAGACGGGAAATGGAAGTTCACGATCCTGTTTTTGATCTTCACGCTTCTTCGCAGTCTCAGCAAAGCAACCATTCTTTCTTTCATAACCGGCGAGGCATTGCTGCTGCTCTACGACAACGCGATGCCGAGAAGGAAGAAGGTAGCGCTTGCACTCACCGCGGTCCTGCTGGTCGCTGCATTTTGGGGTCTCATCGAGTCCTACTTCGACATCTATACCACCACGGGAAATCAGGCCGAGACTCTGACGGGGCGCACCGCCATCTGGGCGTACACCCTCAGTGTTTCGCTGGAAAAGCCGTGGTTCGGCAATGGCATCGACGCGATGTGGAAAGTGTTTCCGCCGTTCGGACGAGAGATGTTCGAGGCGCGCCACGCCGAAAACGAATTGCTGCAACAGTTCTTTGCGTACGGTGTAGCAGGCATCATCGTGCTGTTGGGTATCTACGGAAGTCTTTACCGGAGAATCCTCTCATTGCGCAGGGGACCTCCTAAAGCAGTTCTCATTGCAATTATGCTGTTCATCTTTGTGCGCGGGCTCGCCGAAGCCGAGCCCTTCGATCTGTTACTGCCGCTCTGGATGATTACGTTGGCGAGTTGCATCGTGGAAGACGCCGAAGGAGCCCGCGAAAAGAGCGAAGTCTCGTTCGGGCCTGCTCCACGGGGATTTGCCGCTGTAGCCATACCGGCGAGGGGCGCGCGATGAGGATCGTGATTGCGGCGCTCTCCGCGCCCACGGGACTCAACGGAGTCTCTCGGCACGCGGCCAATCTCGCGCGCGGACTTCTTTCCCTCCCCGATCCGCCGGAGATTCACTTTCTCGTTGGTGCGTGGCAGAGCAGCATGTTCGCGCGGGCCATCGGATCGACGCATGCTCAACTCCGCATCCACTCTATGGATATCCCGCATCGCACTTTTGCGCGCCTCCGATGGTATTATCGCGAACTTCCTCGCATTGCGCGCCGGCTCGAAGCCGACCTCGTGCATTTTACCTACACCATGCCGTTAGACGCGCCCGCCTTCTGCTGTCCGACGGTCGTCAGCCTCCACGATCTTTATCCGTTCGATATTCCGCAAAACTTTGGCTGGCTTAAGGGGAGGATCAATCGCGAATTGATGCACCAGTGCATGCGTGGTGTGGATGCGATTTCATGTGTTTCCGAGAGCACGCGAGCCCGGCTCAGGCAACGTTTCGGAGAAACGCTGGGCCGGAAGGCGGTCACGATTCTCAACGCGGTTGAACCGGTAGCCGAGAGTGCCGCGCAGCGTCCTGGAAAAGTCAGCGGAGACGATCCGTTCCTCCTCTGCATCGCGCAGCACCGCCAGAACAAGAACATCCCTTTGGTGCTGAGTATCTTCGAACGCCTGCTTCGGAAACATGTCGTGCCTGAGAATACGCGCCTGTTAATCATTGGTATCTCGGGACCCGATACAGGCCTCATCCGGACGCGCATACGCCGGCAATGCCTGGAGCGCAATGTCACTCTGCTCAGCGGCATCAGGGACGCGGAACTGCAGTGGTGTTATCGCAAGAGTCAAGTGTTGCTGGCGCCGTCCAGCATCGAGGGATTCGGTCTGCCGGTGGTGGAAGCGCTGCTCGCCGGATGTCCAGTGGTGTGCTCCGATATTCCGGCGTTTCGGGAAATCGGCGGTGATCGCTGCCGCTATGTCCCCTTCGGAGCGAACGTCGAGGACCGATACGAACGTGCCATTGACGAAACCATCGCCGAGGGTCGCGGCGAGCCTATAACCCTTCCGGGTCTCTTGCCCGCGGCACTTGCAGAAGACTACATGGCGCTGTATCGAAGATTGGTTGCGCCGGCGCCGCAATCTCATTGCCCGTCTTACGCCGATCCTGCCGCCGAGGAATTCGATTCCGTCGATGCCGGATGAGGCGATGCAGCCGTCGAACCCTTAATCAAGTTCGTTTGACTTCCGTATGTCTTCAGTCCAGTCAATTGCAGCGCAATTTGCCACAAGAATGTCATATTTTGCAGGTTCCGTCGCCAGAGCCGCCTTGGATCCTGCATGAGCCGATGCAACCATTGGAATCCCAGGCGCTTGATCCACGGCGAGCAATCGCGAATGCGGCCGGTATGAAAATCAAAGGCGGCGCCGACTCCAAGTAGAACACCGTGATTGAGGCGCGGCAGAAGCCTCCGCATGAGCAGTTCCTGGCGCGGCGTACTGATTCCTACCCATAAGAAGTCGGGCTTGCATTTGTTCAGGACATCCATCAGCTCTGTTTCTTCCGATGGACTCAGATCGCGAAACGGCGGGGTATAAGTTCCAGCGATGCGCATAGCCGGGAATTCACTCTTCCATCGTGCCGCTAAATCCTGGGCGACGCTTGGCTTGCCGCCGTAAAAGAAGTGCGAGCGGCCTGCGAATTCAGTGCGGCTCAGGATGGCGCGCATCAAGTCAGGCCCCGTAACCTGGCGGATCGTGTGATGCCGTTGCATGCGCCCCACCCACACCATCGGCCGGCCATCCGGAACAACCAGCGCGGCCTGGGCGAACGCTCGCGCCACTTGCGGATTGCGCCGAGCTTCTAAAACACCGTGAACGCCGGCGGCACAAACAAATCCTTTCTGCCTGATGGCCACCAATTGGGCCACGCGAGCCAGCGCACCTTCGAGGTCGACAGGGTCGACTCGCACACCAAGCACGTTGACGGCTTTCTCGCGATCACCAGCAAGTTCCTGGTCAAGCGAGTGAAATACGTCTGGGTTATCTTCTGGATGAGCGGCCGCTGTCGCCATCACGTCTCCTCGAACACCGCGGCGGGCGCATCGACGCCGGATTGGGGTTTCGCTCTGCGCCCGGAGCGGCGCAGCAACTGGACGAATATCGGCACATTTACGGCCAGGACAATGGGTCCGTAGCACATGCGGGCCAGTGCCATGCCGCGAATTCCATAACCTGGCATGAGCCACCAGGCGGAAACCATCATTGCCACGGCTCCGGCAAGATTCAGGAACGTAATCAAGCGTACGCGCCCTATAGCAAGCATGGTGTACGAACCGGCGATGTTAAGTGCAGTCAGTGAGGTCCCGCAAAGCACGATGGGCAGCACGGCGCCGGAACTTCGCACCAAAAGGGGTCCACCCCAAACGCGAAGAATTGCCTCACCAAAGAACAGCAGGATCGCACTCCCGCATGCCACTGCAACCCAATTCAGTGCGATCGAAGCCCAGACCGTACGCCGCAGCATTGCCGCATCGTTTCGGGCGTATTGCGACGTGATGCGAGGAAACAGAAAGTGCAGCCCGGCTGCCGTGATTCCATATACGGGCTGGCACAACTGCACGCAAATGGCGTAGGAACTCACGGCGGCAGCGCCCAGCACCACCCCGGTGACAAGCCGGTCCATCTGTCCGATGCAAAGCGTGGAGACTGCCTGAATCCATGTGAATTTTCCGAATCCGAGCAGAGTTCGTGTTGCCTCGCGATCAATGTGCGGCGCCAGCGGAGATCCTTGAATGAGCGCTGCGAGTTTCGCGAGTTGGATCCAAAGGCTGCCAACTGAGATGACAGCAGTTGCAATCAGGAGAATAGTGACCGATGGCCGCCACAAGGCAAGCACTGCCGCGGCCGCCAGGCTCAATACGCGTCCTGCGACGCTGACGCCAACCGCCGCTCCGTAACGCTCGAATGCGCGCTGGGTACCGATGCAGACGCTCTCGACGGCACGCACCAGCAAGAGGATGCATGCGATGCGCAGCGACCATAGACAGTCGGCGCGCATACTGGGATCGGCGGCAATCAGGCGAGCGGTCATTGCCGGGGCTAACATCCACCCGGCCGCAGCCAGAGTGCTCCCTAGTGCGAGATGAATACCCATGCTGCTGCGTACGGCGCGCTGGACCGCAGCGTGATTTCCGGCCGCACGGTGGGTGGCGACGTAACGTATGTTCGCATCTCCAAATCCAGAGGCGACAATCGCGCCGGCGCTGATGGCGGAGCTCGCCACCATCCAGATGCCATAGCGTTCAACACCCAGCGCTCGAATGGCAACCGGCGCAACCGCCAGCATGCCGGCCGGCCAGGCCACATAATCAAGGACCCCGAAGAGTGCGTTAGCGATGTGAGTCCTCATAACCGATGCGCCCCGGAGCGAAGGCAGAGAGCGGGTTCGTACTTACTGTATCGGGCGCGGAAAACCGCAGTGTCATCGTAACGTCAATTGATCGTCATGGTACGTCGCGGAATCTGCTCCGCCTAAGCCCGCAGCGCTTAAGGGATATCGCAAGCTGGACAGGCGCCATATACGAAGGTCTACCCATGCGAAGACTCAACCTGCCCGGTGCGGCCTTTCGGGTGCTCGCGCACCGGCTCGCCGAATTCGAGAAGTTGAATGCCGAGCGACCCCAGTCAGTCCGCGTGATTGCCACCGGGAGACAGCATATAGATGCGCTCCCACCTCGCTCCTATTTGCTTCCTGAAGTGCCGCGGATCTTGGTGGCCTCTCGCCGCTATATCTCGATGTATGTGCTCCGTTAATTGCTTGCTATCGCCGTCATGGTGTTCTGCCGATTTGCCTCGTTTTGTACTTGACTTACCTCCTTCTGCAAGAAGGCCGTTGGCGCCAAAAGTGAGAATCGTCCGGTGGTTAGCGCGCGAATAAAAGAATCGTCCGCTCAACCGTGACATATAACGACGCGCAATCATGGTTCATCGTGAACTGGCCTTCCCAGTAGTCGCCGACCCTGGAATGGGCGAACTCGCCGATGGCGATCTGGCCGCCCTTGGTCGATCATTCGACAACTTACCTGACGCTGACATCCGTCTGACAATGTGCGGCTAGCGCGACGGTAGATTCGATTCATACCGCATCGGGACCAGCACGAATTCGGTCTGATGCGCAAGGAGCGAACACGTTGCAACCGCTGACTCATCGCCCGTGGGCTACCTACGTGCACACCTTGCTGGTATGGACTCTCACCTGCGCGCGTCTGTTATCCCAGACTTCGACGGGCGCCGAGAACCAGGCCGGGCACGTGCCCATCATTTCCGGAGGCGCGGGGTACATCCACAACGTGACCGGTGGAGGGCCGACGCTGGAGCCCCAGACCGATCCCGCTCTCCTCGTTCCTTTTGGGCGCCACGTGCTTCTCGAGTCGCGAACGGACTTTACGGGCTTCTTTCAACGCGAAAACTTCACCTCCGGACCGTTCAAGGGTAAGGTCTTCACCGACGTCGAGTACGCGCAACTGGATTGGCTAGCCGACACGCATGCGATTGTGGTGGGAGGAAAGTACCTGCTTCCATTCGGGTTGTATAACGAGCGGCTGGAGCCGATCTGGATTCGCAACCTCCAGGACCCGCCGTTTACGGCCAGTGTGGGCACGCGCACCAGCGGATCGGGAATCGGACTGATGGTGCGGGGGAACGCAGCGCAGACTCCGGACATGAACCTCCAATACACGGCGTACTACTCCGCGCACAGCGACGTTGAGCAGTTGAGTTCGGCACGCGTCGCAGGCGGCGACGCCAGCGTATTCTTCCCCAGATCTCGTTTTGAGATCGGGGGATCGGCGCAGCGCTTTCTTCAGGACCATCACACCAATAACAGCGCCGCTTATCTCTCCTGGCAGCCGTTAGACGGATCGTTCGATACAAAAGCCGAATTCGATTATAGCTACTTCGGCCACGGCTATTGGCTGGAGGCAGCTTATAAGCTCGAGCACGCATCTTCGCACCCACTTATCCAGAAGGCGCAGTTCGTCGGCCGCATCCAGCAGGTGTTCCCTTCGCACGGCGGTGGGAACGGACTGCCGCACGTTGAGAACACGAGATTCGATTTCGGCCTCAACTATTATCTCCACGACAATCTTCGCCTAATTTCAAGTTATGGGCGGAATCTCAATGACCAACTGGATCTGAACGTATGGAACCTGGGAGTTACTTACCGGTTCACGATTCCTTTGTGGTTTGGAGGACAGAAATGAATCTCCCGACTCTATCTGGATGTGTTGTTGTCTTATCTCTCGGCCTCATGGCCGCTCGGGAGCCACAAAGCAGTGACGCCGCCCGGCCGGCTCAGTCCCGCACAACGGTTACGGCTCACGCAACTACGGCTCAGGCCGAACCGGGGGAACGCGTCTTTGCCAACAACTGTTCACGGTGTCACGCGGCGCCTATGAGCCTTTCGCCGCGCTTTACAGGAACCGTAATCATGCACATGAGAACGCGGGCGCGGCTTTCGAAACACGATGAGCAACTTCTTTTGCAGTTCCTGGCGCCGTAACTTCTCCTCACTTTATTGCCTGGTTGCAACTCTTGCCCACTTAGTCGAAAGGTATCTATTGATGATCAAATACGCAAACCTTATGATGCTGTGCGCGCTGTACTTTTCTTGGGTCGGAACCGCACCCGCCGCCGAACCGGACCGCACCATCGAGATTCATGCCCTTCGCTACAAATTCACTCCATCCGAGATCACCGTGAAGAAAGGGGAGACGGTGCGCCTCAGACTCTTCTCCGACGACGTGACTCACAGTCTTTTGATCAAGGATCTTGCGGTCAATCAGACTATTACAAAGGGCAAACCGTCCGAGGTAATTCTCACTCCTCAACAGGTAGGCGACTTTCACGGCCAATGCGGACGCTTCTGCGGTTCAGGGCACGGTCAAATGCAGATTGTCGTGCACGTAACGGGAAATTGACGATGCGACGCGACATTCTATCGGTCACCATGGCATGTGCGGCTTGCATGCTGCTCACGTCGTGCCGCGTGACAAGGCCCGGGCGCGCTGAATCCGATCTCGCGCAGTGGATCAAACAGCATATCACCGTGAAAGGCAGAGAGGATCGCAATCCGCTCCCCATTTCGGGGCAAACCGTGAAGGACGGCGAAGACGCGTTTGGGCATTACTGCATTGTGTGCCATGGTCTCGACGGACAGAATACGGGGGTTCCATTTGCCTCCAGTCTGTCCCCCCCGGTTCCGTCGCTGGCTTCGAAGCAGGTGCAGAGTTATAACGATGGCCAGTTGAAATGGATTATCGAAAACGGAATTGCGCCTTCGGGAATGCCGGCCTCCCACGGGATTCTCAACGATGACGAGATGTGGTCGATCGTTGTTTATCTGCGCCATCTTCCCCCGGCCGGCAGTCTAGGAGAGCCCCGAGTTTATTCAGGCGAGGAGAACAATGATGAGCAGAAGTGAACGCGCGCGAGTAGTTGAGGACAGCAAAGATCCCTGTATTCCGTTGCCAACGGATTCATTGGTTCTCAATACAGCCAACGCGGCGCCGAGTCATGCCGCGACCGGCCTTCCGCTGAAGGAGTATCTGAACTCGCGCCGCAAACTCAAGTACGAGGCCATGTACTTCCCCCTCGGGTATCCGGTAAGAGTGCTTTCCAACTCGCAGCGCATTCTGGAAGCCGCTGAGCAGAGCTGGGGTGATTTCGTTCCAATGTTTGATGGCCGGCCGTTCGAGGTTCTTTTTGACGTACAGACGAACGGCGGCGGGCGCGAAGCGCTGGTGCCGGCCCCGACCCATACGATAAAGGGACAACTTCTGGTCCAGGTTGCGGATATCGATAACTTTTACATCGCGGATATGAAGCAGGGACGCGCCATCGGGCGGGTAACGCCCACGACGGCCGGCTGTTCGAGGTACCTGCGCTATCACTTCCTCGAAGGCGCAGTATTGAGCCTGATTGCAACCATGCGCGCGGTTCCGGTTCATGCCGCATGTGTACGCGTGAACGGCAAGGGTGTGCTTCTTTGCGGTGATTCGGGAGAGGGCAAATCCACTCTCGCCTACGCGGGCGCCCGCGCGGGATGGACCTACGTGACCGACGATTCCACATACGTCCCCATGCATCGCGAGGACCGGATGGCGATCGGGAACTGCCACCAGATTCGCTTTCGGCCCTCCGCAGCGACACTCTTCCCGGAGCTTGCGGGACGTCCAATTACCCCGCGCGCCACGGGCAAACCATCGATCGAGGTTCGAACCTCGGCATGGCCGGAAATGGCGACCGCGAACGCCACCACGATTGATCGTCTCGTCTTTCTCAATCGCAGACACGCGGACACGCAGGAACTGGTTCCGGTACGCGCGTCGGCTGTGTGGCCGTGGTTCACGCAGCACCTCATGCCGCCGCCCGAAACCCGGCCAGCGCAGGAAGCGACGCTCTCGCGGCTCCTGACTGTAGGAGTATTCGAGCTTCGCTACACCGACCTGGGTTGGGCCATCGATCGCATCAACCAACTCGCGACGAAGGGATACTGAACCGGCATGCGGCCTTATCCAATCGGCAATGGAACTGTGTCGCCCCGCATTCCGCGCGAATTCGCGGCGCTGCTGGATGCTTTGCAATTGGAGGGGTCGAACACTGACGCCCTGCTGGCGCTCGATGATGCTGATTGGGGACGGCTGCTGGAGTTCTGCGACCTGGCGCACCTCGCGCTTCCGCTGTCCCAGATCGATATGGAGGACTTCCCTGATTGGGTGGTGCGTCGCCTGGAACAAAATCTATCCGATAACGCGCGGCGATTCGAACGGGTGCGCGCGGCTTACGTTGAGGCTGGTGCGGCCATGGCCCGGGCGGGCGTATCTCACTTGGTCATGAAAGGGTTCACTCAGGCCCCAGACTACGTCGGCGATCCCCGCCTTCGCATGCAATCGGACATTGACATCTTCTGCCCGGAACGCCATGTCGAGACGGCACAATCGGCGCTGATGAAGATTGGGTACCGTCCGGTCGAAGGGTCGGACTTTCACGCCGATCATCTGCCCGCGTTGAGCCGGCCCGGCACATGGAAATGGCGAGGGAACGCCTATGATCCTGAGATGCCTCCGGGAATCGAGGTGCATTTCTGCCTCTGGAATCAGCGCGTCTCACTGATCGAGGTTCCCGAGGTGCAGCATTTCTGGGAACGCCGCGTGATCCGGCGCATCGGCAACATGGAGTTTTGCGCGCTGCATCCGGTCGATCATCTCGGCCATCTTGCGCTCCACATTCTGCGCGGCGTGATGTCAGGGGACTGGGTGGTTCATCACGTCTATGAAATGGCGACGTTCCTTCACAACCGCACGCGCGATGTGGAGTTTTGGAGCCAGTGGTACGAAATGCACAGCGCAAACTTGCGGGGAATGGAAGCGCTGGCATTCATCCTGGCTCGCAACTGGTTCTCGTGCCCGTTGCCCGAGGTGGTGCGCGTGGAAGCGGATCGCCTGCCCCCGGGGCAAAAGCGGTGGCTCCACCGCTTTGGAGGAGCTCCGCTGGAAGCGATGTTTCGCCACAACAAAGATGGCCGGCTTCTGCAGCTTCTGCTCACACGCTCGAGAACATCGCGGCATTCCGTGCTGCGCAAGGTCATGCTGCCAGCGCGCGTACCGGGCCTCAACGCGCCGGCGGTGCGCATACGATATCGCCGCGCCCGGCCGGGAGCGAGTAACAACCGCTTTCTCCATTACGCGCACTTCCTCGCCCGGACCTCGTTTGCCAACGCGACGGCCAATATCTCGTTTCTTATGCACGGCGTGAGCTTGTGGGTTTCGACGCGCGCGCTGAGTACACAATTTTGGGTATTTCTGGGCGCTTGTTTTCTTTTTGACTTCGGGGCCTCCATTTATTTCTTCTTCTTTAATCTCTTCCTGAGCAGTCATGGGTACTCCGAGGCCCAGCTTGGGGTATTGACCTCGACCATGGCGGCCGGCAACCTTGCCGGCGCGCTGCCCGCAGGGCGCCTAATGCAGCGCTGGGGCCTGCGAAACGCACTGATCACCTGCACCCTCGCCGGGCCTGTGGTACTGTGCGCGCGCGCTCTCTCGCTGACATTTCCTCTCCAGGTCGGCCTGGCCTTTTTGACGGGCGTGGCCCTGTGCCTCTGGGCCGTTTGCATAGCACCCACGATCGCGGCGATCACCCCGCAGAGCGAGCGGCCGCTGGCCTTCAGCCTGGTATTCTCGCTCGGCATCGGAATGGGAGCGGCCGGCGCGCTGGCTGGAAGCAGAATGCCAGGATGGTTTGCGCACGCGCCGGGAATATCCGCTGGGCTCGCGCCCGATCAACTGACGCTGATCGCCGCCTGCCTGATTGCGGCGCTCGCAGTGATTCCCGCAATGGCGCTTCGCACGCAAAGAACGGTTGTTTCTCCGCGGCAGGCATCGCTTTTCTCACCGGCGGTTAGGCGCGTGCTCCCCGCTGTGGCCATCTGGGGCCTGGTCGCCGGATCCTTCTTCCCGTTCGCAAACGTCTTCCTGGCGGTGCACCTGCGGTTGCCGCTGCGCAGCGTGGGCACCGTGTTCTCCATCTCGCAGTTATGCCAGGTGGCAGCGGTTCTCTGCGCGCCCATGGTGTTGCGACGCTTGGGGGTTTCAAACGGAGTATTCACCATGCAGATCGCGGTCGCGTTCTGTTTCATGTTGCTTGCGCTCAACTCGCACCCTCTGGCCGCTAGCGTGACTTACGTGGCCCTTACCGCGGCGCAGTATATGGGGGAACCGGGGATCTCAGCCTCATGATGAACATCGTGCACGAGGAAGCCAGAGGACAGGCATCCGCGTCCATGGCCCTGGTGCTGGGTGCTGCGCAGTTGATTGCCGCGGGATGGGCGGGTTGGACGTTCACGAATCTGGGGTATCCGCTCGCATTCGGCATCATTGCCCTCATCGCTCTCTGCGCAGGATTGCTCTTCAGAGCGGTTGCCCATACCGAAGCGCGCGCCCTGGTTCCAGCCGGAAGTGCGCGCCGCGCGGATTGATGGTTGGGCAGCCCGGCGAGCACTATCGGACGCTCGTCGCAAGATCCATAAGGCTGCGCCGATTCGGGCCTGTAGTGCTCGCCAAACTTGTTCTTGTGCGGAGCCAGGCCGCCGCTGACATGCACGTGGATCGTGCCCAGGTCCTTCTGCGCAGGTGCAATGTGGACGCGCCGCGACAAGTCTTCGAGTTCCTTTTGATCGGCGCCTTCGGCCCAGATATGCATCTCGTAATCGCCCGCAGGAGTGTTCCGCAATTTGATCTCGCCGCTTTTGCTCACGACTCCAATCCGCTCTGCCGGCTTGCGCCAAGCACTTCTCAGCAAGCGTCTCATCCGGCTCTCCATCCGACTCATCAAGATCCGCGCCGAGAAAAACAAAACCGGACAAATGTTCCGAATTCAATCACAGTTCAGTTCGCAGCCTCTGCGAATTGAAGCATCCTGATTTTCATGATGGCCCATGACGCGAGCGCGGCAATCGGATCGGCAGTGTGTACCATATTGTTCAGCTCTGGAATTGACGCTGCATCACCATGCCAGGCAAGAATTCGAATCGCACGCTTTCTTGCTGCGGGATTTGTGAGCGCTTGCCGGACGGCAGGAAGGACCCGCTCATCACCTTTCACCAGCGCCCACTCAGCACGATCGCCAAGCACGGTGTCGGGCGAGCTTAGTTGCGCGACAATTGCATCAGGTTGGGCACCTGCACGGTCCCACAATTGAAAGCCGGCGACCATGCTGTCAGTCTGTGCGAAATCGCCCTCATGCTGAAATGCAAGATTGGTCAACGCCTCGGCGGAGACGTTTCCAGGAATTTCTGAGAGGGCGCGGATCATCAGCATCTGGCAACGAAACGACGTCATCACAATGTCGATATCATGCTGGCTGATCGTTTTTCCTCCTCCCGCGGCGTACGCCTTTGCGATGCCATCCACAGAATGGATTTCCCACTGCAGTTGGTCTGGAATCGCCTCCACGGCGATGGAAGGTTGATGTTTTGCGAGTGCCAATGCCGCCGCACCTCGAATTCCGGGCGTTGGTCCGTGAAGCAGCCTTAGCAGACTGTCGCTGTCGACATCGCCGTTTCCGTGCGCCAGCGCAATCAGTGCCTGCCGAACTACCTCCATGTTTTCATCGCGAAGCAGGGGTACGAGCATTGCTGAAGGCGCCTGCAGCATGCCCGCAGTCCAGGCTGCATTGGCGCGAACCTCTGGCGCCTTTGCCTGGAGCGCGGGTGCGAGCTTCGCCGGGTCAGTCATAGGCCGGACAAAGGCCAACGCAACTGCCGCGGCGTGCGACACGAGAGGAGGCGCGTCCTCTAACCATCGGAGAAAATGTGCTTGGTGGGGGAATCGTTTCTCGTCCGCTCAGACTGCCGCTCTGTTACAGACTACACGATGCTGTAGCAGCTCTCAATGCAAGAGAGTGTAGCTCCTTGGGTTTGCCTACGCTCTAAACCGTTGCACCAGGATTACATTCAATTGACAATCGAGCGACACTGACTCCTACCATCAACGCTAAGCTACTCTCTGTCGAAATGGAGTCGGCTTGTTGCGTAAATCAAAAAAGATCGTTTTCTTCTTCCCTTCGTTTGCCAGTTCTGAGGCAACAGCGCCGTTGGGCATTCTCGCGGTTGCCACGCCGTTAAAGCGGGCGGGCTATGAGGTGGTTCTGATCGACTCCACGATCACTCCCAATTTCAAGCAGCGCGTATTGAACGAGGTGAAGGATGCACTTTGCCTTGGCGTGTCGCTGGTAACCGGTCCCATGATCCGGGAGACGGTCGACATCGCCCGTTCCGTCAAGGCATGGGATCCGTCGTTCCCCATCGTCCTTGGCGGATGGCACCCATCGCTGCTGCCGAAACAAACCCTTGAAGCTCCTTACCTTGACTACATTGTGCGCGGACAAGGCGAGTTTGCCTTCCTTGAATTGGTTCAACACATCGAGGCCGGTGCGGCTCCGGATCTGATTCCCGGTATCGGCTTCAAACGCGACGGCAAATTGGTCATGACCCAGGAACGCGCTCTGCGGCCGCTGGTCGAGATGCCGCCTAAGGCCTACGAGATCGCCGATTTCGATGCCTACGAGCGCGGATGCGGACGCCGCTGGGCGATGTACACCTCAAGCCTCGCGTGCCCGTTTAATTGCTCCTATTGCACCAATGCCGGCGTATATGGCCGCAAGTGGAACGCCCTCCCCCCTGAGCAGTTCGTCGAAGAAACGGTGGACCTGAGCCGCCGCTACGCCCTTGAGATGTTGTGGATCGTGGATGACAACTTCCTGGTTGACCTCGATCGTGCGCGTGGAATCGCCGAGGGGTTGGTGCGCGAGGATTCGCACTACCAGTGGAGCATTCAGGCGACAACCAACCTCACGTCACGCTTGTCGATCGAGGACTTGAGGTTGCTTCGTCGTGCGGGCCTGCACCAGATTTGCCAGGGGGTCGATTCCGGTTCGCA